>Ga0302316_10000430_pt1 | contig 37592 bp, 25 predicted proteins | sample III_Palsa_N3_2_FD_200456 | JGI IMG/M metagenome (GOLD analysis project Ga0302316, IMG submission 200456) | Peat permafrost microbial communities from Stordalen Mire near Abisko, Sweden - III_Palsa_N3_2 | ecosystem: Environmental > Terrestrial > Soil > Palsa > Peat permafrost | place: Sweden...
CCGGTACGGCTCAAGCAACGCCATCAGGCGTTGGGTGATGTCCGTATGCTGCGAACGCGTCTGCCACTCCGCCGCCAACTTCCTGAAGCTGTTGTCCGATACCTGCTTGAGTAGCGCCTCGCGATTCGGAAAGTGCCGATAGATTGCCATGGGCGTGATCCCGACAGCTTCGGCTACGCGACGCATGCTGACCGCATCGGGGCCCTCGCGGTCGAACAGCTTATGCGCCTCACGCAGGATCTTTTCGGCGGTACTCAGGTTCTTCATGTATACAGTGTATACATGGTATTTTCATGATGTCAATTCGTGGCCGCGCGATAAGATTTTGCGCACAGTCACCCCTCGTCATCCCTGCGAAGGCAGGGATGACGAGGGGGCTTGCAGGGATCGCGAGTGGAATAATCGGTTGCGTGCAGGGGGGGTCGCGTGGTTCTTAACCGTCATTCGCGAACAGATCGCCATGAGCAATACGCTGCTCCAGCGCAAGGAGATAACGCTTCGTGGGCAGGCCTCCTCCAAAGCCGGTCAGGCTGCCATCGCTGCCTATCACGCGATGGCACGGCAACACGATCGGCAACGGATTGCGTCCGTTCGCGGCCCCAACCGCACGCACCGCGAGCGGGTGCTCGATGCGTCGTGCCAGTTCGCCGTAGCTGATTGTCACGCCGTACGGAATCCGTGCCAGCTCCCACCATACAGCAAGCTGGAACGGTGTCCCCGAAGGACGCAGTGGTAGCTTGAACGTGGTCCGTTCGCCCGCAAAATATTCCTCGAGCTGCACGCGGGCGAACGCCAGCGGTTCGGTTGCGCGAATCCAGTTCGGCCCAGTGACTTTCGCATGGCGTCCGTTTTCAAACCAGATTTCACGCAGCCCATCCGGACCCGCAACCAGCCGTAGGCGTCCCGCCGGGCTGTCGATGTCGTCGTAGTAAATCGGGCTGTCCTGAACCCGGTCGCCCTGAAGAAATTCTGGATGGTTTGTCATGCGACGACCCCCGGTTTCCGGGTGCGTGAAGTGCGCTCGCGCGGCGGTGTATCGGCAACGCCTCGCCATAGATGGATCACTGCATACGCTCGCCATGGGCGCCATGCCTCGGCGCGCGTGGTCAGCGCTTTTGTGTTCAGTGGTACGGCGTCTGTGGTCGCTTCGCGGCGCAAAATCAGATCCGCCGCCGGGAATGCGTCTGGGTCGCTCAGCGCACGCATCGCCATGTAATGGGCCGTCCATTCGCCGATGCCGGGCAATGCAGTCCAGCGCGATACAAACTCCTCCAGGTTCTGCTCGGCGCGGAAATCCACGCGGCCGTCCAACAGCGCCTGCGCCATCCCACGCACGGTGGCGGTGCGTACCGTAGTCAGGCCGATCTCGCGCAAGTCGGCCTGTGCGAGCACAGCCGGAGTTGGAAACAGCCGTTCCAGCCCAGGTAACGGCGACACTGGAACCGCGACGCCCCAGCGCTGCACGATCCGGCTCGCCAGCGTGCGTGCCGCCGCCACGCTGATCTGCTGGCCGAGAATCGCGCGCACGGCGATCTCGAAACCGTCCCAGCCGCCCGGCAGGCGCAGGCCGGGGCGACGCGCAATCAACGGGCCGAGGATCGCGTCCTGCCGAAACGTTTCCGCGATGGCCTGCGGATTCGCATCCAGATCGAACATCCGTCGCAGCTTCGTCACGACGCCTAGCAGTTGTGCCGGCTGCGGGCAGTGCAGTTGCAGGCGCAGCGCATGTTGACCGTCCGGCCATGCGCTCAGGCGCAGCCAGCCTGGCGCGTCAGCGGATCCAAACACTCGCGCATAGCTGTGCTCGTCGACGAGCTCGACGCCGGGCAAGGCGCGGCCACGCAAAAACTCGAGCAGCGCCTCGAAATCGTAGGGCGGGCGATAACCGAGACGTAGCACCAGTGCCGCGCCCGGTGCTGACCGTGGATGCCGGCGCAGTTCACGTGGCGGTATACGGTTGGCCTGCAGGAACGCAGCGTTGAAACGACGCAAGCTGCGGAAGCCGGATGCGAGCGCGACCTCGGTGACCGGCATCGCTGTCTCGGTCAGCAATTGTTTCGCGAACAACAGCCGGCGCGTCGTGTGCACGCTGATCGGCGGCGCACCGATCCGTTCGACAAACAACCGGCGCAACTGGCGCGCGCCGACACCGACGCGCGCCGCCAGTGCTTCCAGCGATTCATTCTCCAGCATGCCGCCTTCGATCAGCTTCAGTGCACGTGCCACCACGTGGTCACGGTGCTGCCAATGATCGTTGCCCGGAGCGAGTTCCGGCCGGCAGCGCAGGCATGGGCGAAAGCCTGCCGCCTCTGCCGCGGCCGCGTTCGTGTAGTAGCTGACGTTCTCGCGCTTCGGCGTCGGTGCCGGGCACACCGGTCGGCAATAAATGCCCGTGCTGCTCACGGCGGTGAAGAACAGGCCATCGAAGCGCGCGTCGCGGCTGAGCCGCGCCTGTTCGCAGACGCGCGGATCAGGCAGGGTAGATGGTTCGTTCATGAGTACAGGCTAGCACCGCTTCAGGGTCGTAACCGGCCGTTTTCGGACATCAATAGTAAGGGGGTTGATCCCCTGTTCACTACCCGAAAGATCTACGCCCACAGTGCAGAGCCGATGATGCGTATGGAGTGCGGTGAGGAGATTTCCACCAGTCGACGCGAACCTATGCGTCAACGCGGTTTTGTTTTTCGTATGCCGATTTGATCCGTAACGTGCTCGGCAAAATGCGCACTCCGTGTTGCCGGCGACCACGACCATTCCGAGCCTGGATGAACAGCGCCAAGGACATCCGTACGCGCAACGGTCTGCTGCGACTATGGCTTGAGGCTCAGCTGACATTGCCGGCTCCCCGGTGATATCGTCCTTGCATATCTGCCTGGGGGAGGCACAGCATGACATCGACGCAACGTGGATGGATGATCGTGGCAATCGTTGTGCTGGGTCTTTGCGGGGTGACGTGGCAGATCGAAAGTAGTATCTCCAATACGATGGTGGCATTGAAAGCAGCGCGAACCGCGGAGGCGGCGCGGATAGCGCGCCAGCATGTGTCCGGACTCGTCGGTAAGGGCCATCTTTTTACGAACGCGGAAGTCTACGCATTTCTCGCCGCAGCCAAGCAGGCGGAATTGATCAACGACCCGTTGCAACGATGCCTCGCTTACCCAAATCCTCCCGGTAGTCACTGGATGCCTGACGCGGTGGCCGCCTATTGCCAGTACCGCATGCAGCCTTTGATGTCGTTCGATGAATTGCAGGCCTTGATCCAGAACGGGCATGCACCTGAGGCGGATCAGCGGTTCACACAGATGCTCGACGCGCAGTTGAAGCAGCCAAACGCCCGCGGACGGCTGGATCGCACATTTGATCAGGATTTTAATGGCTCATTCGAGGAGCGCGAGGTGCTGGACGCGTGGAAACGCGCTTCGCCCAAGAGTGCTTTTGCGTATGCGGCCAGTGGCTTCGCGTATGAGAAAATGGCGCACAAGGCGCGCGGCACCGGATACATGTCAGACACGCCAGCCAGCAACGTCGAATCCATGAATCGCTTGTTGCAGCAGGCTGACACGGATTTACGTCAGGCAACGCTCTTGGACAACCGAATCACGCCAGCCTATACCGCGATGATCGAGGCCGGGGCATTGTCACTCGGTGACGCCTACGCGGCCGATGCTTCCCGTCGCGCACTGAAGGTAGATCCAGCGAATTTTTCAATCTACAGCACGCTCATGTGGCGGGCTCAACCGAAGTGGGGTGGTTCCTTACGCAAAATGCACGAGATCGCGGCCAGGGCGCAAACCCGTCTGAGCGAAAATCCACTCATGGCCTTGGAGCTGTCGAAGGAACCCGGCTACGACAAGCTCGATAACTGCGATTGTCATTCCGTCGACGAATTAGCCACATATCCGGCCATTTTCGATCAGGTGTCAACGGCACAAGAGATGCTGTACGCCGCCTACGCCGCCGACTCCAGTCATCATGTGGAACTATCGGTTGTCTACTTCTCGGAAGCGTTGCGGTTCGATCCGGATCTCCCGGATGCGCGGTTGCATCGAATCTTCAACTTGAGCAATTTCGACGAATCAAAATGGGCGGTGGACGAAGCGGACAGTATGGTAAAGCTGGCGCCGCAGGATGAAGACCCGATCAGGGCGCGAGCTTTCTCCTATGAGATGTTGGGTGACTACAGACACGCCGAGCAGGACATGCACACGGCACTTTCAATGAATCCCGCGGATCAAGGCGTGCTGCTGGAACTGGGCGCGATGTATGTCAATGGGACCCACGAGTGGGATAAGGCATGGGATACCGACAACCGCATCATCCAGGGCTACCCGAGCAATCCCTACGGCTGGACGTTGCGCGCTGAAATTCAGAAACAGCAGCCGCGGGCTGGATTGCAGGACACCATCAATTATTATGCAGCGCATTTCGACACTAGCCCGCAAGCGCACGAGACCCTGCTGCAAATGCGGGCGGCCCTGGCACTTCAGTCTAAGTCTCGGGGGCAAGGCGGGCTCAAAAAGGCTTCTCCTCAAGTGATTCCCGCAAGGACGCCGGCGCCCGGGTAGGCGGCCCGCTCCGCGCGATCGTCTGACCTATACTTCGGCTCTGTCCCACCGGAGCCTGAGTCATGACCGCCCCCACCCGCATCGATACCACCCGCACCATCCGCGCGCCGCGCGGCACCGAGCTTTCCTGCAAGAGCTGGCTTAGCGAGGCACCGTTCCGCATGTTGCAGAACAATCTCGATCCGGACGTGGCGGAGAACCCGGCGGAACTGGTGGTCTACGGTGGCATTGGTCGGGCGGCGCGTAACTGGGAATGCTTCGACGCCATTCTGAAATCGCTGCGTGAATTGAATGACGATGAGACGTTGCTGGTGCAGTCGGGTAAGCCGGTCGGCGTGTTTCCGACGCACAAGGACGCACCACGCGTGTTGATCGCGAATTCCAACCTGGTGCCGGCGTGGGCGAACTGGGAGCACTTCAACGAGCTCGATAAGAAGGGTCTGATGATGTACGGCCAGATGACGGCCGGCTCATGGATCTATATCGGCTCGCAGGGCATCGTGCAGGGCACCTACGAGACATTCGTCGAGATGGGCCGCCAGCATTACAACGGCAGCCTCAAGGGTAAATGGATACTCACCGCCGGCCTTGGTGGCATGGGTGGCGCACAGCCGCTTGCCGCGTCGCTTGCTGGTGCCTGCTCGCTCAATATCGAATGCCAGCAGAGCCGCATCGACATGCGCCTGAAGACACGCTACGTGGACGAACAGGCAACCGACCTGGACGACGCGCTCGCCCGCATCAGGAAGTACACCGTCGCAGGCGAGGCGAAGTCCATCGCCTTGCTTGGCAACGCGGCCGACGTGCTGCCGGAACTGGTGAAGCGCGGCGTGCGACCTGATGCGGTCACCGACCAGACCAGTGCGCACGATCCGGTCAACGGATACCTGCCGCAAGGCTGGACGGTGGAGCAGTGGTTCGAGCGGCGCAAGAGCGATCCTGATCGCACGCGCGACGCGGCCAAGCGGTCCATGCGCACGCACGTCGAGGCGATGCTCGCGTTCCACGCGCAGGGCATCCCCACGTTCGACTACGGCAACAACATCCGCCAGATGGCAAAGGATCAGGGATTGGCGAACGCGTTCGCATTTCCTGGCTTCGTGCCCGCTTATGTGCGCCCGCTGTTCTGCCGCGGTATCGGTCCGTTCCGCTGGGTTGCGCTGTCCGGCGATCCGGAAGATATCTACAAGACCGATGCGAAGGTCAAGGAACTCATTCCCGACGACAAGCATCTGCACAACTGGCTCGACATGGCGAAGGACCGCATCAGCTTCCAGGGCTTGCCGGCGCGCATCTGCTGGGTCGGCCTCGGCCAGCGCCATAAACTTGGCCTCGCGTTCAACGAGATGGTGCGCAACGGAGAGCTGAAGGCCCCAGTAGTGATCGGTCGTGACCATCTCGACAGCGGCTCGGTGGCCTCACCGAACCGCGAAACCGAAGCGATGAAAGATGGCTCCGACGCCGTCTCCGATTGGCCGTTGCTCAACGCCATGCTCAATGTGGCTGGCGGCGCGACCTGGGTGTCTTTGCATCACGGTGGCGGTGTAGGGATGGGTTACTCGCAGCACTCCGGCGTGGTGATCGTCTGCGACGGCACAGCCGATGCGGACAAGCGTATTGCGCGCGTGCTGTGGAACGATCCGGGAACCGGCGTGATGCGACATGCGGATGCTGGGTATGAGGATGCGATGGCCTGTGCGAAGGAGCAGGGGTTGAAGTTGCCGATGATTTGAGAGACGGCAACTGGAGTCTTCCTTCAGTAAAAAGCTGAGCTACAAGCGACAGATAGATCAGGGTGGATTTGTTACCAGGGACCGGTGTGCTTTGGTTATAAGGTAGTGAAGGAAGCGGGGCCTGCTTTTTTCTGTAGCGTCCTGCGAGCGATTTTACCGATAGGCGGGCTGCCGCCTGTCTTACCACTGGGGAATCCAACTGTGCCAATGAAATTCCGTCGTTTCGCGTCTGGCTCGCCATCGACAAACCAGGGCTTGCTGGCTCTTTTGGCTACTGCACTGGTGGGCTTCGGCGTCGCTGCACCAGCTTCAGCGCAGCCCCCTCAGCTATCACCGCAGACGCAGCAATTTGTGAAATATGCGCAGCCACTGATGGCGATCACTCACGTTCGGGTGATCGACGGCAACGGCACAGCGGCAAAGGAAAATCAAACCGTTCTGTTGCGCGATGGCCTCATCGTGGCGGTCGGCAAGCATGTGAAAGTGCCCAAGGAAGCAACCGTGATCGACGGCAGCGGGCACACGCTGATCCCGGGCTTGGTCGGCATGCACGACCACATGTTTTATCCGGCGCCGAAGGTCAATCCAGAAGCGAAGGAAGCGGTCTATCCGGAACAGGCTTCGAGCTTTCCCAAACTCTATCTGGCCGGCGGCGTCACCACGATTCGCACTACCGGCAGCACGGAGCCGTATACCGACCTGGAGTTGAAGAAGGCCATCGACGCCGGCAAGATTCCCGGGCCGAAAATGCATACCACCGGTCCCTATCTGGAAGGCAAGGGCAGCTTTACGCCGCAGATGCATGAACTGGTTGATTCGGCCGACGCCACCGATACGGTGAACTACTGGATCGGTGAGGGCGCAACGTCGTTCAAGGCATACATGCATATCACCCGCAGCGAGCTCTCGGCGGCGATCGCTGCAGCGCACGCCAAGAACATCAAGGTCACCGGACACCTGTGCACGATAGGTTTTACTGAAGCAGCAGATCTGGGTATCGATGACCTGGAGCATGGGCTACCGGTGGATACGGAATTCACTCCCGGCAAGCAGACTGACATTTGTCCGGATACCAAGCTCGCGGTCGCTCACCTGGCGACGATGAATGTCGACGATCCGAAAATCCAGCAGCTGATCAAGTATCTGGTGGCCAAGCACGTCGCAGTCACCTCGACGCTGCCCGTATTCGAGACGTTCGTGCCTGGTCGTGCATCGGTTGATCAGCGCGTACTGGACGCGATGCTGCCGGAAACGCGCGTGGAGTATTTGCAGAGTCGTGACCACGTCGCCAAGACGCCCGATTCGCCGTGGGTGAAGGTGTTCAAGCTGGAAGAGGATTTCGAACACGCGTTCGTACAGCAGGGCGGAACGCTACTGTCCGGCCTGGACCCGACCGGCTACGGCGGCGTCATCGCAGGCTACGGTGACCAGCACGAAGTGGAATTGCTGGTGGAGGCGGGCTTTACTCCGCTGCAGGCCATCCAGATTGCCACCATGAACGGTGCACGCTTCATGGGTGAGGAGAAGGCTATCGGCTCCATCGAAGCAGGCAAGGCCGCTGACCTGGTGCTGATCAACGGCAATCCTGCGAAGAACATCAAGGACATTGAAAATGTCGAGCTGGTATTCAAGGACGGGTTGGGTTACGACCCGGCCAAGCTGGTCAAGGCGGCCAACGGCACGGTGGGCTTGCGCTAACGTTGTGAGGACGTGCTAGCCACGGAAGGCACGTTTTGGTGGCTGCATTCTTTCGCACTCAGTCAGATCTTCAATCCGCCATTAGAGAAAACAGTTATGCCCGCACGCATTTTCCTGAAGCGCCTGCCCTTGTTGGCGCTGTCGATGCTGACTACGCCGCTGCTAGCTGCCGAGTCCCCCTTGCTGTTGACCCACGCGACGATTATCGATGGCACCGGTAGTCCGGCACAGCCAAACATGACGATCGCGATAGATGGCCAGCGCATTTCGGCAATCTACCCGGACGGCAGTCAGGCGGCACCTAAAGCGGCACGTGTGCAGGACCTCAGTGGGCGCTATGTCATCCCGGGCCTGATCGATGCCCACGTGCACCTCACCGGCGCCGAACCGGATTTCGCGCACTATCAGCCGCATCTGCAGGCACTCCTGCGAGGCGGCGTTACCGCGGTTCGCGATATGGCGGGCGACGATCGCTTGGTCGCTTATCTCGCAGGTGAGGCGAATTCAGATGCGCTTCCGTCGCCGGATATTTTCTTCGTGGCGCTGATGGCCGGACCTTCGTTCTTTGCCGAAGACGGACGAGCGCAGGAAGCTTCTGCGGGAGAGCCGCTCGGCTTTGCGCCATGGATGCAGGCGATTTCTGCGACCACCGATATCCCGCTCGCCGTCGCCGAAGCGAAGGGCACGGGGGCGACGGCGCTCAAGCTCTATGCGAACCTGCCTGCGAACCTGGTCAGCAAGATCACCGCAGAAGCACACCGCCAAGGCCTGCGCGTGTGGACACATGCGACGATTTTCCCGGCCACTCCGGCTGATGCGGTCAACGCCGGCGTCGACACTATTTCGCATAGCCCGTATCTGGTTTGGGCGGCCGCGCCAAGCGTGCCGGATGACTACCGAGGGCGAGCTCTCGGCGACTTCGAGCACATCAAACCTGATGCGCCGCAGATCATTGCCTTGTTCAAGGCAATGAAGCAGCACGGCACGATCCTCGATGCCACGCTGCTGCCGTTTGCGGAAGAAGCGGAGCATCACTCAAAAAGTGTAGGTGCGGGCATCATGCCGTGGAGCTATGACGTCACCAAGTTGGCCCATGAGCAAGGCGTGCTGATCGACGTTGGCACGGACAGCTCGGGCCTTTTTGCTGATGCACACGGTCCCGATCTGAACGCGTTGCCGCTGGAACATAAGGAAATGGCGTTGCTGGTCGAGCATTGCGGATACACGCCGATCGAAGCGATTCAGGCGGCCACTCAGATCAGTGCGGCAGCAATGGGCCAACAGGCACAACGCGGCTCGATCAGCGTCGGCAAGTTTGCCGATCTGGTTGTGCTGACCGCCGACCCGACGCGCGATATCCACAACACCGGGAAAATTGCATTCGTGGTCAAGAACGGACACGTCTACAAGAAAGACGGAGCTTGAGTATTCCGGCGCCAATTTCGTAGTGCCTGCCAGAACGAGTAGCAAAGGACCACGCATTCCGATGAAACGTATCCTCGCGCTGCTCGCACTGCTTGTTCTGAGTATCTCGACATCGTTCGCGCGGGAGGCGTTCAAGCCGGTTTCGACAGTCGACGCTCTCGCGATCCAGGGCCGAGCGGTGCAGCTGGACAGCGAGGGAAAGTTGCTGCCATGGCCTTACCCCGACAACATCGGCGAATCGTACGAATCGTATTTCATGACGCAGTGGGGCGTCCTTCGGCGCGAATACCACGGAGCGCGTGATTACTATTTTTTCTGCTGCGTGAATTTCGACCATACGACGTTCGAATTGTTGCCGGATCATCACTGGGCCAATTCAACGGGTTACCTGCGGGCGATGCTGGAGGGTTTTGTCGAGCATCTGTATCCCTACTCGGGCGATCCGGAAACGATCCGATTGCTGAAGGATTTCGTCGACTACGAGCTGAGCAACGGCACCACGCCGCGGGACTATGTGTGGAGCGGCGTCCCCTACGCATCGGCTGATCCGGGTGCAGCGACCTATCGTGGATGGAGTCGGCATGCCGTGGACTTCATCGAGCCACCGATCGTTGGAGAGGACGGTTACGGCTACCTGCGCCTGTATGAGATGACGGGCGAAGACCGATATCTGGAGGCCGCCATACGCTGCGCCGACGCCCTGACGAAGAACAGCCGCAAGGGCGACGCGACACATTCGCCCTGGCCGGTGCGTGTGTACGCGCGCACCGGCCAGGTCGGCAAACACGCCATGGGCGAGTATTCGGCGAACGTCATCGAGCCGATCGAGCTGTTTGATGAACTGATACGGCTGCATCTGGGTAACGTGGCGGCTTACCAGCGCACGCGGAATCAAGCTTGGCAATGGCTGTTCCGTTTTCCGATGAGCAACAACGCATGGGTTGGGTACTTCGAAGACGTGGCGCCGACCATGGAAAACATGAACAACGTGATCCCGCTGGAGACGGCCCGTTACCTGCTGCTTCACCCCGAGCTGGATCCGAGCTGGAAGAAAGATGCAGCACGGTTGATCGATTGGGTAAGGACCACACCCAAATGGCCCAAATACATCGTGCACGGCGCGATGGTCACGACCGAGCAGGGCGACGGGCACAATTTCTGCTGTGGCAAGCCCAACGACTGCTGTGACAGCCACACGGCACGGCTGGCCGCTGTCGAAGCGATCTACTACTGGAAAACCGGTGACGAGAAATACCGGGAGCAAGCGTTTCGTTCCTACAACTGGGTCACCTACCAGCAGGGATTTCCGCCTCATGGAGTAACCCCCTGGGGCCAGGGACAATGGTGGTTCACCGATGAATTTGCGGACGGTCCGCGACGTATGATGGATGGCTTATGGGCCGTGCCGGAGTGGTCGCCCGCCGGGGAGTCGCATTTTCTTGGCACCACATCGGTCGTCAGAAAAATTGCATACGGTCGCGGCAGCGTCGCGTATTCCACTTTTGATGACGCAGCCAGCGATGTGTTGCGATTGAACTTCACGCCCACGTCGATACTTGCCGACGGCCACGCCATTCCGCCAGTCACCGATAAAAACGGTGATGGCTATTCATTCGACACCGCTACACATGTGCTGCGGGTACAACACACGAACGCGCGCAACATAACCATTGTAGGGCCAGGCGGTACCGAGCCAACGCAGACGGTGGATTTCGAAACATCGCGCATACCTGTCGGAGCGGTATTGAATGGGCTGTATCCGTCAGGCGTCATCGATTGGGGTACGAACATGTGGAGCGTCGGTGCACCCACCGGACGACTATCGAAGTTCAATCTGGGTGTCGCGGAAGCCAAGGCAAGCCGTGCAAGTTTTTCATTTATTTCCCCTCGGACATTCGCCGGCATCACCATCTTCAACGACAGCCTGGTGAACAGGGCATTGAGAATCGAGTCGCCGTCTAATGAAGCCGTGGTAGTCACGGTTGCCGCTGGGGAGTTGCAGCGTGTGCAAACACGTTGGCATGTGGAGACGTCACGAATCGATTTCACAGCGATAAACGGAACGACGTTTGATGGATGGAAATTCGACGACATCCGTTACAGCAAAGGCCAAACCGCCTCACCGTAACTTGTCGGCAAGCTTCACTGCGGCTGCTTATAGATCACGCCACCTTTCATCACGAACGGCACGTGCTCGATCACGCTGATGTCAGCGGTGGGATCGCCTGGCACTGCGATAATGTCGGCGTCGAGGCCGGCTTTCAGCTGACCGAATTGATCCTCTTGCCGCAGGATTTTTGCGTCGACCGCGGTGGCGGCGAGCAATGCCCGTGCGGGTGACATGCCGTCGCGCACCATCCATTCCAGCTCTTTGTAGTTGGTGCCGTGCGTATAAACGCCTACGTCACTACCGCATCCGATGGTGACGCCAGCATCCATCGCCAGCTTGAATGCGCGCGCGGACTGCTGCATCTGCTCGGTCGGGGGATCGCCCGGTTTCCAACCGCCGAAATACTCGGCGTAGGCTGCGACGGCTTCCAGGGTGGGAAGATAGGCCACGTTGTGCTCTTTCATTTGCTCGAACACTTCACGCGTGCCGCCGTAGCCATGTTCGATGGTGTCGACGCCGGCCAAAATGGAGCGGTGCATGCCTTCGGCTGTCGTCGAATGTACCGACACCGGTAGGCCCAGCGAGTGTGCGGCTTCAACGCCGGCGTTCAACTCCTCCTGGGTGAACGTGGGCACCGAGCCTTTGGTCTTACCGCAGTGGTAGTCGGCGTAGAGCTTGATCCAGTCTGCACCGTGGCCGGCCTGATCACGCACCGCGTCCAGCATCTGCGCGGACCCGCTGACCGGAATGCCACCCTGCGGCAAATCCATGTCGGCGCGAAAGCCCATCGGGCCAGGACCATAACAGTGACTGGCGATCGTGGCACGGGTGGCGACGAACATGTGCGGACCCGGAATCAACCTCTGATTGATCGCGTGCTGGACGTCGACATCGGCATACCCCGCACCTTCGGTACCCAGGTCACGCAGCACGGTGAAGCCCGCCATAAGCGTGTCGTGCGCATGTTGTACGGCTTCGATGGTGCGATAGGACTGCGATTCCTTCAGCACCTGGTCGTTCCACAGCGTCTCGTTGTAAGGATGCAAGAATATATGAGAGTGCGCGTCGATCAGGCCCGGCAACAACGTCACGCCCGGCAGTTCGATCGTCTGCGTTCCCGCTGGCGCCTTGACCTGCGCCTGCGGTCCGACCGCGACAATGTGATTTCCCTGCACCAGCAATGCCCAGCCTGCATGGGTCTGCTCGCTGCGAGCATCGAACACCCGGTCGGCCTTGAGCAGCAACGCATGATCGGCCGGCTTGTTCACTGTGGCTGCCGAAGTCGTGATGGCTGTGGCATGCGCCAGCGGACTCACGGCGCATGTCAGCAGCAAGCCGCTGAGCAACGTCCTCAGGCTAGGTGGAAATCTCCGCATCGACATGGCCTTTCCCCGTTGCTATCGATTTTTGTCTGCTCTTTGTATCACTGACAGGCGTGGTGAGTTCGGCGCTGGCTATCCCGTGACCTCCGCCTGATCGAAGTCACGGTTTTTTTGGCGCCGCCGGCGAGTTGGATGGACCCACTGCCGCGGTATCCGCTTTGCCATTTCCGTCGCCGATATATTTCGCCAGAAACGCCTGCATGTGCTCAAGGAATTCGGTGTTGTTGGCTTCGCTGTAAAAGCCGTGAAGCTCTTTGGGTTTGACCAGCCATTCATAGGGCTTGCCGGCCTTGTCCAAGGCCGAGCGCAGCTCGGTGGCGTTCTTGAGCGGTACGCGTGGATCCTTTTCGCCGTGGACGATCAATACCGGTACGTTGAATTGATCAAGCTGATCGATCGGCGAGATGGCCTTGATGTTTGCTGAATCGGTACCAATCGCCTTTGCAAAATAGTTTCGACCGTAGGCACTTTCCTGCGTATCGCTTGTGTCGAATTCGATGGCATAGTCGCTGATGCCGGCAAAATCAATGGAACACTTGAACATGCCCGGCGCGCGGATGGGTGCCATCAAGGCCGAATAGCCGCCGAAACTTGCACCAAAGACGCATACACGATCCTTGTTCGCGTAGCCGCTATCGATCGCCCAGTGCACGCCGTCGAGTAGATCCTGCTGAATCCCGGTACTCACCTGCCTGTAGCCTGCAAATTTGAAGTTGGGGCCACGACCGCTCGATCCGCGATAGTTCACTTGCAATACCGCGTAGCCGCGGTTGGCCAAAAACTGTGCCCAAGGGTCAAAGCCCCAGTCATCGCGTTCGTTGAAGGGGCCTCCGTGAGGCAACAATACGAGCGGAAGATTTTTGCCTTGGGCCGGTGCGGTCAGATAGCCGTCCAATAGGAGGCCATCTCTGGTTTTGAAGCGAATCGGCTGACGTGCTGCCATCTGCTCTGGTTGGATCCACGGTGCGACCTTGAACAATATCTTCAGGCTGACGGGCGACAACGTGAACAACGCATAGAAGCCCGGATCCTTGTCGCTGTACGCGAAAACCAGAACACGTGTCCCGTCCTCGCTGGCGCCAGCAAAACGAATGGCGTAGCGGGGAAATTGCTCGCTCAACGCCTTGTGAATGGTGGCCGCGTTGCTGTCGTCCAGATAGATCGTTTTGGGTCGTCCCGTCCGTGGTGTAGCCGCAAAGGGCTTTTGCGGATAAGGCGTCCATTCGACATCATCGCCATCGATGTCGCCAAAGTCGTCAGCGGCAATTACTTTCATGTCCGACAGATCAAGCTTGCTGACGGCCAGGGTGTAAGGGCCACCTTTGGCGCTCATCTGCCAGTAGACCTGCGCCCCATCACCACTGATGCGCAGCGGCGTGAGGTAGGCGTCGGTCGAAACCTTCTGCCAGGGCAGGTCCTTGTCCGTCCTGGACATGATGACCCGTTTATTCTGATCGTCCTCTCCGTAGGCGATCAGCGCCACACCGTCATGCAGCAGGAAATGCATGCCGGTCATGTTGATCTTTGCGATGGTGACGATCTTGGTTGAGTCACTTTCAGCATCCACGTCATAAAGCGTCGACGTGCCTTCTCTGATCAGATCGCTGGAGTTCCTGTAGTTGACCCAGTAAAAATGACCGTTGGGCTTTGCCGGCAAGCCCGCGAGCGTACCTATGGTTCCCGACTCCTCACGGATGAACATCTTTTTCTGATGACTGCCGTCGAAGTTTACGGCGATAAGGTTGCCGCCCGCGACCGGCCTTTCAAGCGAGCCGACTTGCTTGGATGGCATGACGATCAGCCGTGTGTTGCTGACCCAATAAATGAACGAAGGGACATAGTGCTCCGGCATGTCCATGCGGCCGACTGGCTTCATGTCGGGAACATGGAACACTCCCACCGAGTAGCGGTTGCCATCGTCGGCATCGACCTTGTCGCGCACCGAGGCCGCGAGATATTCGCCGTCGGGCGAGAGGCTGGGCAAGGTAAGTTGTGCGGGTCGAACGAAGTCGCTGCTCGGTATGGTGTTGATGGGTGCGGAAGTTGCGCCCCCGGCAAAAGCCTGAGAGGTCGCCATGCATAAAAAGAATACGACGAAAAAGCCACGCCAGCAGTGCGACATCGTTTGGACTCCCCAGAATTGCTTGGCATTATGCCGCCACCGCAGCGACGGACAAGACGCCGGCGCGGTTTCGCATGATCGAGCTCTCGGCGCTCACGCGGACGAGCTGGTTACGACGCGATATCGGGGTTGCTTAGCTATCCGGCCACACGACTTGCTCTCGATGCTGCGGGCCAAAACCATGCAACCGCGCGGTACGAGTCGGCAACCACCCAGGCACCGCTGGCGATGGCTGTGGACATCAGGAAGGGTGTCCATGAATCATTGCCTGGTGTGGCGATGACACCTGGCAGCCATACAAGCAGCGTGATCACGCTCAGCATCGCCGCCTCGAGCGTTGCCGCCAGGCGCGGCCAAACGGCGAACAGCACAGCGAGGCTGGTTGCGATGCTCCCCGCGCCGGTCAGGTAAGCCCAGCCGAGGTGCCAAGGCAGCCACGCCGGTATGAAGGCCGCCGTTTCCTTCGCATATACAAAATGCGAGAGCCCGATCGTGGGCAGCGAAACGACAAACAGCAGTCTCGCCCAACGCACGCCACTGGCGCCCACTTCAAATTTCAAATGGTCTCTCGACCAGGCGCCCGCATGGGTGGCAAACAGAATCCAGCCACCAGCCAGGATGACGGCGATTTCTCCAAAGCCCAGCCAGGTCGCTTCCATCTGCGGCACCAGCACCACTGCCGGAAGTTTCAGCAGCACAGCCCACAACAGCAGAAACACGAACAGGATGCAGGACGATAACCTGACCATACGCTTCACGAACAAGCCGATGCCGGTACCCAGTTCGACTACCGCGCAGGCGTACACAAAAAACTGCCGTCCTGGCAGATATTCGATCGGGATGCGCTGCCACACCGAAGCGAAATCGCCATAGAAAAGACCGCGGATACCGAGTGCGATCATCACCGCGGCAAGCAGCACGTGACCCACTCCCATGCGAGTCTGACTTGGTGTGGTCGACTCGACCGGTAAGCTATCTGCAAACCTTGCAGGCGGCCCCAGCAGTATGTGGGTTGGCTGCGTTGATATATCCATACCTTGTCTCCTCGCCTGTATCGGTAGTACGGGATGGAAGATGCCGGGGGGTCAACTTTTGATGAACTCAATATTCCAGAGCGTGCTGAGCTATCCCTGCTTACCTTGCTTGAAGATGGACTTCGGCACCATGACATGGACGCCCTTGTTGTGGTCTACCAGCTCGGTGATGTCAATGTCACCAGCCACGCTGATCAGCATGTAAGCGTCGTCGCGGCTCATGTGCTGATGCTCGACCAGAAACGCGATCATCCCGGCAACCGCCTTGTGAGTCGCGACCGTGAGGTCGTCGTCATAACCCATGCTGATGAAGTAGTCGGGCGTTTCGGCGCGAGGGTAGGGACCGGTCTTCATGCCTTTGTGCACGATGAATTGCACAGTGCCGACCAACGAGGTTTCCATCGCGGTGATGTCTACCTCGCCATTGCCCTGGCCGGCGTGGCCGTCGCCGATCTGGAACAACGCACCGGAGACGAAGACCGGGTAATACACGGTCGATCCTTCCCCCAGTTCCTTGTTGTCCATGTTGCCGCCGATGATCGTGGGCGGCGCACTGTCATAGCGGCCAAACGCGGGCGGTGGTGCAACGCCCATGCTGCCGAAGAACGGGTGCAGTGGGATGTCGATGCCCGGTCCGAAATGCGCGGTGCGCGAGCTGCGATCGAGCGGGATGATCTTCATGCGGGCATACGGGAAGTCGTCGGTCTGGAAGCCCGCGCCGTAGCGAAACGCGTTGTACGCGTAGGGAATGGCCAGATCGATCTTGTTGATCCGAACCTCCAGCGTGTCGCCGGGTTCGGCGCCGTCCACGTAGACCGGGCCAGTCAGGATGTGTCCACCAGGGCCACGGTCCTTGATCGCAACACCATCGAACAGATCGCGCAGGCTCTGCTCGACATCGGCGGGTTTTACGCCAGCTTTCTCCAGTCCCGTTGGGCTATTGGTGAGCACGGTATGGAACACCACCGTGTCGCCGGACTTGATCCGCAACACCGGCGGCGTGGTTGCATCGTAGTGACCCCATGCCACCGTCCTCGGCGTAGCGAGCAGCGTATAAGTCTTGCCGGTTGCGTGGCCGTTGTCTTGAGCGGGGCAGGTCAGCGGGCCCGACAACAGGCACATGGCGACTGCGCAAGTCATCGCGGCGCGCCTGAGGGATGGTGACGAACAGGATAGGCGCAGGATGGATCGGATCAGAGACGACATGTTGCATGTTCCCCGTGGCCCCGGCGAAGCCGCCGCATCCGGCGATACTCGCTATTCGCCAAGCGAGACGCAAGTTCCGCACTCCTCGCTCGAAGCCCAAGAGCTTCAGCCGCTGCTTGCGTTGTCTCCCTGCAGTTGAATGCATCGACGGAACAACCTACCTTTCGATGACCCCCCGACGCTGGAGCAAGCCGTGCCCTCATTGTCCCCATTCCCGATCGCGACCCGCTGGCCAGCCGCCCATCCGGACCGCATCCAGCTGTATTCCCTCAACACACCGAACGGAGTGAAGGTATCGATCATGCTCGAGGAGACCGGACTTCCCTACGAACCTCACCTCGTCGACATCATGAAGGGTGACAACCGCACGGCGGAGTTTCTGTCGCTCAACCCCAACGGCAAGATACCCGCGATCATCGATCCCGATGGCCCCGGTGGCAAACCGATCGGGCTGTTCGAATCGGGTGCGATCCTGCTGTATCTCGCGGACAAGACGGGCAAGTTCATTTCGGCAGATCCGGCGCAGCGCTGGGAGACGATCCAGTGGGTGTTTTTCCAGATGGCTGCGATCGGGCCGATGTTCGGTCAGGTCGGCTACTTCCATAAATTTGCCGGCAAGGAGATCGCCGACAAGCGACCGCTCGAACGCTACGTCGTGGAATCAAAGCGGCTGCTGGACATCCTCGACAAACGCCTTGAAGGTCGCACGTGGCTGATGGGTGACAATTACACCATTGCAGACATCTCGACGCTGGGCTGGGTCCGCAACCTCATCACGTTTTATGAGGCGCGCGATCTGGTCGAGTACGACAGCTTTACCCATGTCGTCGCATGGCTGGAGCGTGCGCTTGCCCGGCCAGCGGTCAAGCGTGGCCTGGAGATCCCTGGTCGGGGCTGATTTATCACAACGAAAGCCACCCCAACCTACAGGGTGGATCGCTAGGTGCCGGATAATTTACTTTCCATCGCGGCCTGCCGTTGTTGCAGGAAGCGTCGAACGGCGGGGTCGCGTTCCAGGCCGATGGCAAGATCGTAAGCGTGGTTTGCTTCGAGGCAACCGCCGGTGCGCGCCAGCAGCTCCGCACGGGCGGCCCAATAGGGCTGGTATTCGGCCAGTCGTGCGTCGCTGGCTGGCGTGGGCATCGCGGCAAGTGCGGCTTCGGCGCCGTGCAGTGCAGCGATAGCCAATGCACGATTGATCGCCACCACAGGCGAACCGGTCAGCCGGGTCAGTGCATCGTAAAGCTGTACCAACGCGGACCAGTCAGTCTGCCCGATGCGGCAGCCGTGGACATGCGCTGACTGCACGGCAGCCTCAAGCTGAAAGCGACCGATGCTGCCCAGTGTACTGGCGTGGAGCAGCAACGCTTCGGCTTCGTCGATCATGGACGCGTTCCACCGCGCTGAATTCTGTTCGGCAAGCGGCACGTAATCGCCCAGTGCATTGCGCCGCGCGTCGCGTCGGGCTTGTGCATACAGCAGCAGCGCAAGCAGGCCCGATGCCTCGGCTTCGTTCGGCAACAGGTCGGTCACCAATCGCGCAAGGAAGATCGCTTCATCGGTGAGATCCCTGCGCACGACATCGGTGCCATCGGCGTCAGTCCAGCCTTCCGCGAACGCGATGTAGATCGCGTCCAGCACCGCATCGAGTCGGCTGGGCAGTTCGTCGCGCTCAGGAACGCGAAAGGGGATGCAGGCCTCACGAATCTTGTCCTTCGCGCGCACCAGCCGTTTACCCATGGTCGCCGGCGCCACCAGAAATGCCGAGGCGATCCGTTTCGCATCCAGTCCGAGCACGGCCTGCAACATCAGCGGCGCGCGGATAGTTGCGTCGATGGCTGGATGCGCACAAGCAAACAGCAGGCCGAGGCGATAGTCGGGAAAGACATCGTCCGTCAACGCGGCATGCGAGCCTTCGGCCAGTATCTGCAATTGCGCGGTTGCTACGTCGCCGATGTGGCGACGACGCGCGACATCGATCGCCTTGCGTCGGGCGACGGTGAGCAACCAGGCCTCGGGGTTCGCTGGCGTACCCTGCAATGGCCAGTCCGTCAGCGCTGCGGCGAAGGCCTCTGACAGGGCGTCTTCGGCAGCGCTTACGTCGCGGGTGTGCACTGCCAGGTAGGCGACCAGCTTGCCGTAGTTGCGCCGCGCGACGTCATCTGTCGCGCGGCGCGCCTGGCTGATGACATCAGGCTCGCTCACTTGCTCCAGACCGGACGCACCTCGATCGCGCCATGGCTTGCGCCGGGGCAGCGTGCGGCCCAGGCAAGCGCCGCATCGAGGTCGGGCGCTTCGATCAGGTAATAGCCGCCCAACTGCTCCTTGGAGTCCGCATAGGGCCCGTCCAGTACCTGCGTCTTGCCATTCGCGACGCGCACGGTGGTGGCTGTGTCGGTGTCGGCAAGACGGTTGCTACCCACCAGGGCGCCGGCACTGCTCAGTGCTTCGTTGTACGCCATGTACGCCGCCATCCAGTGGGACTGTTCGGCCTGCGGCAGTTCGGCCCAACCTTTTTCGCTCGAATAGAGCATCAGAAGATATTGCATGGCTATTCTCCAACGTGAATCCAGGGCGGGCAGATTGCGTCGCCACCATGATGACGCGCGAGCCGACGCAATTTGGACAGCTGTCACGACCCGGGACGGTCGTGCGCAGGTTGGGATGAGCGCAGCGATGCCGAACATTCATGGTGACGTGGTGTTGGGCATCGCTGCGCTCATCCCAACCCACAAACGATGTTACGAGCCGGGGTGGTAGACGCGTTCGACGTGCCCGGTGAGTTGCTCGGGCCAGAAATAAACGGTGCGCAGATTGCCCGTGGTATAGCGCTCGGCCTCGTCGTTGAAATGCGGTGAGTCAGGATGGCCGCTTTCGCCACCGGCGGTGATTGCTCGCGCACTGACCTTGTCACCGAACTCGACAACGGCGACGAAGCTGTTGCCGCTGGTGCCGTAGTAACGCTTGGTTCCTGGCCAGCGGTGCGCGCCAAACGAAGCGAGCGAGCCCCAGCGCGACGAGGTAAACGGCACCGGGATGCTGGGCTTCGTATCGTCGAACGGCTGCACGATGGCACCGTTGATACGCTGGAAGCGATTGATCTCGCCCCACGGAACGCCCCAGCTTCCGAAATCCCTTTGCAGCCGGTCGGAAGCCTCGACCAGCGCGCCAAGGCGCGCCTTCGGGCCGGCTTTCTCAGCCATATAGTCGTAGACCGAAAGACCCTCGGCGGTATCGGCCTTGTCGACCTTGTCCCACAGGATGTCGCCCCAGAACACCGCCAGCGAGGTCGGCATCGAGGCAATCCCCCAGCGGTAATCCCAGTGGCGCAGCAAGGCTATCTGTCCGCCCAGTTGTTGCTTGAGCGGATCGCTGGCGGGCAGCGCATCGTAGTCGGCCACCAGCACGGGAATTTGGCGGGCGAATGCCGGTAGATAGGAATCGAAAGCGGCGGTAATCAGCGATGCTGGCGTGAAGTCCTGTTGGCCGGTGAGTACGCGTGTAGCGTGGATGCCGCGCGGATTCTCACCGGCGCTATCCATGTAGCGTGGATAGTCCGCACGCTTCGGACTATCCGGTCCGGCGGCGGAGTAGGGCCAGTCGTTGGTATTGAAGATCCAGCCGTTGGGCGGATTGAACAGGTGTGGCGCCTCGTCGAGCGCATGCAGCCCATTCCAGTCGGTAGCCGGGTCGCTGCCGTCGACGGGCTTGGTGTAGTCGAAGCGGTTGTCGCGCTTGGGGATGAACTGAGGATGCAGATAGGCGATCTCGCCTTTGTCGTCCGCGAAGATCGTATTGTTCGACGAGTTGGCCTTGAGCTCGGCGATTTTCATGAAGCTGGCATAGTCATGCGCCTTGGTGCGCAGCCAGCTTTGCTCGAGCGCCTCCATCGGTTTGTTCATCAGCGCGATGGCTATCCACTTACCGTCCTTCTCGCGAACGATGGGGCCGTGATGTGTGGCGTAGACAGTGAAGCTTCGCTGCGTTATCGATCCGTCGTCACCGCGGTACGGCACCGTGATCGTGCGCTTCATGACCGGTCGCAGCTGTTTGCCGTAGCGGTAGAACAGATGGCCGTCCTTATGCACGATCGTTTCGGCGAACTCGTCGACGACATCGGCTCCGGTGGACGTGTGCATCCAGCCGATATGGTGGTTGAAGCCCTGATAGATGAAGAACTGACCCCAGGTGACCGCGCCGTAGGCATCGAGCCCGGCGTCGCTGGTCATCTGCAACTCGGAGCGGAAGAAGAACGAAGTGTGCGGATTGATGAGTAGCAATGCGTGGCCATCGGCAGTGAGCTTCGGCGCAATCGCGATGCCGTTCGACCCGGAAGGTTCGGCCCAGCTCGATGGGTCCGCCAAGGCCAATGCCGCCTGAGGGTCGTGGCCGTAGAAAGCCTCTAGCTGGCCCAGCGACACGCGTTCGATATCACCGCCGATACTGCCCTCGCTGAAGCTGAGCGCCATCCAAGGTTCGAAATGGTGGATGACGCGCGGATGGACGTCCGGGTGCGTGGCAAGATAATCGTTCAGTCCATCGGCCCAGGCATTCATCAACGACTGCAGCCAGGCTGGGCTGTCGACATAACGCCTTTGCAGCTCGACCGGGTCGATGAACAACTTCATCCGCAGGTCTTGCCAGATCGCAGGTGCACCCTCGGCCTCGGCAAGCCGGCCGAGGGAGTTGAGGTAATTCGTTTCGACGCGATTGAAATCGTCTTCGGCCTGCGCGTAGGCCATGCCGAACACGGCGTCGGCATCGGTCTTGCCGTGCACATGCGCGATGCCCCAGTCATCGCGGGTGATCGTGACCGCCTGTGCCTCGTGCTGCCAACGTGCTTCGTCGGGTGTGCTTGCCTGGACGCTTGCGCCAACACACGGGACCAGCAGTGCAACGAGCTGCCACAGGCGCGCCAACCGGAACCATTTTTTCCCAGAGTGCATCGGCATCGATTTCCCGGCGATCGAGCTAGAGCGCAAACGAGCACAAGCAAGGCGATGGTCGTGGGCGTCCCTTGCCGCGCAAGTCCACAACCATCGCTGCCGAGTCTAAGGTAACTCAATCATCATTGTGTTTCGGCACGCTGACTTGGCCCTTGACGTTGGTGTAATGGACTTCGCCGCTGCCCGTAGCGCCCACGGTGAGGTTGCCACCAACACCGTTCGCAGTGACGTCGCCGGAGCCGGTGGTGCCGACCTTCGCATCGCGGCCGATGCTGTTGAAGGCTACGTCACCCGAACCCGTCGCGCCGACGTTGGCGCTCCCGCTCACATTGCTGAAGGTAAGCTCGCCCGAGCCTGAGTGAGCCGCCTGGACGTCGCCTCGCACGCCATCGACGCGTACGTCGCCCGAGCCGGTTTGGCGCAGATTGACGCTGCCTACCTGCCGGGCCTTCACATCGGCGGAACCCAGTTTCAAGGTCAGGGCGCCGACAATGTGGTCCGCGACCAGGTCACCGGAGCCGGAGTCAAAATTCAGCGATGCCAGGTTGCTCGCCTTCACGTCGCCGGAGCCGCTATCGATGTTGACTGCTAGCGATGCCGGCACGCGTACCTGCAATTTGAGATACGCATAGGACGAGCCAATCAGGGTGAAGGTGTTGTCGTGCCGATTATTCTGGGCCACCACGGTGGCCTGATCCCCGCTGCGGTTGGCAGCGAGCTGCACATCCTTCAGCCATGCCGCATTGGAAGCACAGGCGGTGCCGCGTACCTCGACCTTGTTCAGTCCGGGCACGCTCTGAATGTCCAGGTCGCTGGACCCCAGGTTCAGCAGCAGCCCGTTAAGACCGGCAGCGTCAAGATCGGTATTGCGTGGCTCGCTGTAGCGGCATTCGTTTGCTGCGGCGGCAAGCGGCAGTGTCATCAGCAACAAGGCGATGATGGTTTTATGCATGGTGTGTACTCCAGGTTGGCAACATGGCTCTGATGCTTGGAGGGCGCCCAGCGTTTATACGTGAAGCGCACAGGGGGGCGATACATGACCTTCGGCAAGGTTGACCGGTGTTAAGACCCTGCAGATCCGGATCGCGCGCAAGCCATTGATCCAGGGATTTCATTTGACGACATATCCACATAAATCGTGGGAGGGTCTGAGCGTCAAAACTGAACCGAGGATTTGCCATGCCTGACAAAAAGACCCGTGAAGCGGCGGCAAAAGACAAGCGCCAGGGCAAGTCGGCCAGCACCCAGGCCGGCGAATATGTTCGCGAGGAAATCGACCATATTCGCGAGGGCAAGCACGGCGCAAGGTCGACCAAGCAGGCCATTGCCATTGGTCTTTCCAAGGCGCGACGCGCTGGGGTAAAAGCGCCGGTTAAAAAGACCGCGAGCAAGTCGACACGCAAGCACGCCGCCGCTGATGAAGCGGCTTCCCATCGTCGGAACAAACCGTCGAATACACGTTCGAAGGCCACAACCAAGGCGCTGAAGAAGGAAGGGCACAGCGCGGCTTCGACATCGGCATTGTCGGCTCAGGCAAAGAAAGCAGCGGCGAAGCGCAGCGCGGGCTCGAAATCGGCGTCAGCACGGAAGGCAGCCCAGACCAAAGGTGCGGCAGGTCGCTCGGCAGCAGCAAAAAAGGCCGCGAAGACGCGGGTTGCCAGTTAGGTTGCGACAAAACAAGGCGTCGTTGTGCCCGCCACTGGCAGCGCGGTCTTGGCTTCAGGCTATTCGCGGCCTCCATCACAGCTTCGATGGAGGCCGCACAACTGTAAAGAATCCTTCATGGTGGCTCACTACCGTGGCTCCGTTGTGCCTGTGTGTTTGATGTGCGTTCAAACCCAACCCGGAGATCACGATGACCAAGCCACCGTCTGTACGTTTACGCTGTCGGCATGTTGCTGCATCCCTTGCGCTCACCGCTCTGGCGGCGAGCACCTTCACCTATGCGGGTGATTTTTCGCGCGGCCCGGACTTTCATTTCTGGCCCGGCAACCTGGTGGTGAGCCGCAGCGTCTACGACAACAAGGCCAGCAATGTGGAGGTCGGCACGATCCTGCCGGTGAATTGCGCCGCCACGACCGGCGGCTGCGGCGCATCCACTGGCGCACCGTTCGACGGCACTTATCCTTACGTATGGAACGACGTGTTGTATGACGCGAACTTTGGTGTCACCTCGCGCATCTATCTCGACCAGATAACGCCGAACGGCTGGCTGCTCAATTCGCTGGAAGTGCCAAACAGTCTGCTGCCTGCCGCCATGGCCGGTGAGCTGGTCACCAGCTTCAGCTCGAAATCGGAAATGGGCCTGCATCTGTCGACGGATCACAAATACCTGACCTTCATGGGCTATGTCGCGCCGGTCAACAGCGTCGACGTGTCGAATTCGAATACGCCCGGTGCGGTCGATCTGACCAATCCAGTGGGCCTGAGTTTCTACCGCGCTATCGCCACTGTTGATGGCGACGGCCGCTTCAGCTTCACCGAAACCAACGCCTATAGCGGCAATAACGGCCGCGCGGCGATCCTGAACAATCGCAACGGTGCCAACTATTTCTATACGAGCGGCAACGCTGGCAACGGCAGCAATCCGCAGCCGGACGGCATCATTCTCGGCGCAGGCGCGCAATTCGTCACGCCGACAACATTGCCAGAACGGTCGCAGACCCCCGGCGCCAATACGCCGGTGGCCAGCTTTTCGGTCTCCGTGTTGGGACAGAAGGCTGACAAGATCGGTAAGGACGACAATTTCCGCGGCATGACCGTATTCAACAACGTGCTGTATTTCACCAAGGGCAGTGGGAGTAACGGCGTCAATACGGTGTATTTCGTCGATACGACGGGTACCGCGTGTCCGTCCGGTGTCGGTGTGCCTGCGGCAGGTGCTACGCTTCCCAGTGCACCGCTTTCCTTCAATGCCGCCACGCTGCAGACCAGTGGTCTGCCGACCAACATGTGCGTGCTCGCCGGCTTCCCTTCGACGCCGGCCAAGTCGGCAAACCCGTTAGCCTTTCCATTTGCGTTGTGGTTCGCCGATGCGAACACGCTGTACGTCGCCGATGAAGGCGACGGCTACACGGGTGGCACCGATCTGTACACGCATGCTGCGGCGCAGACGATGGCCGGTCTGCAGAAATGGGTGTTCAACGCCACGACGAAGAGCTGGAATCTCGCTTACACGTTGCAGGCGGGTCTTGGGTTGGGCCAGGCCTACACCGTGCGCGACTATCCCACCGGCACCAATCCGGGTACCAACTTGCCGTGGTCACCGGCAACCGATGGTCTGCGCAACTTCACTGGTCGCGTGGATGCGGATGGTCGCGTCACGATCTGGGCGATCACCTCCACGATCAGCGGCAATGGCGATGTAGGTGCCGATCCGAACCGGCTGGTCGCGATTCGTGATGAGCTGAAAAACACCAGCACGTCGGTTGCATCACGTGAGAAGTTCACGACGGTGCGCGCCGCGGGTTTTGCGGAAGTGCTGCGCGGCGTGTCGTTCACGCCGGACGCTGACGTGCGAAACAACGGCTGGCGTTGAATCGAGCTTGGCCATTGCCGGAGCGGTTGCTCTGGCAATGGCTTATTCATGGTGCGGTAAAGGGGCCCTTGCTGAGTATGGCAAGGGCCTTTTGCGTTATGCGCTCAGCAAGCGTGGCGGGGATATGAGCTACCGCAAATTGAAACGGTCAAAAACAGCGTAGCAATCCGGCGCTCCTTAGCGAGCGAGTTGCTACATGGCTTGCATCGACCCTATATGTGCCAAGCCACGGCGGCTTGTCAGCTCTTTCAGATTGTTCTCATTTCTTACGCTGCCGGCCCCGGCATAGCATGGCATCCGATAAATCAGATGCGGCTCTGATGATTTGCGCGATCAGCCAAATCAGGCCTTGAGGTCCAAGGTTCGACTTCCTCATGAGTGACTTCCGGCCACTTGAGATGGGCTCGACGACGGCTGTGGACGATGATTGAAAACAGCTATCTGCCGTGTGTATTCGCTACCGAGTTTCCCGTGCGCGGGGAGTGCGTTCGCCTTTAAGGTTTTGCATGAAGCTACTAGTCGCTCACGTTGGATACCCATCGATCCAGCCCGCAAAAAGTTGGGGGCTCGGGCTGATGATGCTGGTACAGCTCATTTTTGCTGGGATAGTGCCAACAACTGCATGGGCCCAAACTTCTGCGCAGGCAGTGTTGATCCCTTACCTGGATGTCAATGGGCGTTTTGGTTACGTTGACAGTTCGCGCGTCATGCGTATCGCCAGCCAATTCGATGATGCGAAGCCTTTCTCTCTAGGTGTGGCGGCGGTCAAAAGGGGCGGCCTCTGGGGCTATATCGACGAGAGCGGCGCTTGGAAGGTGATGCCGCGGTTCACCGGCGTTGATGGTGACTCCGATGGTTACTCTGTTGCCCATACTGATGTGGGCCGGGTAGGGGTGGGCGAATTGCGTCAGGCCTCAGCCCATGATGGTTCGGGACCTAACTACGATAATATTTTTCACTTCTCGCTGACCCTGAGAGATTCCCGGGTGGATCATTTTTGTATCGGGTCCGACGGCACGATTGTAAAAGTCCCCATGGTAGGACCGGGCTGCCGTTGGGCAGTCAGGGCCAAGCCGGATGAAATGCCGCCTAAGGAACCGCACGAAGTTGGAGCAACTTCACCACAGGTAGCAGTCAAATTTGTGCGTGATGGTGGTGAATTTCGCTGGGCGGTGGGAGATGCGGCGGGACATCCTCTTACGCCTTACCTATTTACCGGCTTTCCCGACCTGTCCACGCGCAACAACGACATCGGATTTTTGCTTAACGATGCAGGGCTTGCCTTGGTGACGTGTTACGCCGGCGGCGCCAAGAAAGGCGTTGTCAACAGCCACGGCGAACAAGTGGTGCCGTGTCGATTTGATCGACTTGTTGCGGCTGCACAGGATGGCAAGTTCGTCGCTTTCATCGCCGAACGCGACGACATAGATGTCGATGGTCATGATGAAACGATGATCCTGAATGCCGATGGGAGCTTGCGCCGTACTTTGGTTGGCTCAGCTAACGCGGACCAGGATCACTTATTACGTGACAGGTACGTTCATCTCCTCATGAACGATCGGAAATCCGGTCAGTATTTTCCTGCCGCCTACGACGTGCTGCGTGATGAACTCCTTGAGCCTGCCCGCTTTCATCTGGCTCGGGATGATTTGCGCAACGTCAATGAACTCGATGGTGCCGGTGCGCCGGATAGTCCACTTTCCGTCGAGACAGAAGCCGAGGGATTCTGCTTCTACCGTAGCCACCTCGAACGTATGGGATGCTACAAGGGCAGCCTGAAAAGCATCGGCAACAGACGCTATCGCGCCTGTGCAGAAGGGCTTTGTGGGTTACTGAATCACGAGGGAAAAGTAGTCATACCTTTGCGCTATGGGGACAACCAGTTCACTTTCGACGTACACGGCCTCGCCTATGTCGCGCGGGATGGCCAACACTTTTATATGGATGAAGAAGGCCGGGAGTTCCGAGCAACACCTGGAATCGCAACGACGCACGCAGTGTCCGCGCGGGCCCACTAAAACTTCTCGGTGTCCAGTCCAACGCCGTCTATCCAGCTAGTGCGCACGGCTACGGGGGTAGCTAAGAAACCCGTTGCCGCTGGGCTCGCCGGGATGTACTCCGGCGAACCACGGTCTCATCTCAGCAGTCTCACCAGATCCGCACGCGATCGGCGGGTGCGACGTAGAGCTTGTCGCCCGGCTTGACACCGAAGGCCTCGTACCACGCATCGATGTTGTGCACCACGCCGTTGACGCGGAATGCGCGTGGCGAGTGCGGGTCGCTGGTGACCTGGCGACGGATCGCGTCGTCGGTCAGCTTGCCGCGCCATGCCTGCGCCCAGCCAAGGAATACGCGCTGGTCGCCGGTCAAGCCGTCGATCACCGGCGCAGGCTTGCCGTGCAGGGACGTGTGATAGGCGTCCAGCCCCAGCGTGAGTCCGCCCAGATCGGCGATGTTTTCACCCATGGTCAAGTCACCGTTGATGTGCACGCCGGGCAACGGTTCGAACGCGGAATATTGCGCGCCGAGTTTCTTTGCGCGCGCATCGAACGCGGCGGCATCGGCGGGGGTCCACCAGTCGCGGAGTACACCGTTGGCGTCGATCTTGCGGCCCTCGTCGTCGAAGCCGTGGGTGAGTTCGTGGCCGATCACCGCGCCAATCGCGCCGTAGTTGATAGCGGGGTCGGCGCTTGGATCGAAAATCGGCGGCTGCAGGATGCCGGCCGGGAACACGATGTCGCGCAGACTGCCGTTGTAGGCATCGTTGGTCTGCGGCGTCATCGACCAGTCGGTACGGTCGACAGGACCGTTCAGTCGATCCACATAGAACGTCCAGTCTGCGTCGGCGGCGCGCGTCACATTGCCAACGAGATCATCGCTGCGCACGACCACTTTCGAGTAGTCACGAGGGTGATCCGGATAGCCGACCTTGATCGTATAGGTATCGAGTTTACGCAGCGCCTCCTGCTTGGTTTTCGGACCCATCCAGTCCAGGTTCTCGATGCGCGTGTGATAAGCGGCTTTCAGGTTGGCGACCAGCTGTTCGATCTTCGCCTTGGAAGCTGGCGGGAAATACTTGTCGGTGAATAGTTGGCCCACGGCCCAGCTCAGGTTGCCGAAGCAGTCCAGTCGCTCGCCGGCACCGCAATCGCCACCTGATACGGCGTGCACGGCGCGCTTCCAGCGAACGGCTTCTGTCTGCTGTCCCGTCAGCGTCTTGTCGTGCATTTCAAAATACGCATTCTGGAAAGGCTGCGACAAATAAAACGCGGCGTTGTCGGCAATGCGTGCCGCTTGCCATGCCTGGATCGTCGCCACCGGTGTCTGCGCATACAGCGCGGCAAGTTTCGGGAACGCGCTTTTCTCGTTGACCACGACGCGCTGCACGTCACCCAGCTGCTGTGCCTTCAGGAATGCTGTCCAAGCGAAGCCGGGCGCGAGTTGCTGCAGTTCGGCGACGCTCATCGGGTTATAAGTCGCCACCGGATCACGCTGCTCGACCTTGCTCCAGCTCGCCTGGGCGATCGCTGTCTCGAACGCCACCACATCGTTTGCGGCAGCCTCGGGATGCGGCCAGCCGGATAGTTTCAGCAGCGTGCCGACATAGGCTTGATACGCCGCCTTCTGCTTCGCAAATTCAGGTTTGAGGTAGTAGTCGCGATCAGGCAGACCGAGCCCCGCCTGGCCGATATAGACCGCGTAGCGCTTCGGATCCTTCAAGTCGACGTCGATACCGACATCGAACAGCGAACCATCGAACGCCGCATTGCTGCGACCCATCAGGGTTGCCTGCGCATCGCGGGTGGTTGCCTGACGTACCGCATCGAGTGCGGGCGAAATCGGCTTGGCGCCCAGCGCCTCGATGCGGGTGTCATCCATGAAAGATTGGTAGAACGCCCCCACCTTGTCCTGCATCGTGGCGGGTTGATCGTTCGCATGGGCCGCCGCGGACTCCATGATCGAGTGCAGGTGCTGTTCGGTAAGGTCGGTTATCTGCAGACGCAGGCTGACGGCAGGTTTGTCGGACGGGATCGGCGTGCGATCCAGCCAGGTCCCATTCGCGTAGCGGAAGAAATTGTCGCCAGGCTTGCCGGTCATGTCGGCACCCGCCGCATCGAAACCCCAACGGCCGTATTTCGGTGAAGTGCTGGCCGTATCGCCGGCATGAGCCGCGCCTGCGATCCATGCACTCACGCATACCACTGCAAGAATCCTGCTCTTCATGAAACCTCCGGCCAGGTAGTGACGTCCGTGCATGTTCGCATGTTTGAATGCGGTTGCAGGGCCCATGCAGGGTGAACTTCTGGCACGGGTGGCGGCTATCCTGTGGTGCTGTACAAACGCCTTCGAGGACTCGAGCCATGAACGTTCTACTGTTTGGTGCCACCGGCATGGTCGGCCAGGGCGCGTTGCGCGAATGCCTGCTCGCCGATGACGTGACGAGGGTGCAGACGGTCGGGCGCACGCCGAGTGGCCAGCAGCATCCGAAGCTGCACGAGCTGGTGCATCAGGATCTGTTCGACTACAGCGCCGTCGAGGGCGAGCTCAGGAATTTCGATGCGTGCTTCTTTTGCATCGGCGTGAGCTCATCGGGCATGGCCGAGGCGGACTACACGCGACTCACTTACGAGCTGACGCTGGCCACGGCTGGGACATTGGCGCGGCTCAATCCGCAGATGACCTTCGTCTATGTGTCCGGTGCAGGTGCTGACAGCAGCGAGACCAGCAAGACGATGTGGGCGCGGGTGCGTGGGCGCACCGAGAATGCGCTGCAGCGTCTGCCGTTCAAGGCGGTCTATGTATTCCGGCCCGGCATCATCCAGCCACTGCACGGCATCCGTTCCAAGACGGGTTCCTATCGCTGGTTCTACACGCTGGCGTCGCCGCTGCTACCGCTGCTGCGCCGTCTGATGCCCAATACCGTACTGAGTACCCCGCTCGTCGGTCAGGCAATGCTGAACGTTGCCAGGCGTGGCGCAGCCGCGCCTGGCCAGACCCGCGCCGTGCTGGAGGCAGCGCAGATCAGTGCCATCGGGCGCAGTGCCGCCGCCTAGATCGAATCAGGAATGCCTCGCTTTGCCCCTAGGCTTCGTGCAACGCGGCGGGCGTTACTGACCGCCGTTGTTGCCCGGAGGATTGGGCTTCGGCCTGCCTTGTCCGTTCGGCGGCGGGGTGGGGCGACTGCCACCGGGCTTGTTGGCTGGTGGGGTATTGCCAGGCTGGGTTGGACGCGGTTTTGACGCGCCATTACCCGGCTGGGACGGCTTCGGCGGCGGCCGTTGACCAGGCTGGGGCCGATTTGCCGGTGGCCGCGGCTGGGGTTTGGGTTGCGGTTTTGGCCGATTGCCGGCCGGCGGCTTCGGTTGCGGACGATTGACCGGTGGACGCGGCTTCGCCGGAGGCGGACGATGTCCCGGTGGTGGCGGACGATGCCCCGATGGCGGGCGGACCGGCCGCGGTGGTGGCCGGTGCGGAATCGGGCGGCTGTACCAGCTGTTGCGTTGTCCGTAGAACGGCCGATTGCGGTAGTAGTTGTTCCAGTAGGTGGCGATCACGAAGCTCACGATCGGAACGCCGATCTGTGCTCCGTAGCTGGGCAGGGCCACAGGCTGATTCTGATACTGGTATTGGATGTAGTACCCGGACACCCAGCCACGATTGCCGGAGACGATCACGTCGCACCATTCCCACCCACTGGTACAACCCTGGACGGAAACCGCCGACCCCTCAGGAACGGTGTAGATGAGCGGATATTGTGTATCGGGACCGGCACGCATGCTGACATTGCCAGTGACAAAGCCGTCCGCCGCATGCGCGACCAGGGGAGCAGTCAGCAACAGCCAGGCGGCTGCAGACCAGACGAGTCTTTTCATGAACACGATCTCCGACACCTTGATGGGAAATAGCCGTCCAGATGATGCACTTCAATCCAGCCTATGTCGCGCAGGCTGATCCAGTTTCGGCCTGCACGCAAGTGAACTGGCCAGAATGCGGCCAGTTCACTTGCCCGATGCCTGACAGCAGTACGCTGGATTCCGGCATGGCCGGTTTGAGCATCGATCTCACGCATTGATTCAGGAGGCAGTCTGCAGCTCATGGTCACAGGGGAGTAGCAGGAGACTTTGTCTCCTTTCACGAATTCAAAGGTTTCCGGTATCGCATTCGATGCCCGATCACGACCGGCTACAGAAGTCTGTGCCGGCCAAAAACGAAGCAGTAACCCATTGAACCGCTCAACCCCCAGGAGAATCACATGAACGCACGTTTTGAACGTACCGGCCCCCTCGCCGAACTGACCAGCTATCCACAGTGGGCACAGGACATGATCGCTGATTGCGCAAGCACCAAGCAGCGCGTCCTGGACCATGACATCTGGGCCATGATGACCGACCTGCAGCTCGATCAGGAGTCTGTTCGCAATTTCATGATGGGCTTATGGCCCTTCATCGAAAGGTTTCCCAGCTTTATGGCGCTGAACCTTTTGAAGACCCGTTATGGCCGCAGCCCGGGCGACGACATGGCGCGACGCTGGCTGGTGCGCAACATCCGGGTCGAACAGAACCACGCCGAATACTGGCTCAACTGGGCCGAGGGTGCCGGGGTGCCCCGTTCGGACCTGCTGCAGGGTGTCGCCCCCCACGGAACCGACGGATTGGTCAAATGGTGCGAGGAAATCAGCGCCCGCGGCACGCTGGCGGCTGGCATCGTGGCCACCAACTACGCGATCGAGGGAGTGACTGGCGAGTGGTCGCAGATGATCTACGACAGCACCAAGTACCGTGAGAGCTTCGATCCGGCGATCCGGGCGTCCAGCCTGCGCTGGCTCCATCTTCACGCCGCCTATGATGATGTTCACCCGTGGGAGGCATTGGATATAGTGTGTACGTTGATGGGAGAGACGCCGTCGGTCGGCGACGTGGCGCACCTTGGCGAGTGCATCAAGCGGAGCTATACGAGCATGATCCTGCTTGGTGACCGCTGCATCCGGACCTGCCGCGATCTTTGGCTGGCGAACGAAGTCGCAGCTTAAGGGCATCTGGGAGCAAACTGGGACAGCGGGAGACCGCTGCGCGATCAACCGGATGGGCAAGTATGCGTTTCGTGGGTAACAGTCTGCAGCGACCTTTGTCACGGCGCTTGATGCCGCTGGCTTATGCGTTGGCTGTTGCCATCGCGTTGATCATGGCGCTGACCTGGGGCGTGCTGCAGGTTCAGATCACTCTCGCTGGTTTCCTCAACAGCGAGAGTGTCTGGTCCAAGGCGCAGAAGCAGGCGGTGATCGATCTGAACAACTACGCGCTTCATGGCGAGGCTGATGACCTCGCCAGTTTCCGGCAGAACTATGGCTTGCTCGCATCCGACCGCAGGGGTCGCGATGCGATCGCGTCAGGCCACTTCAGCAAGCAGGAAATTACCCAGGTATTCACCCGGGGCAACATCATGCCGGCGGCGCAGCCCGGCATGACCTTCATGCTCGAATATTTTTCCGGCGCTCCGCACATGAAGGAGGCACTCGAGGCATGGCATTCCACCGACGCGCCATTGGTCGAACTGGAAGGGATTGCGAACGAATTACAGCGTGCCTACGACAACGGCGGTCCGTCCAGTGCGGAGATCACCCGCCAACACGCGCGCATCAATGCACTGAATGTCTACATGGAGCCCCGCACGGCGCTGTTCTCGGTCGAAATGGTGCGTGGCGCCGTATGGCTTGGACAGTTGCTGTTCTGGGGCGTGCTGGGTGCTTTCGCCATCGCAGCGTTGCTGTGGTTGCGCATGGCGCGCCGTATCCTGGAAAGCATCCGCGGCAGCGAAGAGCGTTACCGATTATTGTTCGATAGCGCCGCCGATGCGATCGTGATGGTTGACGAAACCACAGGACGGATCCTCGACGTCAACCGCACTACATCCGCTTGGACCGGGCGCGATACCGACGACTTGATCGGCGATCGTTTCGTGCATTTGTTCAAGCAGTCCCTGTCGGGTCAGCAGACCGGTCGCGCGGCCAGCAACATCCTGCTCGGCGAAGCAGGTGCCACGCGGTCGGTGGAAACCCAAAGCAGCCTGGCCAACTGGGGTGACCGACCGGTACGTCAGGCGATCATCCGCGACATCTCCGAGCGTGTAGCGATGGAGCATGAGCGCCGGGTTGCGGCCGAAGCGCTCGCCAGCATTGCCGAAGGCGTAATCATCGCCGATGCCGACCGCCGGGTGATCTCGACCAATGCCGCCCACACCGAAATCACCGGATTCACCGCCCAGGACCTGCAGGACCGTCGCTTCGACAGTACCCGCACATTGCCCAGCGGTGCGCCCTTGCCAAGCTCGATCTGGGAAATCATCACGGCCGGCCATAACTGGCACGGCGAAGTGCTGAGTACACGTCGCGATGGCGACGTCTATCCCGAGCACCTGAGCATCAGCATCATTCGCGATGCGGATGATCAGGTGCTGTATTACGTCGCGGTATTCACCAACATCCAGACCGCCAAACTCAACCAGCGTCGGCTGGAGCATCTGGCGCGACACGATCCGTTGACCGGACTGGTCAATCGGGCGGAGTTCGAGCGGCATTGCACGGATGCCATTGCGGTGGCCGAACGCGAGCGGCTGGCGGCGGTTGTCCTCTTCATCGACCTGGACGCGTTCAAGATCGTCAATGACAGCTACAGCCATGCCATTGGTGATCGCCTGTTGGTGAAGGTGGCCGATCGTATTCGCCGCCAGTTGTCCGATGACGACGTGGCGGGGCGCATCGGCGGCGACGAATTCACCGTGCTGCTGCCCCGGCTGAGTCTGCGCGAGGATGCCAGGGCGATTGTCGCGCGCATGCTCGCCACGTTGTCCGAGCCGCTGATTGTGGACGACTACGAAATCGTGCTCAGTGCCAGTATCGGCGTTGCCGGCTATCCGCTGGATGGCCTCGATGCGTCAACGCTGATCGCGAATGCCGATGCCGCGATGTATACGGCGAAAACCGAAGAGCGCAACGCGTTCCGCTTCTACACGCCGATGATGCACGCCGATACCCGCCGGCGCCTGCAGCTGGCTACCGAACTGCGTCAGGCACTGTCGCGCAACGAATTTCATCTGGTTTATCAGCCCAGCGTCGAGCTGCGCACGGGGCGCATCGTGGCGGTGGAGGCGTTGCTGCGCTGGCGGCATCCGGAGCGCGGTGAGGTGCTGCCCAGCGAATTCATTCCGGTAGCCGAAAGCCTGGGCATGATCCGCCGTATTGACGAATGGGTGCTGCAGACGACCTGTGCGCAGATTCAGGCATGGGACCGCGCCGGCGTGCCGCACATCCGCGTGGCGGTCAATATTTCAGCGCGATGGTTTGGCCATCCGGCCTTCGTCGATGGCGTAACCCACACCCTGCAATCGCGCCAGTTGTCCCCACGGCGCCTGCTGTTGGAGATCACCGAAAGCGCGATGCTGCGCCTGGGCGACGATACCGAGCGCACCATGCAGACCCTGCACGCGCTAGGCGTCGATGTGGCCATTGATGATTTCGGCACTGGCTATTCCTCGATGGCCTATCTGAAGTTGCCAGCCGTGGCGTATTTGAAGATCGATCGTTCCTTTGTCACTGGGCTGCCGGGTGATCCGAACGATGTGGCCATTGCCGAGGCCATGTTGGCAATGTCGAAGAGTCTCGGCCTGAGCACGATCGCCGAAGGCATTGAGACCGAAGCGCAACATGATTTCCTGCTGCGCGCCGGCTGCGTCGAAGGGCAGGGCTATCTGTACTCGTATCCGCTGAAAGCCGACGAAATTCAGCGGCTGCTATGTCCGAATCAGCCGCAGGTCACGGCAACCCGGCTGAAGCTGGTGCCACCCAAGCGCAATTAAGCGCGTAGTGGCCGCAAGGCCTTCCTCGAAGGGCCATCTTCTAGCCCGTCATTCCTGCCCTCGCAGGAATGACGAGTGGAGGAGAGCGGTAGGTTGTTCAAAACGCCCTACAGCGGTGCGCAGTGCCGATTGAGCCATTCCAGATCCGCATCCTCCAGCAAGGGACTCAGCGCGGCGCGCACGGCGGCGTGGTAATCGTCCAGCCACGCGCGTTCTTCCGGATTGAGCAGCCCGATCTCCAGGGCGCGGCGATCGAACGGACACAGGGTGAGTGTCTCGAACGCGTAGAACTCACCGAATTCGGTCTGCTCCGCTTCCATCACCACCGCCAGGTTTTCGTGGCGGATGCCGTGTCGTCCAGGTTTGTACAGCCCGGGCTCGATCGAGCTGATCATGCCAGGCTCCAGCGGCACCATCGCACCGCCGGCAACCGGCGGACGAATGCCATGCGGACCTTCATGCACATTGAGGAAATAACCGACCCCATGACCGGTGCCATGGCCGTAATCCATGCCGCTTGCCCATAGCGGTGCACGCGCCAGCGCATCCAGTTGCGGGCCGCTGGCGCCTTTCGGGAAGCGTGCACGACTCAGCGCGATCATGCCTTTCATCACCAGCGTCGCATCGCGTCGCTGTTCGCCGCTGGTTGGGCCGAGCGCCAGTACACGGGTGATATCGGTGGTGCCTCCGAGGTACTGACCGCCCGAATCGATCAGCAGCAGTCCCTTGCCCTGCAGCGTGCTGTGGGCCTGCGGCGTGGCCCGGTAGTGCGGCAATGCGCCGTTGGCCTCATAGCCGGCAATGGTGGCGAAACTCTCGCCCTGGTAGCCGGGCTGTTTCGAACGCTCTTCGACCAGCAGCGTATCGACATCCAGTTCCGTCATGCTCATCCCAGCCGCCAGCCGCTGTTCGAGTCGGCGGAATGCGCAGACCAGCGCAGCACCATCGCAGCGCATCACTTCGCGGATATGGTCGAGTTCGGCGGCGTCCTTGCGCGCCTTGAACGCGGTGCTGGGGTTGGCTGCCTCGATCCGGTGGGCCACGGGCGGGATCGACGAACCGATCGCATCGACTATGCGGCCGCCATCCAGCAACAACGTGTCGGCGGCCCCCAGTTCGTTCAGGGTCGAGCTGATCGAGGCGTAATCGACGATCTCGATACCATCGGCAGCGAGCGCCGCGACCAGCGCATCGCTGAGTTTGGCGCGATGGACGAACAAGGTGGCGCGGCCACGCGTCTCCACCAGCAGGTGGGCAAGAAACACCGGATTGCATTCGACGTCGCGGCCGCGCAGGTTGGTCAACCATGCGATGTCGTCCAGGCTGGACAGCAAATGGTGCGTGGCGCCGAGTTTGCGCATGGCGTTGCGCAGGCGACTGAGCTTGTCGGCACGCGAGATGCTGACATAGGACGGATCATGTTCAACCACCGGCGCCTGTGGCAGGGCGGGGCGATCGGCCCAGACTTCGCCGGGCAGATCCAGGTCGGTACGCAGGGTGGCGCCACTTTCGGACAAGCGACGCTCGATTTGCCGCTGGGTGGTCAACGCGAGGCTGTCGCCGGCTATGGCCAGGACCTCGCCGTCATGCAAATGCTGCTGCAGCCATTCCAGATGCTCTGCGGCATGCGGCACGCGCAGCTTCATCAACTGCACGCCGCTGCCGTCCAGTTGCTGTTCGGCCTGGGAGAAATAGCGCGAGTCAGTCCACAGGCCGGCGTGCTCCTGAGTGACAATCAGGGTGCCGGCCGAGCCATCGAACCCGGACAGCCACGCCCGGGCCTGCCAATGTTCGGGCAGATATTCGGATAGATGGGGATCGGCGGTGGGAATCAGCACGGCGGTGACGCGATGCTGCTGCATGGCCGCGCGCAGGGCGGCGAGACGGCGGGGAATGGGGTTGCTCATGCGGGGCATGCTAGCAGGCGGTCACGGGCCGTTTCACCCTCGTAAGGGACCGCCGGGCTGAATCAAAACAGGGA
>Ga0302316_10000431_pt1 | contig 37557 bp, 35 predicted proteins | sample III_Palsa_N3_2_FD_200456 | JGI IMG/M metagenome (GOLD analysis project Ga0302316, IMG submission 200456) | Peat permafrost microbial communities from Stordalen Mire near Abisko, Sweden - III_Palsa_N3_2 | ecosystem: Environmental > Terrestrial > Soil > Palsa > Peat permafrost | place: Sweden...
CGTGGTCACTGGCAGCAAGATCGACCTGCACGAACTGGCCAACGTGGATGCGCTGCTGATGCTCCTCGTGGTCACGCTGATCGCGATCGTTTCGAAACTCATCGGCGGCTGGCTGGGCGCGCTGTCGCTAGGTCGGCGCAGTGCGATCATCATCGGCTTCGGGATGGTGCCGCGTGGCGAAGTCGGCGTGGTGATCGCCAGCCTCGGCCTGGCTGCCGGTGTTTTCAACAACCGGATCTACGCCATCATCGTGGCCATGTCGCTGCTCACGGCGATGGTTACGCCGCCGGTGCTCGCATGGCTGCTGAAGCGTTCGCCCCCCATTGGCGACAGCGGCCTCCCCCCGATCGATCCAACGAGTGCCCCTGATATCGCAAAGTAGCCGAAGGTTCAGTAGACGAACCAGGGCCGATTTTGACAATTGATTCAGCTCACTTATCTAGACTGGTCGACGTGGCACCGCTGCTCCACCACTGCGCATTCAAGGAGAAACACATGAACATCAAATCCCTGCTGACCCTGTCCTTAGTCACCGCACTGGGCCTGAGCGGTACCGGCGCCGCCATGGCTAGCCCCAGCAACGGAGTGTTGGTGCGCCAGGACGGTATCTACCTGCGTTGCGACCAATGCGGCACGGTGCAAAGCGTGCAACACAACGTCACCCAGGGGCGTAATAGCGGCACCGCCGGCGCGATCATCGGCGCCGTAGCTGGTGGCGTACTTGGCAACCAGATTGGCAAGGGCAGCGGCCGTACGATCGCCACGGTCGGTGGCGCTGTGGGTGGCGGCTTCGCCGGCAACGCGATCGGCAAGGGTGGTGGCAGCGATACCTGGGTAGTGAACCTGCGCATGAGCAATGGCAGCTACGCCAACGTCCAGGTCAAGGACGCCAGCTCCATTCGTCAGGGCGACCTGGTCCAGGTCGATCCGAACGGCAACATCACGCGCATCCAGTAAGTACCGGCGTCAGTGTTTGCGAAGCGCCCCGCCCGGGGCGCTTCGTCTTGGTGGACACCCCTTCGCCTCCCTGGTCAAGACTGGAGGGGAACGGCCGATGCAGCCGCGTCACGCGAAGTCAACGTAGCCTGCACACCGGCAACGTCACGCTGTGGCCACTGTCAGTCCACCCGAGGCCACGTCCATGAAAAATTCGTTCCTGTTGACTACGTGCATCATTGCCGCCGTGTCTTGCGCTTCGCTGCACGCGCAGGCTTCGGCGGGTGCAGGCCCGCATTCGGCCAACGACACCATCCCGCAGGAAGATCGCATGTTCGTCAGCCAGGCCGGTGCCGCGAACATGGCTGAAGTCGCGCAAGGCAATCTGGCGATCTCGCAAGGCCAGTCGGCCGCGGTGAAGAATTTTGGCAACCAGATGGTTACCGATCACACCGCAGCCAACGTGGCCTTGAACAACCTGGCCGGCCCCCTTGGCGTTGCGCTGGCGCAGCAACCGACCGAACAACAGGAAGAGACTATCCATTCCCTGCAGGGCATGACTGGCTCCGAGTTCGACCGTCACTACGCGCGCACCGCCGTCAAGGATCATGAAGATGCCGTCAGGCTGTTTACCCAGGAAGCGTCTTTCGGTGCCGACCCGCGCCTGCGCACCTTTGCCGCGCACATGCTGCCGACGCTGAAGCAGCACCTCAGCATGGCGCATAAACTCCCTGGCGATTGATCGCCGGAACCCTCCAGCAGATTCCGCGGTTCAGGCGGCTAAACGGCCTTGCAGATGCTCTGCAAGGCGAAGGCTCAAGGCGACGATGCTGAACGTGGGGAATGCCCAGCCGCCTGTCGGAAAGACTGAGCTGCCGGCCACATAGAGATTGTCGACTCCATGCACCCGGCAATGACGATCAACCACACCTTGCTGTGGATCATCGGCCATCCGGGTAGTTCCCAGGTGATGCGCCGTGCCGACCAATTGCGGGCCTGCGCCATCGCCTTCCAGCCAAGGCTCGAGCTGGAAGCGTCCACCGCAAGCGCGCGCCAATTCGCTGCCGAAGATCGTCGCCGCGGTTCGGTACGTGTGCCAGTCGAGTTCGGTAAGCCGCCAGTCGACGCATACCTTGCGTTGCCCCAGCGAGTCCAATTCATTTCCCAGCGTAACGCGACTATCCGGATTGGGCGCCTGCTCGAAATATCCCATCAAGTCGACATGATCACTTTTCACCGTGGGCATACCCACCAACTTCTGCGCAAAAGCCTTGGCCACATCGCCGATACCCAGGCCCAGCTGCAATGCCAGCATGCCTTTTCCCTTCGGTGTATTCACCGCAGTAGAGACGGGTGTGTATTTCATCGCCGCCCACAGCTGCTCCTGCAGCGCCGCACTTTCGTCTTGAACTTGCGGACGCCACGCGGCACGAAGCCCGCGCAAGGCTTGTATACCTTTCGGCACGCGGCCCTCGACGGCTACGGGGCGGACCCGTCCGCTCAGTAAACGATGCGCTCCCACGGCCTCGTCCGACAGACAGATCTCGGGAAACACGTTGCCGCGACTACGGTCGTAAGGTCGGGTAAGTCGGTGTGACGTGTTGGAGACCAGAGTGCCCAGCTTGCCCGTCGGATGATCCATGAAGTACCGCCCCACCAGATCCCGTTCGTTGCCGAGCCCTTGTGGAACAGTGGAATTCGACAACAACAACAGGCGCGCATTCTCGATGCCGCCGCACGCGAGCACAAAGTGCCTGGCTCGTATCACACCTTCGCGACCATCAAGTGAGCGAACGCGCGCATGTCGAACGGAAGATCCGCCGGGTACAGCCTCAAGCTCAAGCAGGTTGGCATGCAGCAGGACCTTGATGTTCTCCGCCTGCTCCAACTCGGGCCCATAGGTCTCGCCAAAGCGGACCGGGTTGCTGATGAAGATCTGGTTGACCAGTTTGCGATCGTCGAAAGAAACCGTCGGGCGCGACGGTCGAGAGAGAAAGGAACCGTCCACGAAATCGTGAGACTCGATACCGCAGAACGATCGCGCACGTGCGTAGTACGGCTCGAGTTCGGCGTAGGACAGTGGCCAGCCACTGTGTGGAACCCAGTCGCGCTGCGCCAGATCCTGCTTGCTAAATGGGATGCACCCACCGCCCCACAGCTTGCCGGTTCCCCCGAAAATCCGCATTCGCGAAATGGTGGGATCGAACTCGGGGGATCCGACGGACGTACCATCGTAGAGATCCTGATTCACCCGCTCAGCGGCCAGGCCACCGCTTTCGACGATGCATACGCTCGTCGACGTTCCAATGAACGTCCGCGCCATCGAGATCCCAGCAGGACCCGCTCCGATGATGCAGAGATCCGCCTCCACATTCACCGGCGCCGACCCATCAAGGTGGTAGATCGTCATCCCCCATCCCCCTGTAGCCTCACGCGGCATACTCTAAGTCAGCCTACTCCATTGGGAAATACCCCGACGATTCGTCGCAAGACCTCGCGAAGGGTCGAACGCAGCAGCTCACGCCAGGCGTCGATAAAGCCACCTGCCGGACGGCGGCGTTACAATGGCCGTCCGCAATCCCGCCAAATCAGTCTCTGCCCCAGTATGCGCAACCCCTTGCAGGAACAACTGCTCAAAGCCGGGCTGGTCAACAAGGCCAAGGCTGCCCAGGTCGTGCGCGAGCAAGCCAAGCAGCGCCAAGGCAAGGCGCCGGCCCCACCCAGCAACGAGCAGGTGGATGCACAGCGACTGCAGGTAGAGCGTGCCGAACGCGATCGCGCCTTGGCAGCGGAGCGCAACGCGCAAACCCGTGCCGCCGAACAGCGAGCGCAAATCCGGCAGATCGTGGAAGCCCATAAAGTAAGGCGCGAAGGCGAGATCGCTTACCGTTTCACCGACGGCGACACGATCAAAAGTCTGCTGGTCAACGAAGCCCTGCGCGCCCAGCTCGCCAGCGGCACACTCGCGATCGTTCGCCTTGACCAGGGTTATGAACTACTGCCCCGCGTCGCGGCCGACAAGGTGCATGACCGCGATGCCACGATGATCGTGCTCGACCATGGCCGCGGCGTAGCGACGGGCGACGCCAGCGAAGACGATGAGTACTACCAGAAATTTCAGGTGCCAGACGATCTGATCTGGTAATCAACGCGACGCCCGTCCAAAGGCTTGCCTGGCACAAGACGGTCACCATGCTCCGCGTCGGCGTATATTGCCTGCAGCGTTACGGCTGGGGGTAGCGGTAACCGCATGCTCAGGGGCCGCACCGAATGAAACGGATCGCCAACGGCATCGACGGCCCCAGGATGCATCGCGTCCTTGGCGTTCGAGATCTCGTGTTGCTGAATATCGCGGCCGTTATCGCGTTGCGCTGGTTATCGACGGCGGCGCAGATCGGACCTTCGAGCCTGGCATTGTGGGCGTTGGCGCTGGTCATCTTTTTCGTACCGCTGGCACTCACTGTGCTGGAACTGAGCTCTCGACTTCCGGGCGAAGGCGGTCTCTACCTCTGGTCCAAAGCGGCCTTAGGCGACCTGCATGGATTCATTGCCGGCTGGAGTTACTGGATTTCCAACCTGGTGTTCTTTCCTTCGCTGCTGCTGTTTGTGTCGGGTGTATCGGTTTATATCGCCGGCGATCGATGGCTGCCACTATCCAGCAGCGCCATCTACAACGCAGTGTTCTGCCTGCTGGCACTATGGGGCGCCACCGCGCTGAATATCGTTGGTCTTTCGCGCGCGAAATGGCTGCAGAACGTCGGCGGCATGGCGACCTGGCTGGCGACTGCGGTCATTGTATTGAGTGGGATCTGGGCCTGGTATCGGTTCGGCGCAGCTACGACTTTTACTGCAACCAATGTCGAGCCTCAGCTAGGTTCGCTCAGTGCACTGACGACGCTGGCGATCATCGCGTTCGCTTATTCGGGTCTTGAGCTGGGTCCGATTCTGGGTGACGAAATCAAGCAGCCCCGTAAGGCGATACCGCGTGCGATCCTGATCGCCGGCGTCATGATCGCAGTGATTTACATGGCGGGCACAGCGGCCTTATTGGTGGCGCTCCCGGCCAATCAGATCGATATTATCGGCGGCATTCCACAAGCGTTGGCAGCTGTCGGCAAACGGCTTGGACTGTCGCTATTCGGGCCGCTTACCGCTGCCCTGCTCGCGCTTTCGCAACTGGGTGGCCTTGGCGCCTGGATAACCGGCACGGCGCGTCTTCCGTTTGTGGTGGGTGTCGATCGCTATCTACCCAAGCCACTCGCCGCCTTGCATCCGACGTACGGCACTCCTCACATCGCACTGCTGACGCAGAGCACGGTAGTCACCATCACTCTGCTCGCCACGCTCTCCAGTGCCACGATTCACGAAACGTATTCGATCCTGATCGACATGACAGTGATCCTGGGACTTTTACCGCTGCTGTACATCTTCGCAGCGCTACCGTTACTGCGACAACGAGCCGTCAATAGCTCCAGCGGCATCACGCTGGTTCCGGGCGGGGCTTGGGGGTGCTGGGTCGTCAGTGCGCTCGGAGTTGCCACCACGTTGCTGGCGATCGTCACTTCGATGGTACCGCCCGAGCACAGCAAACATCCTGGGCTATTTTTTCTGAAGGTTGTCGGCGGCAGCGCGCTGCTGATCGGTATAGGGCTGATGTTTTACTTGCGCGGTCGCCGTGCACAACAACGAGAGCCGTTCTGACGGTGCGAACACGCGATCAGTTCTGCTTCGTTGACGCCGCGGGCGTTGGCGAATTGCGCCCCAGCCCTTGCTTGATGAAGTTGTGCACATCTGCCTTTGACACCAGGCCACGGTGCTGCGTATCGATAGCATCGAAGTTCTTGACAATGAATGGCACATGCCCCGCGTTCGCTTCGTCCTTGCTCAGCAAGCCATCGTGATTTTTATCGGCGATATCGAAATTCCGGTCCAGCGTCATCACGCTGGTGGCGACACCACTGAGCCCTGTTTGTGCGATAACAGGCGCTGCGGATACGGCGCAGAGCGCGAACGCCCATACAACGAGCATGACACGAGGCATGGCGGTCTCCAGCAGACAAGTGGGTACCAAGATAACCCATCGCGCTGATTGCCGCTTCGCTCTGGCGAAGCCGACGACTTGCGCAACGGGTTCGTTGTTCGCCGGCATGACTCCCTGTATGCCAAAAGGTGCCGCGTTCCTTGCTGCACCTTGCGTGCGACTATCTTCAGTGCGGTGGATTCACCACCACATAGGTGACCTGACTGCCGGAGTAACTGGGCTGGTACCAGGTGGAACCGCACTGCGAATACGTGACACCATTCTGAACGACGGTCACGCAACTGGGCGGGATGGTATGCACCATCGATCCCACGACGGCGGCCGTGACGGCGACGGTTGCGGTGACCGCTGCCGCGGTGGCGACAGGATGGTTATGCCAGCCGTTATCCCAGCCATTGTCGACATCGACATGCACATCACGATTCACGTTGACGTTCTGGCTGACGTTGACGTTGCGGTTGGCGTTGACGTTGGTGTTGCGATTACCATTCGCGTTGACGTTGCGGTTGGCATTCGCGTTGTTGCCCATATTCCTGCCGCCGCCATTGATACTGGAACGGGAGGCGGCGCGCGCGCCGCCACCACCGCCACCATGCGCGGCCATGCCGCCGCGGGCGGCATCAGCTGAAGGCGAAGACGCCAGACACGCGATGGCGAGGATCACGGCGCACGAGAGTTGCGAAACCAGGAGCTTGTTTCGAAGTTTCATGGCGAGGCCTCCGTTGTCTGCGCGCTATCTCCAAGGACTTTTATGGGATGGTCGTCCTTGCCTGGCGTAAAATCGAACACGCCGTCGGCCAAACTGGTCGACGTATCCCAATTGAATGTCGCGGAGTACTCGGGCTGGGTCGGATCATCGCGATTGGCAATCACCAGCTTCTGTGGAAGCAGGGTGTCGCGCGCTATCCATACTTGCCAGTCCACGTCACCCTGATGCATCAGCAGATGGTCGCATTCGATCTTGTTGATGTGCGCGGGGCCAATAACGACAGCCGACTGGATCGCCGATAGCGGAGCCCGCTCGGTACCCCAATAGAACAGATCGGCCAGGGGCATCTCGATGCCGTATTTCTCCTGCGCGGCATCCACCAGATCGCGCACGGTACCGGTCATCGGCTTCTGCGCGTAGTAGTGCATCCGTGGCGCATAAATCGTGAACTTCGAACCATCAAAGTAGAAGCTTCGCTGCTTGCGATCGCTATCGATTGCAGCAAAAAATTTGTTGGGACCGCGGATCTTGTAAGTCAACATGCCACCGTAAGTAACCTTCTGCCCTGAATCGAGCACTTCTTCCGTGGTGACATCCGCGCTGACGGTAAACGCTTTCAGCGATCGCAGTTTCTGCGCCATCAGATCGATCGCGTGCAGCGCCGAAGGATCGACAGCCGGCGTCGCCTGCGCTTTCAGCGCGGCTTTTGGCGCAGTCGTCGACGCATCCAGTGCCCATGTCGGCGATGCGACACAGGCCGCCGCGATCATCAGACCCAAGGGCAAACTCCATTGACGATTCATGATTCAACCTCCTCCGTAAACTTATTGAGTCGGGGCCTGCAGATCGAGCGTTCATTTAGCATCGAGATGCGACGCTGGAGCTTGCCGTCCTGCAGTGCGGCAAGGGTCGGATTGACCCTCTTCATGAGCTAGCTACTCCATTGGCCGTGAGGCGCGATACGATGTGGTTGAAGCTGAATGGACAGAGGGACTTTAACCATTCTTCCGTACGCGCAGTACGGAGGTTTTGCGTAACTTGCTGCCGTAGTTCTACGTATCGCTGCAGCTCTGCCCGCGCCGCGCACGCCGTTCGATCTTCACGCGAGCCGCACGTCAAATCACAGTTGCCAGCCGTGCCGCAGAGGAAGAGACTCCGAAGACATTCCTGCCCGGGTTACCGCATGACGCTGCTCGAGACACGCCGGACACAGCTTTTCCCTGTACTCAACGCCGCGCAGCTGGCGCTGGTCGGACGCTTTGCGGCGACCGCACCACGGCGCTTCGAAGCGGGCGAAACGCTTTATGCAGTCGGCGAGCGCAATGCCCCCGTATTCATGGTGACGGCCGGTGATGTGCTGATTCGGCGACGCCAGGGGACCGACGGCGGCGAAGAGCTCGTCGCCATTCTCGGCATCGGCGGTTTCACTGGCGAAATCAGCCAACTGGCCGGCCGCTCCGCTCTGGCCACGGCATATGCTGGAGCCAAGGGTTGCGAGGTAATTTCATTAGACACGGCCCATTTGCGCGCGCTCATCGTCGGCTCCGCCGACATCGGTGAGATCGTGATGCGCGCCTTCATCCTGCGCCGCACCGCGCTGATATCCGAGGGCGCAGGCTCCATCCTGGCCGGTCGCAAGGGTGATTCCGCGCTAGTCCATCTGGAGGGTTTTCTGTCACGCAATGGTTATCCCTATTCCGTGCTCGACGTGGCGGACGGTGGCGATGGCCAGGCCCTGATCGAGCGTTTCGGATTGCAGGATGCCGACCTGCCCATCATGTTGTGTCCCAACGGCGCGCTGCTCAAGCATCCGACTGACGTCGAAGTGGGCGCCTGCGTCGGCATCACACCGGAGTTGGATCCGGCTCGTGTGTTCGACGTGGCCGTGGTAGGTGCGGGCCCAGCCGGCCTGGCTACCGCCGTCTATGCCGCCTCGGAAGGACTGTCGGTACTGGTGCTGGACGCCAGCGCGTTCGGTGGTCAAGCAGGTGCGTCGGCACGTATCGAAAACTATCTCGGGTTTCCGACCGGTATCTCCGGCCACGCGCTGGCGGCACGGGCATTCACCCAGGCGCAGAAGTTCGGCGCGGAAATCGCCATCCCGGTCAACGTGACCTCGCTGCAGTGCAAGGGCGTGGAAACCGACGGCTTGTTCACTCTGCACCTGGACAGCGGCACAGGAGTCCGCTCGCGCACCATCGTGATCGCCTCGGGTGCCCGTTACCGCCGTCCGCAGATCGAGAACCTGGATCGCTTCGAAGGCGCTGGCGTGTCCTACTGGGCATCGCCGGTGGAAGCACGATTGTGCGAGGGCGAGAAGATCGCGCTGATCGGTGCGGGCAACTCAGCCGGTCAAGCGGTGGTATATCTCGCGCCCCACGTCAAACACCTTCATCTGGTCGTCCGTGGTGATGGACTGGAAGCGTCGATGTCACGCTATCTCATCGAGCGTATTGCCGCCCTGCCCAATGTCACCCTGCACGCCCGCACCGAGGTCGTCACACTGTACGGCGACGAGTCGGGACTGACCGAGGCGACCTTCCGCGAACGCGATACCGGCACCGACTGGACTGGACCACTGCGACATCTGTTTCTGTTCGCCGGCGCCGAGCCCAACGCCGGCTGGCTGGAAGGCTGCAACGTTCTGGTGGATGCCAAGGGATTCGTATGTACCGGACAGCCCGGTAGCGGGCCCATGTGGGCAGCGCTGGGCCGCGAACCAACCGCGCTGGAGACCACGATGCCGGGCGTGTTCGCGATCGGGGATGTGCGCGCTGGTTCCACCAAGCGGGTAGCTGCCGCCGTGGGCGAAGGCGCACAGGTCGTCGCCGCCCTGCACCAGTTTCTTGCCAACGCCAAGGAGCATACGCCATGAGCGACGACTGCCCACACCTCGCCCACGTCACCAACGTAGTTCCCGCAACACGCGGTTGCGCGGAATGTTTGAAGACAGGCTCAGAATGGGTGCACCTGAGGTTATGCCGCAGCTGCGGTCATGTCGGTTGCTGCGACCAATCGCCAGGACGCCATGCCACGGCGCATTTCCACGCCACGCAACACCCCATCATCGAAGGCTACGACCCACCTGAAGGTTGGGGCTGGTGCTACGTCGACGAAATCTTCTTCGAGCTGCCGAACCAGACACCCCAGGTCGGGCCGATTCCGCGTTTCTACTGATCTTTGTCGGATGCCTGCAAAAAAAGAGGGGCGCGCCGTCCGCTTGCGCGACCCTTCAGAAGGGAAGCATTGGACCCGACTCAGAACTTTACCGTGACCCGGCCGAAGAAGTAGCGGCCGATCGTGTCGAAATCGCTGGGGTCGGTATTCGAGTTTAGCGTGTTGTTTGCGTATAGGAACGGCGGCTGCTTGTCGAAGACGTTGTTGACGCCAAACTCGACGCGCGTATTTAACGGCTCGATGTTGTAGCCCAGCGTGACGTCGTTGTAGGTGGTCGCACCGTATTTGTAGACGGCTCCCTGAATCGTGCAGTAGCTGCCGTAGTAGCACGAGCCGTCCGGGTGCACATCCTGCGATGGACTCTTCGAACCCATCTGGAAGCGGCCGATATAGCGTAGCCGCCAGGACGCGTCCCAATTGCCCAGTTTCCAATTGATGTAACCCTGGCCCTTCCAGCGCGGGAACAGACAGTTGCCCGAAGCGCCCGGGCAAGCGGCGGCCTGCGCGGAACCGAACGGCATGAAATGTCCGGCGTCGTTGTAGGTGACGTTGGCGGGCGTGCCCGGGGCCGTCTGCTCGTTGTAGTACTTGAGGTAGGTGGTATTCAGACCCAGGCTGAACTGGCCGAACGAGAACTCCGGCAACTTGTAGTTCAGTGAGAAATCGATGCCGCCTGTACTCGCGGTGCCAAGGTTCACCGTGGGCTGCAGGGTGTTCGGCGCGATCTGTCCCTGATTGACGCCGCTACCAACGCGATGAATGAACTGGCAGTAGAAGAGCTGCCCTGCCGAGCAGAGGTCAAGCTCACTTTGCAGTGCAATCGGAGAGATGATGTTGTTCAGATAGAGGTGCCATACATCCACCGTCGCAGACAGGCCAGGAGCCCACGACGGGCTATAGACGGCACCAAGATCAAAAGTCTTGCCCTGTTCCGGCTTAAGCGCGACGCCTGCATATTGGGAACCGGTAGCAAGCGTCGCCGCCTGCGTGCCGGTGACCACGTAGGTGTTCTTGAAGCTGCCGTCGGTGGGCACATTCACGCAAGCGGGGTCGACCGGCGTGCCGGTATAGCCGGTGCAGGGATCGGTCGAGAGTTTGGGTGCCGAGGAAGCCGGTGATCCGAAGACTTCGAAAAGGTTAGGTGCGCGGAACACCTCGGCCACCGTACCGCGCAGCAAGAGATCGTCGATCGGTTTGTACTCAACCGCAAACTTCAAGTTGTTCGTGGAGCCGAACATGCTGTACTTGGAGAAGCGGTCGCCGATGTCGACGTTGAGTGACTTTGCGAGCGGCAGATCGTTGAGGATGGGGATGAATAATTCGGCGTACGCTTCCTTGACGTTGTAGCCGCCCTGCAAGCCGGAGGCGCACTGGCTACCCAGGGTGCAGGTGCCGGTCGCTGGATCGATAGTCAGCAAGCCATCGACCTTGTCGTCTTCATATTCCTTGCGATAGTCCCCACCCACCGCGAGATTGACAGTACCGGCAGGCAGGTCGAACAGGCCGCCATTGAGGTCGACGTGCCAGATCTTCTCGATCTCGGTACCTGTTGCAAGACCGGGCGAAGACGCGGCCTGGAGGGCAGCGCGCGATTGCGGCGTGTTGATGTCGAACGGGTTGAACGGAATGCAACCAGTAATAACGTTGCCGGGCGTACCGCAAACAACTGTGCCCGTTGCCGGATTAAGGAAGGAAGGACCAGCCTCCTGATTGAGTATGTTCAGATTCACCAGGTTCGTGACCGTGGTGGTCGTGCTGACATGGCCATAGTCCAGTCCCGCATCCCACTGCCAGGTCTGGTTGCCGATCGGGAAATCACCCTTGAACCCGGTGTGCAGTTGGCCGGTGGTGAGGCCAGCGAAGGTTTCGCGCAGGCCCAATGATGTGAGGCGTACACCGAAGTCGCTTGCGCCGGTCGCGTACTGGACGCCAAACGGATTGAAGTAGTTATCTGGGGAAACGATCAATCCGCCTGCCGTAGTCAATGGGTCCGGAGCCAGAGCGAAGTTGGAAGCCGTCTTGTCGACGTAGGCGTCCAGGTAGGCGACGACATGATCGCTCAGGTTGTAGTTGCCCATGAGGAACGCATTGGTGCGTTCCTGCGGCGTCAAGATGAGATTGACCGTAGCGTAGTTGTACTTGTCGCTGGCCGGTCCATTGTTCTGGAAACAATGGTAGCCAGCCGGGGTATCCGTACCCGCCCCTGGGTTGTGCGCCAGGTAGCCGCAATTGGGGACGCCGCCGAAAGCCGCCTGGAACGCGGGATTGGTGGTACCCGTCAGTTGGATATGTCCGTTCGCGCCCGAGGAGGATCCGCCAACGTTCGCGCCGACCGGCTGTGGTGCGGACGGGCCCAGTCCGTTCGTGCCATACAACGACACCGCGTTCCTGGAAAATTTGCGGTTGCCGGCCTCGATGCCATCGGTCTTGTTGTAATCGACGCCGCCGATGATGTTGCCTTTATCCGACGTCTGGCCAAACGTGAAGCTGTAACCCTGCTGCTCGCCGTCGTTATGGTCGGACTGACCAAAGTTCGTGGAGAACTCGGCGCCTTGATAATTTTTGCGCAGGATGAAGTTGACCACGCCGCCGATCGCGTCCGAACCGTAGACCGAGGACGCACCGGTAGTCAGCACATCAATGTGGTCGATCATCGAAGCGGGGATCGAGTTCGGATCCACGCCATCGGCGATGAGGGGATTGCCGATGATGCGGTGGCCATCGACCAGGATCAACGTGCGGTTGGGCCCCAGGCCGCGCAGGCCGATCGTGCTGGCGCCAGTTCCGCCGCCGTTGTTGACCGTCGGATTGACATTGCCGCCGGTCACCGCTGGCAGATCCTGCACCAGGTCGCCCAGGGTCAGCTTGCCGCTGGCCTGAATCGCGGCGCGATCGATGGTTACGACCGGGCTGGCCGTTTCCAGATCCACGCGACGGATGTGCGAACCCGTCACCACCACGGTTTGCAGGGTTGAAGCCTGCTGGGGAGCAGTGGTATTGGCACTGCTTTGCGGCGCCGGCGCCGGCTGATTCTGCGCGAATGCCGCGCTGGTGGCGCCCGCCGTGATCACGCTACCGAACGAAAGCGCCATGCGAACTGCCGAGGAAAGCTTAGTGGCCCCAAGTTTCATGAAAACGTCCTCCGATTTATTATCGACCATGGGTCGGAAGGGATCCGCCCAAACCCGTAATTCAGCTAACGTCCAAGGTCAGCCCAGCCGCCGGCGAGTAACACCGTGAGATTATTTTTCTGTCGCCATCCAGAAATCAGCCCTACAAATAACCATCGAGCTTGGATTGGAGTTGATCGAATGACGCCTTCTATCCGGTCTTGTCCAGTAAACGCGTCGTCAGCTCGATGAGCACATCCCGCTCCATGACCACTTCGTGAAGCTTCGATTTCAATTGGGCGACCTCACCCAGACGCGATCGGCTATCGCGGAAGCGCTTCACCCATATCTGCACCGTCTCACTACGCAAGTGGAACGCCGAAGCGACTTCTGCGGCTGAATAGCGCTTCTCGATCACCAGGCGAACAGCCTCGGCCTTCAGCTCATCCGGATAGAATTTCGCACGCATGGGCATACCCATCGTTTCGATTCATATTTAATTGAACTATCGAACTTCATGAATCTGTAAAAATCAATTCGTCGGACAACGAAGCGACATTCGTTTGATTGTTTCTATCGCAACCATCTTTTTAATCGCTCTTGCAACGACGGCTTCACGATATATGAACCTCGCAAGACTTTGCATACCCAATTTGTTTATTTTTTTTATAGCCATTCGAATAGACGTCTAAACTTTATAGCCAATTTGATGATGACTTTTAATACCGCTTTGGTATTTGCATCGTTCTAAAAAAACAAGTGGGCGACGCTCGGAACATCCGGGTTGCCGAACTGTCCGGCATCGACGATGACGCCCTCGCCGACTGCCACCCACTGCGGCAGTCAGCGATATGCGCATCCTCTAATCGTTCTGGCAGGGACCGATTTTCCTAAAGGCAGACTAGGCAGGTACCCGCCAACAGTGGTCGTGCAGTCCGCATCAAAGTGGCTATGTCGCGGACAGGTCATCGCGCCTAATCTTCTTGTCGCGCCTGCTGCTGCGCCTCGGCCTCTGTTTGCCAGGCGGAGCGAACCCTCCAGCCACCCCAGCAAGACGGCGCAGCGTTGTTCGAAGCTGCTAAGCAGCCGCGAACGCTCGCCGGTCGCTGCAATAGCTGACGCCACGAACAAGCGAACGATCATGTTGTCGTCGAGGTGTGAAATAGGCGCTTCATCAGAAGATCTGAACGCTAGCCCATAGGTCACATCGAAGTTCTGTTCGCACGACTCTACAATGCAGTCGTGAGGCTTACTTGCTGACAGTGATCTCTCACTCATCATCGACGGTCAGCTTGGGAGTGCCTCGACAGGGTTGGCAGCACCCTGCATTTGAATAGCCAACTCGTCCTGCAACATTCCTGATGCACTGAGAGGCAATTCGCATGTTCCTTGAGCTCGACGGACACGGACCGCATTACGCTCAGTTGACCCGCGCGATCAAGGCGGCGGTTCTCGACGGGCGCCTGGCTTCCGGTTCGCGCCTGCCGCCTACGCGTGCACTGGCACAGGAACTTGGCCTGTCACGGATTACCGTGCTGGCCGCTTACGAACAGTTGCGCGGCGATGGTTTCATCGAGGGTCGTGTGGGCTCGGGCAGCTACGTCTCCACCTTGCAGATCACGCCCGCCCTGCCCCCACCGGAAGCCACCGTCGCACCGCCATCGCGCTACGCCAAACGCGCACGGACAGTTCACGACCGGACGATTCCCCTGCTGCATGGTGGCCTGCCTTATAACCTGCAATACGGAAACCCGCTGACTAATCCCGCCTTGAACACCGCGTGGGGCCGTGAACTGGCGAGCGCCGCCGCCTATTCGCCGATGAAAGGTGTCGGAAGCCAGGGGCTGGAAGCTTTGCGTCAGCAGGTTTGCGACTACTTGTCGCGACGGCGTGGCATCAAGACATTTGCGGAAAATGTGCTGATCGTCAACGGCACCCAGCAGGCCTACGCTTTGGCCGCACGCATCCTGGTCGACGAAAACGACAGCGTCGTGATGGAAGAGCCACACTATTTTGCCGCGTACCAGGCGCTGGTCGCGCACGGTAGCGCTGTTCATGTCGTACGTACCGACAACGACGGGATTGTCTGCGATGAACTGCCTGAGATCGCTCCCCGCCTGGTCTGCGTAACACCTTCCCATCAGTTCCCCAGCGGCGCGGTGATGTCACTGCCCCGGCGACTGGAATTGCTGCGCTATGCGGCGTCCAAGCAATGCTGGATTCTGGAAGACGACTACGACGGTGAATTCCGCTACGACGGCCACCCGCTGGCAGCGCTGCGTTCGTTGGACGATGGCGACCGTGTCATCTACGTCGGCACATTCACCAAGGCACTGTTTGGCTCGCTGCGGCTCGGCTACATGGTGGTACCGGCCGCATTGCGCCAGGATTTCATCAACGCCAAGTACTACAGCGACATCTCCTCCTCAGGCATCGAGCAAACGGCACTCGCCCACTTCATGGAAGACGGTGGCTTCGAGCGTCATTTGCGGCTCACACGTAAAGAACTGCAGGCCCGTCGAGAGGCGATGGTCCAGGCCCTGCACCGTTACGTCGGTGATCGCGTGGACATCGTCGATACCCCAGCCGGCATGCATGTCGTTGTGTGGCTTCGCAACTACGACTACCCAACGGCCGAAGCACTCGTCGCACTGGCTCACGATCGCGGCGTCGGCGTGCATCCGATGGCACCGCATTATCTGACGCCTCCTACCTGCCCGGGCTTGATACTGGGTTATTGCAGCCTGTCGCCAAATGCATTGCGTGAGGCGATGAAGATATTCGGCGAATGCCTCGATGTGATCGATGCACGGATGCACTCTGCATCTCAAGCGGCCAGAGTCGAAGCGACGGTCGCGTGCTAGAAGATCGTCATCGCTGTCGCCACATCAGATCATTGGAGGGTCCACTGGATTCGGCATGGGCGGATCCGTGGGAATAGGCTGCGGCGGATCGGTGGGCGTGGGCATGGGCGGATCAATCGGATTCGGCGGCGTCGGATCGGTTGGCGCAGTCGGACTTGGATCAGCGGGCCGGGAGGGAGGTGGATCGATTGGCGGAGAAACCGTGATCGGCGAATACAACGCGCTACTCCAGCCATTCGTCGCTTGGTCAGACATCTCGCTCATGAGTTTCACTCCTGCTTGAAGTGACCCTAGCGTTCACCACGCGGCGTCATCACCGTGAGAAGTGCGCACGATCAATTGCGTGCCACCAAGCGTCACAAACCATCCACACCACTCGGGAGAGCATCCACCCCGGCGCCAGCGCTGCGATGCCTGGCTTGGTGAAGGGATATGTCAATAGAGGGTGAACATCATGGGTGCTACCGATCGAACGACCGGCTCCGAAGCAGGTAAGCAAAAGGGCGGCATTGGCTACGTGCTGTTATGGATGATGGGGGTGCCGATTCCATTGCTGATTCTTTTCGCGCTCTTGCGCGGATGTGCGTGAACCGCGCTACGCGCAATGCACGTAGTGCGATATCACGTTTACCTGAAGGGAGATGACCATGTCATACGTTCCAGATAATTCGATCGAAGTGGCCGAGCGCCACCTGCATCCGACAATGAAGTTTCGCGCAGTGATTGCCGGCTGGCTGGTCGCAACCGGCGTGGCCGCCCTACTTTACCTGGCCGGGATGGCACTCGGCTTTTCCAGCTTTGACGCGTGGCACGCCGCAGGAAGTGCCAAGGGTATTGGCATTGGGACGGCTATCTGGTTGGTCATCACCTGGGTCGCCGCCTTGTTCCTTGGTGGCCTTTTCGCCAGTTGGTACGACGGTCGAAACGACGACACCATGGGCGCGTTGCACGGCGTGACGGTATGGGGGTTGTCCATCACCGCGACGGCGTTGTGGGTTGCGCTTGGATTTGCGCACAGCATGTCGGGCCATGGCGGCAGCATGGGTGGCATGGGCATGCACGATGGCGGAAATCCACACGACAGCGGTCCAGCCGCCATGACAGGCCACGGCGCTGTTGCGGTTCTTGATGCCAACATTGCGTTCCAGCTTACCGGCCGCGAACGCGGTGGTGCTGATCCGATCGTCGCAGCCTTGCTCGCCAATCAAGACGATACTGCCAGCGCGCTCCTGGCCGCCGATACCGGCACCACACAGGCGAACGCCGCTCAGTCGTTGCAACGTCTCGCGCCACAGATCGAGGCAGCTCGGGCTGAATCGAAAACGACCGCCGACCGGACTGCCCACTACGCCGCCATGGCACTGTGGATTACTTTCCTAAGCGCTTTCCTCGCCTTGCTGGCCGCCGCTCTGGGCGGCTCGATGGGCGCCCGCCACATTCACCGTGTCTACCATCTTCGTCAGTATCCGACGCCTCCCGCTCGCCGTCTTGGCTAAGTGAGAGAGTGGAACAAGACAAGAGGCTGGTCGACGTGTCGGCCAGCCTCTTGCTTTTGATACGCAGCTGAAATGTATCCGGGGAAGACTCAGGATTTGGCGGAAACCACGAGCGAGGCGACGCCTTCGATGAAGGTCGCGGCGCTATAGGGCTTGGTCAACACGGGGTAGTTTTGAAACTGCTCGGGAATCGAATCATTGCCACCGCCAGTGGCAAACGCGAAAGGAACGTCCAGTTCACGCAGACGCGCCGCCAAGGGAAAAACCGGTGCGTCACGAAGATTCACATCCAGGACTGCAGCGTCAAAGGATTCTGTCTTCAGAATATTCAGCGCGTCGTCCAGACGATTCACCGAAGTTACGCGGTAACCCTCGTCTGAAAGCATGTCCTCAAGCAGCATGACGATGAACTCTTCGTCTTCAGCAATCAGAATGTGTGGAACTTCGCCCATAATGACTCCCTCGAAATCGTTTAAAAAATTCTACTGTGAATCCCGCGTCAATATTGGCTCCGGGCGTGTGATTGTTGTGTCTTCATGCAGACGAGCGACTTTTCTGTTTGCGACCACCCAGTGCTATGGAAACGATCGAGCACGGCCTTATGGTCGGCGCGCGATACCCAGTCAGAGGACCCGGCGCCCCTACTGCCCACGCGGCAGCGCATGCAGCCAGGGTGACTTCGCACCCATCGTGTGGTGGTCTGTTCCATCTCTCGTTGCGCTTCTCGATTTTTTCACTGCAGCGCAAGCACGCTCCGCACAAATACCAGGAGAAGTGCCGTGCTGCAGCTGAATCCTCCCATCCCGATGAACACACCCAAAGGCGAAGGATTCGCGCATATCCTGATCGACTATGGACCGGAATCCGATCTGTATTGGACCGTACTGATTACGGCGACGGGCGAGATATGGACGTATGCCAATCGCTATGTTCGGGCATCCAAGAACATCACACTCGGTCGCACCGACCCTTCCCCGCCAACGATCGGCGGAGCCGACCCGGTGCCCTTGCGACCACGCAGCATTGAAAGCCCGGAACGCTCGTGACCCTGCAGGAGTACGGCCGAAAACGGAATTTTGGCAAGACCCGTGAGCCACGGCCCGACACTCCCGCGCCCAAGACCGGCCGCGCAATTTTCGTGGTTCAGTTGCACCACGCCAGTCGACGCCATTTTGATTTCCGGCTGCAGGTTGGCGGTACGTTGAAGAGCTGGGCTGTTCCCAAAGGCCCGAGCTATGACCCCAAGGTCAAGCGACTGGCAGTGGAAGTGGAAGATCATCCGATCTCTTACGCCGACTTCGAAGGTGACATCGAGGAAGGCTACGGAAAGGGGCACGTCGATCAATTCGACAAGGGCGTCTGGGCGACTCAAGGTGATCCCGAAGCGCAGTTGGAGAAAGGGCATCTGCGTTTCGAACTTTTCGGCAAACGGTTGAAGGGCGGCTGGCATCTGGTGCGTAGTGGTCGCAAGGAACGTCAGCAACCCTGGTTCCTGATGAAAGCCAAGGACGCGTACGCCGGCGACGTGGAAGCGGATCAGTTGATGGATGCCAGGATGATCGCCAGCACCCGCAAGGCGGCGAAATCCGCCTCGGCCAAAGTCGCTGCCAGAAAGTCGACGGCACGTAAAAAGTCACTGCCGAAAACCAGGCCGGTCTCACGCGCGAGTCTCGCCAAATCCGCAGCGGCGCTAGCAGGAGCGCGGAAAGCGTCGGCAAGTGTGGATTTTTTCAAACCCGAACTTACACGCCTGCGCGATGCTCCGCCGCAGGGCAACCAATGGCTGCACGAAGTGAAGTGGGACGGCTACCGAATCCTCACTGCAATCGCCGATGGCAAGGTCTGCCTATGGTCGCGCAATGCCCTGCCCTGGAACGACAAGCTACCGGATATCTTGCAGGCCGTTGAAAGCCTGGGGTTGCGCTCGGCGCGCCTGGACGGTGAATTGATTGCCCTGGACCCGAGTGGCCGCAGCGATTTCAACGGGCTGCAGCAAACGTTGGCTGGAGAAGCGCAATTTCCGCTGGTCTATATGCTGTTCGATATGCCTTATTTCGAAGGGTTTGATTTGACGCGCGTAGCGCTTAGCGACCGTAAGGTTCTGCTTGAACGTCTGTTGAGCCACTCTCCTCCACATCTGGCTTTCAGCACGCACACCGTCGGCGATGGGGATGCCGCGTTTGCGATGGCGACCGAACAGCGACTGGAAGGCATTGTCTCGAAGCGGATCGACAGCACCTACCATGCTGGCCGCGGCGATGACTGGCAAAAGATCAAACGACAGGAGAGCGATGAATTCGCCGTCGTTGGCTACACGCACCCCAAGGGTAGCCGAAGCGGCTTTGGTTCCCTGCTGCTGGCAAGACCTGATCCGAAGGTAAAAAAAGGCTGGAGCTACGCCGGGCGTGTGGGCAGCGGCTTCACCGATCTTCAGCTTCGCGACCTCAGCAAAACGCTTGCGAGCAAGGGTTCGAAGACCCCTACGGTCAAACTGTCAGCGATCGACCCCGAACTTCGCGGTGCGCTATGGGTGCCACCGACGGCCGTGGCTGAGGTCTTCTATCGCGGCATAGGCAACAAGAACCTGCTGCGTCAACCGAGTCTGAAGACGCTTCGTCTGGACAAGTCGCCTGCCGACTTGATGGGTGGGAATTCTGGTTCGCGCTCGAAGAAGGCCAATCCCGTGAACAGTAAAAAGCCTGCAACGAAGAACGAAGCATCGATCGTCATTACGCACCCGGAGCGCGTGGTGTATCCGGACGACAGCATCACCAAGCAGGATGTCGCGAACTACTACACCGCAGTGATGGACTGGTTTCTGCCTGGCGTGATCAACCGACCGACGTCGGTGATCCGCTGCCCTGAAGGAACCGCCAAACCGTGTTTTTTCCAGAAGCACCTGGTGCAGGGTTTGCATCATGTCGGCACAGCCAAGCTGAAGGAAGAGAGCGGAACGCAAGCCGTCTACATCTATCCCGAGAGCGCGGCGTCAGTCATTGAACTGGTGCAATTTGGAGCGTTGGAGTTTCACCCGTGGGGCGCCACCGTCGAGGATCCTGACGACGCCGATCTGGTCATCTTCGATCTGGACCCCGGCCCGGACGTTGCATGGGATCGCATCGTCGCGGCTGCCCGTCTTGTACGTGGCCTGCTGAAACAGATGGGTCTGGAGTCGTTTCTGCGCACTACCGGTGGCAAGGGACTGCATGTCGTGGTTCCGCTCAATCCGACTAATCCGTGGCCTGAGGTGAAAAACTTTGCGAGCGCGTTTGCAGCCACCGTCGCCCAGGCGCATCCGCTGGAGTTTGTCGCCACGGCGACAAAAACCAAACGTGCCGGGAAGATCTACGTGGATTACCTTCGCAATAGTCGCGGCGCAACCAGCGTCGCTTCGTATTCGCTGCGCGCCCGCCCGGGCGCACCCGTGGCCATGCCGCTACGTTGGGAGGAGTTGGGGAAAATAAAAAACAGCGCCGCGGAGTTCAACATCAAATCTGTGCCAAAGCGCCTCGCGAGAATGCGCAAGGATCCATGGGAAGATTTGACCAAGCTGCGGCAGAACCTCGACTCGATCATGAAGCAGTCCGGACGCAAGAAAAGCTGATACTGCACCCCAGCGGAGTTTGTCGAGAGTGCTGCCGCTAGCCAGCCTTGCGCTGAGCCCGCTTCGCGGCCTGCTTCTTTTTAGTGGCGGACTTCTTCGCCACTGCCTTTTTTCCGGCAACTTTCTTGACCACGGCACTCGCCCGGCGCGACGACCCCGACTTCTTCGCCGGCGTGCGCTTATTGGAAGCCAGGCTCTTTTGCAGTAGCGCCATAAAATCGACGACATTGGTTGCCGCGCCTTCCGATGCCTCGGCTTCCTCGCCATCATCCTCTGGCGTCATCAGCCCCTTCGACTTCATGCGCTTTTCGATCACCTTCTGCAGGCGATCGCGAAACTCATCGCGGAAATCACCCGGCTTCCATTCACCCGACATCGACTTGATAAGCTGCGCGGCCATGTCGAGTTCTTTCGCAGCAATTCTGTATTGCGCGAGACCGCCCTCGGGAAGTTTGTAGTCGTCGGCGCTGACCAGCTCCTGCGGGTAACGCAGCAGCACCAGGATCAAGGCCTTGTCCTTAGGCATCACGGCAGCCAGATATTCGCGGGTTCGGATCACGACCCGTGCAATGCCGATTTTTTCGGTACGTTTCAGCGTTTCGCGCAACAGGACGTAGCCCTTCTCGGCCTTTTTTCCAGGCACCAGAATGTACGGCTTTTCATAGTACTCAGGACCGATCGATGCAGCATCGACGAAGGCCTCGACCTCGATCGCCTCCCGGCCCTCCGAGGCGGCGGATTTGATGTCCTCAGGTTCCAGCACCACGTAGCTTCCCTTCTTGTATTCGAACGCCTTGACGATGTCCTTCCATGGCACTTCGTGACCGGTCTCCGCGTTGACTCGCTCGTACTTGATCGGCGTGTTGCTGCGACTGTCGAGCATGCGAAAGTGGAGGTCTACGCTCCGTTCGCCGGACATCAGCGACACCGGCACGTTAAGTAGTCCAAACGATAACGTGCCAGTCCAGATCGGCCGCGCCATGACATGTCTCCAAGCACCTGTTGAGCCGTCAGCTAAAGCGAAACGATGTGAATCGATCGTGACGTTTCCGATGCTTTCATCCTGACATGACGACGAGGCCGCTAGTGTCGGCTTCCGGTCAGTCTGCCAAGGACAAGCATCATGCAAAAGAACGCCAGGAAAGCGTCAAAGGCACTCTCCGCATTCGGCATGAACTGCACGCTCAAGTCGGGACCGAAGAGGTCCTCCACGCAGAAGCTGCTGGATCAGATTCTGCATGCCATGACGAAATACGATGTCGAAGTTTCCAGCGTGCGCGTCGCCGATCACAACGTCAAAACCGGCGTCAAGGCAGACGAAGGCGAAGGAGATGAATGGCCGGCGCTTCGCCGCAGCGTACTCGAAGCCAACATCCTGGTGATGGCTTCGCCGATCTGGATGGGGCAGCCGTCCAGTGTGTGCAAGCGCGTGCTGGAGAGAATGGACGCGTTTCTGGATGAGATCGACAAGCAGGGCCGCTACCCGACCTTTGGTCGTGTCGCTGTTGTCGCCGTCGTCGGCAACGAAGACGGTGCGCATCACGTCACCGCCGAGCTTTACCAGGCACTGGCCGATGTAGGCTTCACCATCCCTGGTGGCAGCTCCGCCTACTGGGTGGGTGAGGCGATGGGCAGCAAGAATTACGTCGACCTTGATCGAACGCCCAAAAAGGTGGCCAGCACGATCAAGACACTGGCCTCCAACGCTGCACACCTTGCCGCTTTGTTGAAGAACAATCCCTACCCCGCTCCGTGATCGTCCCATTTCGTCATCCCTGCGTGGGCAGGGACGCAGGGACTTCAAGTTCGTGATTGCGCACGGGCGAGCAAGGGCGCTGGATCCCTGCCTTCGCAGGGATGACGAGCTGCTAGCTCCTGCCTTCGCAGGATGACGAGCTGCTGGGTTCTACCTTTACAGGCATGGCGGGCTACTGGGTTCCTGTCTGCGAAGGGATGACGAGGCACACGTGAGAGGGAACGCGACGCTTACGCAGCCACGCCCAATGCCGCGATGATGGCGCTTGCGAATGCCGGAATGTCATCGGGTTTGCGGCTGGTGATCAGCTGCCCATCGAGAACGACCTCGCTGTCTTCCCACTTGGCGCCGGCGTTTTCCAGATCGCGACGCAAGGAAGGCCAGGACGTGACCTTGTGTCCTTTGACGAGCCCTGCATCGATCAACGTCCACGGTCCGTGACAGATCGCCGCGATGGGCGTGCCGGCTGCGCCAAAGGCTTTGATCAAGGCGATGGCTTCTGGAACAAGCCGAAGCTGATCAGGATTCATCACGCCACCGGGCAATACCAGAGCGTCATAGTCGCTTTGTTTCGCGTCTTCCAACGCGACGTCTACCTTGACGGCATCGCCCCAATCCTTCTTGCTCCAGCCCTTGATCTGCTTTGCGCCCTTCGGAGCGATGACGTCGACTTTTGCACCAGCCTCCTCAAGCAACCGCTTCGGTTCGGTCAGCTCGGATTGTTCGAAGCCATCCGTGGCGAGTACGGCGATCCTGCGGCCGCTGATTTTGGATCCGGTCATGGCAATCTCCTGAGTAGTGTTCGATCAGGATGGCCAACGCGGTATCTAGACGCAGTCAGTTCGCCGTGAGAGTGTCGTGATCCGGCAGACAGGGTTCAGGGTGTGGGGTCTTCCGGCGCGCTGGCAATTTCTACGGCGTGCGCGTCGGGTCGGATCGGCTTGCCCCGCGCATCGGCCAAGGCTCGAGTCAACTCGGCCCCGATCAACACGATGATCGATGAGTAGTACACCCAGGTGAGCAGCACCACAAACGCACCTGCCGGTCCGTAGGCATCGCCGACATGACTATGGCTGATGTACACACCGATCGCCGCCTCGCCAACCATGAACAGAAGCGCGGTCAAGATGGCTCCGTTCAGCGCATCGGACCAGTCGATCTTTGCATCGGGGAGGACCTTGTACATCGCCCCAAACGCCAGCGTGAACACGATCAACGATGCGGCGGCTTCGCTGATCTGCCAGGCAATGGTGTGCTGCGCCACCAGCGTATGAATGATGCCGCTGACGACGAATGACACGATCAGCATGAAGCCGATGCCCACCAGCAAGGCGAACGCATGGGCACGGGCACGCAACCAGGCACTGACCGCCGCACCCGGCTTGGGTTTTACCCGCCAGACGCGATTCAACGTGCCTTGCAACTGCGCGAACACCGCCGACGCCGTGAAGAACATGACCCCAAGCCCGACCAGTCCCGCGACATTTTCCACGTGCGGCTGGCTCTTTGCATTCTCGACCACCGAGGTCACTGCGTCGGCAGCGTGCGCACCCACCAGGCCCGTCAGCGATTCCGCCAGGTCCTGCTGCCAGGCGCTGTGCAATGTCGCCAGCAGCCACATCAGCAAGATCAGCAAAGGCGCCAGAGATAGCGCCGAATAGAATGCCAACGCCGCTGCCCGCGTCATCAATTCATCGTCGTTGAACCCCTCAATGGCTGAGCCGAAGGTTCGCTTGATCATTCCCAATAAGGTTTTGTGCGGCAGTGGCTGCCGTGTGGGCTCCGGCATTATGCGTCCCTCAGAGATAGTCGCCTTGGTCCATCGCTGTTCACGAGGAGATGCTGACACCGGGGATCAGTATTCCAGGTGAATACGCAGCCCGACCACTCGCGCGGGACCTCGGTCACGGTTGTAGCCCGGGTTGTGAATAAGCTGGATGTCCGTCGTCACGAAGGCGAACGATGTTACGGCGAGGTCGTAATACGCTTCCCCGATTTGCTCGGTGCTGTAGTCGAGACGACCGTCACCAAGGGTGAAACCCGTGCCGCCCGCGGCGAGGTAGTTTCGGTGTTCCGGTGAAAGCCCGTTGACCGCAAACGCCACTGCTATGCGGTCTCGAGGACGTTGCCACTGTGTCCCGGCGAGCTGCGCACCGATGCTGGCACTTCGATCCGCTTCGGTGAAAACGAACGACTCGGTCTTGCCGTCATTCCACGCCAAGCGTCCGAAAAGCCCGGTGTCACCATCATCGGCAAGCGGTAGATCGATGCCTGCCGCCGCTCCGAATTTGTGCCGGCCATCCCGGTCGTCGGCGCGAATGTCAGGCACTGTGTGGGTTTCTTGCGCCTCCAGCAGCGCATCGTCATAGATACCCATACGTGCCTTGTTCTCAAACGCGAGCAACCACACGCTGGCGCTTTTCGGATCGCGCTGCCAGGTCAGCTGCGCATTCTGGCCATTGGCCCGATCGATGGGACCTTCCAGATCGGGTCCATTCGCCTGCGTGGGCATCTGGTAGATGCCATATCGCCATGTCCATGGACCGGTGACGTAGGTAACCAGCCCGCCAACCGTGTAGCCCCGGGTATCAGCAGCAAAATCCCATGCCGGACTATTGAACAGGCTCCAGTTCATGAATTGCGTACGCGTTGAATTGGCGTAGCGGCTCTGATCGAAGTCATCGTTGACGGCCATCAGACCCAACTTGAAACTAAGTCTATCGTCAGGTTGCTCGCCAGGCAACTGGTCCATTTTTCTCGCGACCTTTGTGGTTTTGTCGCCCAGCGGTATGTCATAGGTGAGAAAGGCGCGCGCGATATAAGCACCACGCCCGAGACTCCCGCCACCACCACGGATCACGTCGCCGTTGGTCAACCCACCCAGCCCGGTGCTGTGACTGACACCTTCACCGCGAAACATTTCTACATCCATATAGGCCGAAAGGCGCGAAGTCATCGGGAGCCCAAAGTACGCCCCAAAGGTGTGTGATCGGGCGTGGTCGCCCCCAGGCTCGAGACTGAGCGGACCAGCATAAGGTGAATGAAGGCTGTTCTGAATCTGCGTGATGAACGTGTACTGCGCACCGAGCAGTTGCGGCACAAAATAATTGACATCGTCGGCGATCGCATCACCCGCGCAGGTTGCTGCAGCCAACGTTGACACAATGACTTTCAGGTAACGATGCACTATCGATCCCCATGGCTCGCCACTCGAATCCGTTCACTGACCCCACGTAACAAACATCACCACCGCAGCAAGGGTCATGACGCCGGTAGCGATCCAGCCCCATATTTTAAGCGACGTATTGAGAGTGAATTCGCCCATCACCTTCTTGTTCATAGCCAATAGCATGATCATGATCATCATCGGCACCGCCGCTACGCCATTGATGACCGCGCTCCAGTAAAGCGCCTTGATTGGGTCGATCGGAGTGAAGTTGAGCGCGATACCGGCGAGGCTGGCGAAGATCAGCACACCGTAAAAAAACCGCGCCTGATGGGGCTTGTATTCCAGCCCGTAGCGATGCCCCAGCGAGCCGGCTGCCGCAAACGCTGTGGACCCGGCCAGTACAGGCACGGCAAGCAAACCCGTTCCGATGATGCCTGCGGCGAACAGTGCAAACGCAAACCGGCCGGCGATGGGACGTAATGCTTCGGCTGCGTCCGAGGCAGACTGAATGTCGGTCTTGCCATGTGCATGCAGGACGACAGCCGCCGTCAGCACGATGAAGATCGCCACGATATTGGAGAACAGCATGCCGATCGTGGTGTCGACGGTAATCCGCTCGATCTGTTCGGGACCTTGGGAGGGATCCTTCTTCAGCGATTCACGGGAATCGTCGCCACGAATTTCCTCGGCTTCCTGAGCGGCCTGCCAGAAGAAGAGATACGGACTGATGGTTGTACCAAGCACTGCGACGATGGCGACTGCGTACTTTGCGCTCAGCTGCACCTTGGGAAAAACGACGCCCTTCAACACTTCGCCCCACGGCACGTGAATCACGAATACCGTGCCCACATAGGCGAAAAGACTCAGCGTCAGTGCCTTCAGGATGGGCGAGTACCGGGAAAACGGCACGTGCATCTGGAGCAGCAGCGAGACGATGGCAAACACGGCGGCGTAGAGCACCGCCGGTCCGCCGATCAACAATTTGAGCGCCGCGCCCATGGCACCGATATCCGCGGCCAGGTTGATGACGTTGGCCACCAGAACGGAAAACACAAGTCCATAGACCCACGGTCGCGGGTAGTGACTGCGCATACTGCTGGACAATCCCTTGCCGGTGGCGCAACCGATTCGCGCACTGATCGCCTGGATCGCGATCATCAACGGCATCGCAAGCACCAGACTCCAGATCGTAGCGTAGCCAAAGGCCGCGCCAACCTGCGAGTAGGTTGCGATGCCGCTTGGATCGTCATCCGCCGCCCCCGTAATCAGACCCGCGCTCAACTTGCGCAGCAGAGACGGCTTGGGTGCGCTGACATTTGATTTTGCAACCGCTGTGGCGTTCAAGAGCTCGTCCTTTGTCTAGCGGAAAACGCCACGGAGTGGTGTTCGTTTTGCGAAATTCTTCTGGGTTAACGCTGCCCCAAAGATCCCCCAGGAGCCACCACATGTGCTCGTAGAACTTTCGAAACATAGGCCGTGCTCTGACACGAGCACGAACTTCAGCCCCACCTGTGGGCCAGCCTAGGCGTGGGAATGTCTACGTAAGATCAATACAGCGATTGCACCGCGTAGTTATTTCGGAACTGACGCTCAAGTTGGGTGCCTGAGAAAAGAACGAGGACGGCCTCCTTAGCGACTTGCCGCATTCGTGCAGAATTCTGCTTACTTGTCGATTAGCGAAATTACGGCGCACGCCATCGGTCGCCACACGTGAAAATGGCATCGCGACTTTCAGTACTTTTCCTCACGGATCTCCCACGCGATCGCCTTTATAAATTGCCCACCGCACTATCGCGGTACGGAGAAAGTCATGGATAAGAATCGTACTGAAGGCACCAAGCACGAAGTGAAAGGCGCTGTGAAGGAAGTCGTCGGTAAAGTTACCGGCAACAAGGCAAAGGAAGCCGCAGGTAATTTTGAGAAGAATGCCGGCAAAGTACAAAAGGAAGTAGGCAAGTCAGCCGACAAGGCACGTGACGAGGCGAAAAAGCACTAAATCGACGCGAGCGACGCAAGACCTCTCTCAACGGGAGGTTTTTCGTTGCCTCCGTTCTCTCTGATGAAGCTGCCTGCACCACCCCAAATAATAACCATGGCTTGATGATACGAGGCTATTTTCGTGCGCTTCAACGACGCCACCGTCCTGAATCAGGGTTCATCCATGGCCAAATCTCGCGATGAACTGCAGAAGCTGCTGGATAGCCTGGATCAGCGCATGCCCTCGTTGATGCAGGCCAATCCTCGGGACGAGGAGTTTTGGCAGGCGTTCTGGCGCGCGTCCGACCCTATCGTCGGAAATGCCGGTCCCTTTGATTACGATTGGGTACTGATCAGGTTCGATCGCATTCTGGAAAGGCACGGCAAGGTCCCCAGCGAAGACCTGCTGTCCGGACATGGCAGCTCATAAGTACGCCGCGGGTGCTCATGAAGCCTGAATCAAGCCTTTGAATTTCAGGACCAGCAAGAGCTTATACTGAGGGGTGGGCGTTCGGTAACCATCCACTCAGGGGCAGGAACATGGGAATTCAGCTAAACGTTGTCGTCATCGACGATGACGTTGCCGTGCTGACAGCTATTGAGGACACCCTCAAGGCAAAGACCGATTTCCGAGTGCACACTTACCGCACTTATCGTGAAGCGGTTGAAATGCTGAGCACCCGTCGCGTTGACGTGATCGTTGCGGACATCATCCTGGATAGCGAGGCCACCGGCATCGATGTATGTGTCGCAGCCATCGAACAGCACCCGCACGTCGCCCTGGTTCTGATCTCCGCCGATTCGCCGCGCGACTACAACGGCTACCCAGCTCGGACCGTTTGCATGCGCAAGCCCTTCAGCGCTACCGAACTGATGGATGCAATCGCGCGTGCGCAAGAGGCCAGTGCGGTGACAGAGCAAGGATAGGTGCGTTAAGACGGCGTCAACGCATCCGTTCTCTTGACCGGCTTGTCGCTGATTCCCAAGTAGACTAACTGGATGGTCATTTCCTGCCGGTTTCCCCGCAGGCATCCTCATCTTTGCCTAAAATAGGCCAACGAACGCACGCCAGTGGCGAGATCCCTATGGGCGCAGGCGTCGGCTCTAACCAAACTCTTGAGTATCGCCTTTTTGCGGCCTTTCGAGCTTATCCTCTGGTGTGAAGCTTTACGAATATCCGGAAACCCAGATGTCGGCCGGTATGCCCGGGGATGTCCGAACTATTGAGTCAATCCATGCCCATCACGCTCGAAAGTAACTACCGTCTGCTCGTTCAGTCCATCGTCGATTACGCTATCTATATGCTCGACGTGAATGGCTACGTAGTCAGCTGGAATCTTGGGGCGGGGCGTTTCAAGGGCTACAAAGCTGAAGAGGTCATAGGCACACACTTTGGCCAGTTTTATACGGAAGAAGATCGGGCTGCCGATGTCCCCAGCCTGGCGCTCGAGCGTGCCACGAAAGATGGCCGTTTCGAAAACGAGGGTTGGCGAGTCCGCAAGGATGGATCGCGGTTCTGGGCACATGTGCTGATCGACCCTATCAGGAACGATGACGGCGAACTCATCGGGTTCGCCAAAGTAACGCGCGACCTGACCGAGCAGCGAACAGCGCAGGAAGCGCTGCGCGATAATCAGGCGCAATTCAAGATGCTGGTTCAGGGCGTGACGGACTACGCCATTTACATGCTAGATACCACCGGCCATATCTCAAGCTGGAATCCCGGAGCTCAGCGGATCAAGGGTTACACGCCCGACGAAGCCATAGGCGAGCATTTCTCCTGCTTCTACACGGAGGAAGACCGCAAAAACGGCGAGCCACAAAAGAATCTCCGCTTAGCCTCGACCGTGGGCCGGGTGGAAAGCGAAGGCTGGCGTGTGCGTAAGGATGGCACCCGTTTCTGGGCGCACGTTCTCATCGATCGTATTTTGGACGACCACGGCAAACTGGCTGGCTTTGCAAAGATTACCCGTGATGTGACCCAACAGCGCGCGGCCTCACAGGAACTCGACCGAGCTCGTGAAGCGCTGTTCCAGTCGCAGAAACTTGAATCCATCGGTCAGTTGACGGGCGGCGTCGCTCATGATTTCAACAACCTCCTGATGACCATCATCGCGAGTCTCGAGCTCATCAGCCGCCGCGTTCCGGACGATCCCAAGCTTCATATCCTGATCGAGAATGCCAAGGCCGGTGCATTTCGCGGCGCGGCACTGACCGAGCGCATGCTTTCCTTTGCCAGAAAGCAGGAACTTCGACCCGCTCCGGTGGACTTGATCGGACTCGTTCGCGGGATGTCGGATCTGCTGCAAAGCTCTCTCGGCTCCCACATCACCATCACCACGACTTTCCCCATAATCCTGGAACGAGCCTTCGTGGACCACAATCAGCTGGAGCTCGCGCTGATGAACTTGCTGGTCAACGCGCGTGACGCCATGCCTGAAGGCGGACAAGTGATGATTTCCGCTCAAAGAGAAACGGTTGGTCGGGACCACTTCACGAAACTACCCGAGGGCGACTTCGTCAAACTGGTCGTGGCCGATGAAGGAGAAGGCATGGATGAGATGACGTTGGCCCGCGCCACCGAGCCCTTCTTCACCACCAAGGGCGTCGGTAAAGGAACCGGCCTGGGCCTATCCATGGTCCATGGGCTGGCTGAGCAGTCTGGAGGACGTTTGATCGTCCGCAGCCAGAAGGGCCAAGGGTCGCGGATGGAAATATGGCTGCCCGTCGCAACGGATGCCGTAATAACCAAAACTGCAGAGGCAGAGCCGGTAGCTACCGAAAACTTGTCGAAGCCCGTCGCTCTCGACATTCTGACCGTCGACGACGACATCCTCGTACTGGCGACGATGTGCGCACAGCTCGAAGACTTGGGGCATCACGTCACGCCATCGAATTCAGGCGAGCAAGCGCTTATAACGCTAGAGTCGGGACAACATTTCGACGTGATCATCAGTGATCATGCGATGCCCGTCATGACCGGTTCCCAGTTCGCGCATCGCGCCAAAAAGCTGCGCCCCGAACTGCCTATCATCATTGCGAGCGGCTACGCCGACCTACCAGGAAATCTGGACTTCGACCTACCCCGACTCAAAAAACCCTTTACCCAGGCCGATCTTGCCTTGGCCATTGCGAGTGCGATTTCAGGCAACGTAACAAAGAAACGCGCCTAATCTACTTCTACTGCCCTCGCCGGCAAGGGACCCATAGACGGCACCCTGTGTTGGTCAAAGTTGTACTTATGTGAATGTCGCGCGCCGACGCGGCTACCCGTACTTCACACCGGCCACGTAACTCTTGCCCCATGCGCCGCAGCATTCCGCCGCGTCGCCGTGTTTTTCTCTTGGAGGCCGTCATGACACGACTGGACAAACCGCTACGCCGCGAGCTCGAAGTCAAGGGCGTCATCTATACACTCACCCTCGATCCATCCGGCCTGAAGCTCACGGAGAAAGGACATCGCAACGGTACCACCATGGCGTGGCTTGATCTGATCAACGGCGATGCCGCGCTGGCGGCAGCCCTGCAGGGGTCAGTCCGAAGCAGTGAACAAGCTTGAGGTGGCAGCAGCCCGTCGCGCGATCAAGCACACACGGCAATCCGGTGCGCTGAGCTAAGGTGCGGCGCGTCGAAAATCAGCCGTCCCGGCAACTGTCGTGGCGACATGATTCCTGATGTTCAGGCACTGGTCTGCAATGGCTGCCACGCCGCTGCGATGTGATACGACGATGAGAATCGTCTTGGGCAACCGTCGCTTCAATGCCGTAAGAACCATCACCTCGGAAGCGGCATCGAGCGCGCTGGTTGCCTCGTCCAACAAGGCAAGAAACGGCTTCCGCAGAATCACCTGGGCAAGCAGCAGTCGTTGCAGCTCGCCTCCGGAAAGGCGGCTCGACGAGCTGTGCAGCGCTGTATCAAGTCCGTGCTGCGAGCCAGCCAGGCGCGTGTCGAGGCCGACATCCATCAGCGCGCTCCGCAGCATGTCATCGGTGGCCTCGGGTGCAGCCCATCGCAGGCACTCGCCGATGGAATGCTGCCACAGCCGCACGTTCTGGCTGACATAGGCACCATGTCGCACGAGCTCACGGTACTCGTCAAAATCGATCGACCGGTCGCCTGCTGTCGCCACAAAGTGCTGGGGCCTCGTCATGCCCGCCAGGACGTCGATCAGGCTGCTCTTGCCGATGCCGGAGTCGCCCGAAATCAAGGTCAGTTCACCCGGCACCAGCACCAGGTCGCCAACATCGAGACCGGTGACTGGCGGTATCAACCGCATTCGTTGGATATGCAATGCAGTACCGGCAGTCGCGACGTGTGAGGGCACGCCGGAGGTGCGGGATGAATCCAGATTCATGTATCGCTGCCACAGCTCGAATGCGGGAGCCGCCGAACGCAGCTGCTGAAAACTCTGCCGCGTCAACACCAGATAAGGCAGCAAGCGCCCAAGCAACAGACATACCGCGATCAGCGATGCTTGATCGATTCCATGCCAACGATGCGCGAGCACAAACAATGCTGCGATCCCTACCGCTGCCAACAGCTCCAGCGTCAACCGGCCGGATGCCACCAGCTCGAGCTGACGTCGGTAGCCATGACATAAACGGGTAATGATGGCGCCGTAACTAGCCTTCTCTACATCCTCCTTCTCGAACGAGCGAACGTGGCGCAGGCGCCGCGGGAAATCCTCGCTATGCCAGAACAACCGTGTCATATCGGCCACGTAGGCGCGGCCGACCTGTGATTGCTCGCGACCGTAGGCGCGCGACGCAACCAACCCTACAGCCGCAAGCAGCGGTGCTGCCAGCATCAGGGGTGGCGATACCCAGAACGCGAAGCCAAGGCTGACGGCAGCAGTTATCCCGGCGATCAGCAGTTGCTGCAAAGCACTGAAACCCTGAACGATGAGCTCCACATTGTGAGTGAGCACATTGGCGATTTCGGCGGACGTGGAATCCGCCAGCGAAGTGAGCGGAGCGTCGATCAGACGCGCGTGAACCCGGCGTCGCAGGTTCATCCCATAGCAACCCACCAGACGTGCGCCCAGACGCGCGGCCTGCCAGCGCAACAGCGCAAACGCAGCCATCGCAATGGCAAAGTAGGCTGCCTGCGTCTCGACACTGCGACTTGTGTTGAACAGCGCACCGAACGGTAGCGAGTGACCCGGCTGAACCAGTGGCACCAGCAAAACCGCCGCGAGGCTGCCGGCCAACGCCGCAGCCAGCGACAGCAGGACGTACGCTGCGGTTTCCGCCTGTTCGACACCGCTAAGCGTACGCGCAATCGAACGCAGCAACCCGTAGGCTCCAGATGCAGGGGGTGACTCACCCGACATCTCTACGAACTCGCACTACTGGCCGACGGCACCGGCGGTTTTGGTGATGCTTCAAGGCGATTTAGAACGACACTACTCCCGCGCTGGATTTACCAGTCAGTGAGTGCAGTCGGCAGCAGAAAAGGTTGCGGTCGCGGTAACCGCGGTGAACGATGGCCGTAAACAGCGGTGCAGCAAGGAGACGGACCGCCCCTTGCTGCAGTGACCGTTCGACTACGGCATCTTGCCTGTGCGCAAGCCCTGAACAATGGCCAGCGAACGTTTCACGTGCTCGTCCGGACGCAGTTTATCTGTCTCCGAGGACAGCACCGCGACGATCTTGCCGTCGCTCGCGATGACAAAAGTCGTACGCGAAATAAACGCATGATCGATTGCCACACCGCGCACATCGTTAATGCCTGGCTGTGCCGCCTCGGCTTTGAGGTCATACGAGCGCGCGATCGTGACGTCAGCATCGGAAGCCACCGGAAACTTGCCGGCGCAGTACTTCGGATCCGATGAAAAAGCATTGAGTCGTTCGATGCTGTCGGCAGAAACGCCGATAATGGTTGCGCCTGCCGCATCGAATTTATCGCGGCTGGCTGCAAAGCTGTGCGCTTCGAGATCGCACCCACCCGTATAAGCCGACGGGTAGAAGTACACCACTACCGGTCCTTTTTTCAGCGCGTCGGCCAGGACGAAGGTGAACTCCTTACCGGCCTGGCTTGCCTTGGCCGTAAATGCAGGCGCGGTGGCACCCGGGCTGAGGGCGGCGAAAGCCGGCATCGCCGAGGCCAGCATGACGGCCACACCCAGTGCCACCGATTTCGCAAAACGCTTTTTCATTTCTGTGATCCTTATGGAAGAACAGCGACCCGGCACGGAACCTATCCCTGCTTCAGCCCGCTGCATGCTTGAGATTGAACTGCCCGATTTTCCGGCGATCCTGACACTTGAGTCGATGAGGCGTCCATTGTTGAGCACGCCAATGTTCCGATGCCCCCAGGTTCTTCGCTACAGACAGGTCCATCGTTACATGCCCGACGCGCCACCATCCTCCGGATCGCCCGCAGCGAAGCATGCCTCATTGGAGAGAGGTCTTTGGCGGCAATGTCGCATGGGACGCGATCGACTGCATCAGTCGAGCAGCCAGCGCAGCGCATCGACGGACTCCCAGGGATGCCGCCCGCGGCGCAGCTGGTGGACGCCCACCTGCGTCAACCGTTGTAAGAAGCTATGCCAACCCGGCTGTCCGGCCGCATACGACTGATCCGCGCACAACCGTGCACGGATTTCGTCCGCAGGGACAGGACCCAGCAGGACATCAGGACCTGCGGCCGACTCGCTGGACACAAACACCGCGCCCACCAGTTCCATGGGAGCGGCCGCCAGCCGGCCGTGTTCCTGTCGCAAATCCACCTCGAACTTCGCTACCCCACTGCGGCGATGAATGATGGGAGCTTGGCTGATCCAGCGCCGGATCTCTTCGTCCTCCACGAAACGCAGCGCATCGGCCTGCACGTGCAGGTAGTTGGCAACTCCGGTGGCAAGCAAACTTTCGGGCTGCACGAAGACGGCATCCTCGGCGAGAAAATCCAGACCTTGCAGCAGGCTGTGCAAGGCCAGTGTCGACTTACCCGAACCGCTGGCGCCCAGCAGCAAGATGCCGCGCCCGTGCCGACCGACACAGGCACCGTGCAATGGGACCAGCCCCAGTCCACGCGTCGCCAGAGTGAAGACGGCAAATTCGATGAGCTCGTAGCGTAGATGGTAGGGGTGACTGAGCATGTCCTCCGAGGCAACCACCAGTGCGTGATGATGCTCGGGCGCCAGTACCACATAGTTCGACGCATCCATCACACCGCAAATCAGGCCCGCACCGGATTGCACCCGCACCGGCGGCGGCTCCGCGGTGTTCGGCGAAACCTGCCGCGGCAACAGACGCAGTTCGATGCGGAACTCCGGAGCGATCATAGGCAACGTGTGTGAAGGCAGGCCGGCGTAAGCGGCCTCGACCAAATCCAATAGCACCTCGCTGGTGCTTTCAAAGCAAAACCGTCCGCCCAGGATCTGTCGGCACACGGAGAAGCGATGGCTGGATCGCTCGCAAAAAGGATCCGCGACAGCGGCTGTAACGCTGGCGCGGAAGCCAGGGTCATTGTCTTCGGTCAAAAGTGTCAGCCGTCTTGATGGCACAGCGCAGCACTGCACGTAGGTGGCCAGTGAGTGCGGATCAAACAGGAAAAGGTTGCGCCTGCGCCACGGGTGCCGACGATCGACGGAATGGGAACTTGCGTCAGCGCATCGACTGACGCGGTGGTTGACCCTCGCAGCGCACGACATCCAAATATTTTGCCGCACGACGCAACCGAAGGTGCGCGCCGCGGCACTCATGTCCACGCAACATGGAACGTGAAGCCGGCACGCCGGCCGCACGGATGGCGATATGTCGCGCAGCTTGTCCCTATGGCTTACGAGGCCCCTTCGAGATGCTAAAGATTCAGGTCGGCCACTCTTACTTTTTGAGTTACGACCGGAAACAGTGGGAACGCGGCAAGCCTTATCCTCCGCTCGCCACCATCCAGATCGCCGCACTGCTCAGGCAGATGGGGCATGAGGTCGCGCTGTTCGACGCGATGCTTGCCGATGGCGTCGAGGACTATGCGGGATCCCTGCTAACCGCACAGCCAGATGTGGTGGTGCTCTACGAGGACAACTTCAACTACCTGACCAAGATGTGCCTGGGTCGCATGCGTGAAGCGGCCTGCCAGATGATCACCGAGGCGCGCGCCCACGGCGCTCGCGTGATCGTTGCAGGCTCCGACGCTTCGGACCATCCGGATGCCTTTCTCGAGGCGGGTGCAGACGCTGTGCTGATCGGCGAAGGCATAGCGGCCCTGATCGAATTGATCAAGCGAGTGGAACGCGATTCGGCTATCGACACGCTGGACTGGGTATCGGGCATTGCTGGTGTCGCCACGCTGACGGGCGGACAGACGCAACTGACACGCGTCGGCGTGATGCCACCGGATCCACGATTGATTGGCCACCCCGCCTGGGATCTGGTCGACATCGAACGCTATCGGGTGATGTGGCTTGAACGACACGGCTATTTCAGTCTCAACATGGCGGCGTCGCGTGGCTGCCCGTTCCGTTGCAACTGGTGCGCCAAGCCGATCTGGGGCAACCACTACAACCAGCGCAGCGCCCAGGATGTGGCTGCTGAGATGACGTATCTGAAAAAGACGTTCAAGCCCGATCACATCTGGCTGGCGGACGACATCTTTGGCTTCCATGTCGACTGGGTAACGGAGTTCGGCGCCCACCTTATTGCCGACGACGGGTCGGTTCCGTTCACCATTCAGACGCGCGCCGACCTGATGAGCGAGCGGATGACCAGCGCGCTGGAACATGCCGGGTGCACTGAGGCTTGGTTAGGTGCCGAGAGCGGCAGCCAACGTGTGCTGGACGCGATGAACAAAGGCACGAAAGTCGCCGACCTTGTCGCCGCCCGCAAGCGGATGGGCGAACACGGTATTCGCGTAGGCTTCTTCATCCAGCTCGGCTACCTGGGCGAGCAGTTGGACGATCTGCTGGCGACTCGAGAGCTGATTACGCAGGCCGTTCCGGATGACATCGGCGTCAGTGTCTCGTATCCGCTGCCAGGCACGAAATTCTACGAGCAGGTCAAGGCACAGCTTGGCGCAAAGACGCATTGGCAGGACAGCGGCGATCTGGCCATGATGTTCCGCGGTGCCTACAACTCGGACTTCTACCGCAGCGTGCGTGACCTGCTGCACGAGCAAGTCACGCTGCAGCAATCGAAAGCCACTGCACCACCGGAGCACCACGACGAAGCCAGCACGGCACTCGATGCGCGATGGGATACGCTGGTCGCCAACGAGCGTGCGCACCGTAGCAAAGACGCCACCGCGGCACCGCCCACGATCTCGCAAGAAGATGCCCAGCCGGCCCGCCATGTTGCCACCGCTCAAAATCGTTAAGGCCGGCTTGCGCCGCGCCACTGAAGCGCTCGCCGCGGAATTGGCGCTGGCTCGACCCGATGGGACGACGCCAAAGTGGAGTGACCTCGAATGGCAACTGGCCATGGCCGCTGCCGCCGCGCACGGCGTGTCGCCACTTCTTTACGAATTTTCCAAGTGGCAACACCCCGAATGGAACCATTTCCTCGCTAGCCAGCACGCGCACGTCAAGCATCGTCATCGACGCATAGCGGCATTGTTGAAGTGCATTGACATGGATGCCCGCGACGCCGGGCTGGCCATCGTTCCGCTGAAGGGTTCCGCGCTGCACGCGTTGGGAATCTACATGCCGGGTGAGCGTCCGATGGCCGACATCGACCTGCTGGTCCACGAGGACGATGCCGAAAGAGTGGGCCAGTTACTG
>Ga0302316_10000433_pt1 | contig 37536 bp, 31 predicted proteins | sample III_Palsa_N3_2_FD_200456 | JGI IMG/M metagenome (GOLD analysis project Ga0302316, IMG submission 200456) | Peat permafrost microbial communities from Stordalen Mire near Abisko, Sweden - III_Palsa_N3_2 | ecosystem: Environmental > Terrestrial > Soil > Palsa > Peat permafrost | place: Sweden...
CCGAGCAGCAAGGGATGCAGGAGCGTCGGGGACTCGAGCGACTGGGTTCCCGTGACGTACCAGGCCTGGACGGGACCGCGGAAGGTTGTGACCTGGGACTTTTGGGACTCGTAGTAGAAGCCCAGGAGCGAACGATAGTCGACGGCAATCCGATTCAGCAGCTGCTGGGGGGATGGCGTAAAGATGATCTGGATATCGACCGTGCAGTCCTTGGCGAAACTCTCGGTTGGCGCACCGACCTCCCGGGCCAACGTCAGCACATGGTCCGACAGGTATTTGTTGAATTCGGGCTTGAGCCCGCTCACCTGCGGGCACACGGGCCGAAACCAGCGGCCGATCTGATTGGTCCAGTCGCTGATGGCGGCGTGGGACTGCACGAAACGGTCGATCGCCGGTGAGTCGGGTTGTGCACCGGCCGGCGCTGCGAAGATCAGGGCGCTGAGAATGAGCGCCCCGAGACCGTAACTACTGCCTCGATAGTGCTCTCCACAACGCATGGCGTCCTCCTCAAGGTTTGAGCAGCGCTACGGTTTCGCCATGGCCGTGTCGGCGGTGGGTGCGGGCTTGGGTCCCAGAGATTCCAGATAGGCGACGGTCGATGCGCGGGCGGCAGCAGCTGCTCCAGCGGCACCAGTCTGCGCGCCGGGGCCGGAAGGCCGGGGGGCCTTGGCGTAATCAAGCGGAGTCTTGCCGGAGGCGTCGCGCAGGGTCGGATCGGCACCGCGATCCACCAGGTGCTTGGTGACCTGATCCCAACCGGATTCGGCCGCGGCGAACAGCGCCGTCTGGCCCTCGTGATCACGACCCTGGATGTAGGCCGTCATCTTGCCGGTATGGGTGCGGCTGTCGGTGACGCGCGCGTTCACGTTGGCCCCTGCATCCAGGAACAGGTCGATCACCTTCACGGCACGGGCCTGGACATCCGGGCGCTGGGGGCCGTCACCGCCGCTGCGAGCCGAGCCGCTCATGCCGGAGGCTGCCATCAACGGGGTGATCTCGAAATCATTGGGCGCATCGACCTCGGCGCCATGCGCCAGCAACACCTTGATAGCCTCATCATCCAGGCTCAAAGTCGCGACCATCAGCGGTCCGGTGCCCCCGCGCATCATGTAATCCTCGAACCGGCCCCGGCCGTTGCCGTTGGGCCGCATGCGCACCAGTTCGTGGTTGGGGTCCACGCCCATGGCGAGCAACCGGTTCACAACGTCCATGGCAGTGGCCTTGTTCTCTGGGTGCGCGGCCGTCACTCCCGGATAGCCGGCAAAGCCGCTGGCACCGACAAAGAGGCGCGGCTTCCAGGAATGCAGGTCAACGGCGCTATACAGCGGCGTCCGGCCGTTCATGTCCCAGGCGCCCGGATTGGCACCCTTGTCGAGCAGGAACATCGCGATGTCGTAGCTGCGGCCGTCAATGGCATTGATGAGCGGGGTGATGCCGTCCGGATTGGGCTGATTGACATCGGCGCCGGCCTTGACGATGGCAATTGCGCAGGCAGTACAGCCGGAGCGGGTCGCGTAGAGCAGGGCGGTCAGGCCACCGGTCTGCCGGAATTGTGCACGCGGCTCTGAAGTCATCTGCCGCGGCCAATCGTCATACTTCGCGCGCACTTTGACATCGGCGCCGTGGGCCAGCAGCAGGTCGACGATTTCCGGGTGGCCCTCCGCGGCGGCCCACATCAGCGCCGTTTGACCGCGGAAGTTTTCCACGGCATTCACATTCGCGCCCTTCGCCACCAGCATTTCCGCGATCTTCTGCGAGCCGATGCTGGCGGCCAGCATCAGCGCCGTCTGTCCGTCCTGATTGGGCGAGTTCGGATCCGCATGCGCATCGAGCAGCATGCGGGTGAGATCGACATCGCCGAGTTTGACCGCCTCGGTGAGCGGGGAGGAACCGTAGCTGTTGGTGACGTTGGCTTTTGCACCCGCCTTCAGCAAGGCGCGCACCAGGTCGTGATCGACGTTGTAGGTCGCCCACAGCAGCGCCGTGGAGCCATCAGGCTCGACCGCATTGACGTCGACGGCCGGTGAGGTGATCGCGGCCAGTACGGCCTCGCGATTACCGGCACGGATCAGGTCGGCGAGCGACTGGGGACCCTCTGCCGCGCCGGCGAACGATGCTCCGAGCGACAGCAGACCAATTGCAGCGGCCAGGCCGCCGGCACGGACGGACGACTTAAACAATGTTGCCCCCGAAATTGGTGTAGTGGGCCCACAGGCCCTTGCTCACATCGTAAAGGAAACGGTACGGATCCTTGAACTCACGGTTGGTCTCTTTCAGGACGCCGGCCTCGAGCATGTCCTGGGCGCTGCGGCCCTGGGTCGTCAGGAGCGTCGTGCGATCGTACAGATGCGCCATCATGTCGCGCTCAGCCTGCAGCTGCGCCCGCGTCATCACCGCACCGTAGGCCGGTACGATCTTCGTGTCATCGTTGGCCAGCGCGAGCAGACCCGTCATGGCATCGACCCGGCCGCCCAGCCAGCCACCCGCGTACCAGTCCAGCACCGGATCCCGCAGGGGCGAGGCGACATCGCCGACGGCCAGTACGTTCGAGTCCTTAAAGAACACGTAAATGTCGCCGCGCGTATGCGCTTCGAGCAGATAGCCGAATTCAATGTTTTCGACGCCGGCCTTGGTCTCGCCCTTGAGCCGGAAGGTCACGGTCGGCAGGCCCCTGGTGGGCAGTGCCTTCACCCAGCGGTCTTCCGCCGGCACGTAATAATCGGTCGCCAGCCATTCACGGGTGATCGAATGGGCATGGATCGTGGCGCCGCCGGCCCCGAACAGCGCGTTGCCGCCCGTCTGGTCCGCGTGGTAGTGCGTGTTGAACAACGTATGCACATTGGCGCCCGCGAGGCTCGCCCGCACGGCCTTGGCCATGGAGGCGGCGCCGCTGTCGACCAGCAGTACGCCGTCGCTGGCGGACAGCGCCACGACGTTGCCCGGAGCGCCGCTGATGACACTGACGCGGTCAGTGAGCTTTGCAATCGGCAACGCCGTCGCCGGCCCCGCTGCCGTCTCACCGGCCGACCCGGACGGAACGCTCTGGCAGCCTGCAAGGTTTGCCAGCAGCGGCAGGGTGGCCAGCCCCGCGAGTCCGCCGAGCGAGGTCTGCAGGAAGCTTCTTCGGTCGGTCGTCTTCATACTTCGGAGATGATGCCCGTGCTGTTGCCGAAACTCTTCTGCTGGATGCCAAGCTTATCGAGGATCGTCAGGTGAATGTTGGCGAGCGGTGTGCGCGGAGACGGTGTGACGTTCTTGCCGCCGATGTGCCTGCCATTGGCGCCGCCAACCAGAACTTCCGGCAACGGATAGTTGTCGTGCTGGTTGCTGTTGCTCATGTTCGAGCCATACAGGAACAGCGAATGGTCGAGGATGCTGCCGTCGCCTTCCTTGATGGTGGACAGCTTCTTCACGAAGTCCGCGAAACGCTCCATGTGATAGCGCTGGATGATGGTCAGCCGGCGAATGCGCTCGCGGTCGTTCGAGTGGTGGCTCACCGGGTGGAACGAATCCGGTACCCCGACGTGGTTGTAGGTGCGGTTGGTGCCCTCGGCGACCATCACGAACGAGGCAACTCGCGTCAGATCCGCCTGGTAGGCCAGGGCAATCAGGTCGAACATCAGCCGCACCTGCTTGTCGAAATCGTCGAGCTCCCCGACCGGCGCGTTCGGCACCGTGATGCCCGAAAAATCCCGGGAGCTGGCCATCGTCACCCGCCGCTCGAGTTCGCGGACGGTGTCGAGATAATCCGACAGCCGCTGCCTGTCGCCTGCGCCGAGATCGTTGCTCAATGACTTCGCACGGTCGGAGACCATGTCCAGGATGCTGGAGTTCTTGCGCAGCAGCGCGTCGCGCTCGGCTGCCGTGTCCCCCTCGCCCATGAGCTGGATGAACACCTTGCGTGGGTTGTATTCCATCGGCAGCGGTGAGGTGGGGCCGGCATAGGAGGTCGTGGAGGCGTAGTAGCAGCCCGCGCCGCCGCAGGCGGCGACCTGGATGGTGGTCTCCGAGGCGACTTCCAGAGACGGCAGCGCTGTTTTCTGCCCGAGCTTCTGGGCAATCACCTGGTCGAGCGTGATGGCCATGCTGGCGCCCTTGGCGGCGGTATCCGGTCGCACGCACGACAGCCAAGTGGCCGGATTCAACGTATGCACCGAGCCACCGGCGGCGAGGTTCTCGATGTTCTCGAACGTCGTCACGTAGTTCTTGACCGGCTCCAGCGGTGCCACGGTATGTCCGAGCTTGAAGTCCGCACCTTTGCCGCTGGAAGTCCAGGCGTCGACGTCCTTGCCGAAGGGCGTGTTGTTGCCGATCGCGCCATGTGGAAGGTAGAAAAATCCGGCTCGCGTCCTGGGTGCGGCCGCGGTGTCGGCCAGCGCCGTGGCTGCCGGAACCATGGCGTCCAGGAACGGCAGTGCCAGTGCGACGCCGCTACCGCGCAGGAACGTGCGTCGGGAGAGGTGCTTCTTGGTCAGGAACGTTGCCATCGGCTTGTCTCTCCTGTCACTGCTTCGTAGCGTTCGTGCCGGGGGCGCCGTTGGACGCCACCTTGGTTGCCACCTTCGAGGGTGGCGCTTCAGGGCCCTGACGACGGAACGAATCGCTGTTGACGATTCCGGTGATGAGCGCGGCGAAGGTGTAGTTCTTCGCAGCCGCATCACGCACGATCTGTCGCACCTGGGGCATGTCGTAGTATTCAAGTTCGCGATTGAGCGCGTACATCATCAACCGCTTGGTCACGGTGGTCGGGAACTGCTCCGGCCGCCGCGTCAGGTAGCGCCGCAGGTCCGCCGGGCCATGCAGAACGATGCCGCTGTCGAGTTCGGCCGTGGGATCGATCGGGGCCTTCGCCTGCGCGTCGACCTCGCGCCACTTGCCGGTCACATCGAAATTCTCCATCGCCAGACCGTAGGGGTCCATGACCCCGTGACAGCCCTTGCAGGTGGGATTGGCGCGGTGCGCCTCGAGCCGGGCGCGCACGGTCGCCGGGGGCTGGCCTTCATGGACCGACAGATCGGTGTTGACTCCCGGCGGCGGCGGGGTGGGCGGGGTGCCCAGGATCCGGTCAAGAACGTATTCGCCCCGAAGCACCGGGGAGGTCCGGTCCGAATACGACGTGCGCAGCTGCACGGCGCCCTTGCCGAGCAGCCCCCAGCGATTCTCATCCTTGAGTGTCACCCGGCGAAACTGCGGGCCGTATACGCCCGGGATGCCGTACTGCCGTGCGAGCGAGTCATTCACGAACGTGTAATCGGCGGTCAACAGCTCGGTCACATTGCGATTTCCAAGCAGCACGCTTTCCAGGAAGAGCCGCGCCTCGGTCTCGAAGTTGGTGCGCATGCCGGCCGTGAACGTCGGATCCAGAGGCTCGATCTGGGCCAGCGTGCCCAGGTTCAGCCAGGAGGTCGCGAAGTTCGAGATCAGCGACTCGGCACGTGGATCCTTGAGCATGCGGTCGACCTGGGCCTTGATGACCGCAGGATCGGAGAGCTGGCTCTTGTTGGCGAGGTCGATCAGTTCCTCATCGGGGCCCTGGTTCCAGATGAAGAACGAGATGCGCGAGGCCAGTTCGAAGTCACTCAGCGGGCGGGTCGCATCCGGGGCGCTTCTGATGGCGCGGTAGAGAAAGTCCGGGCTCGAGAGCACCGCGGTCACCAGTTCCGTCACGCCCGAATCGAAGCCCCCCGGTTCCGACCGACCGGTGACATAGAACTTCATCAGCAGTTGCACGTCGGCATCGGTTGCCGGACGGCGGAAGGCCTCGGTTGCCAGGTGCCGCGCGATGCGCTCGGCACACGGGGTCTCCTCGGACTCCTGCTTGGGCTGGCAGACGAAAATCTTGGCGCGACTCTCGCTCAGGGACAGTCCCTGGGGAGCGAAGGGACCCACGACCTGGACGCCGTCGCGGATGATCGGCATGCCCGAGACCCGGCCACCGCCGGTCGGATCGTTGCTTTCCGCCCAGGAGCGTTCGATGAAGGTGACGGTCACGTTGTGTTCGCCGGCCGTGACGTGCGCCGGGATGCCGGACACCTTGGCGATCACAGCCGTGCGGCCCTTGGGTCCGTCGCGATCGGCAAGGGTCAGGTCATCCGCGCCGCCGATCTCACGCCGGGCGACTTCCATGCCGTCGATGAGGACCACCATCGTGGCCCGGGTTTCCATGCCGCGCGGGTAGAGGCCGGCATCGATGCTGTCGCCCTCCAGCAGGTTGAAATGGTAATCGCCGTCGTGCGGAAAGACGTGCATGAAGTTGACGCCGCCGCGGGTACCGAGCGGATAGCCGTCCTTGTGGGTGAGCTGCGTCGGCGAGCCCGGTCCGGCCTGACCGCCGCCGCCGCCGCCGCCGCGATAGAAGACGGCCTCCATTTTGGGCACTGGATCGCCGATCGCGCGCTGCGCGACCTTGCGGGCGGCCGACAGGTACTGCTCCATGAAGGAGGGGGAGATCACGAGGGCGCCGGCGATGTTGCTGAAACCGTCGACTTCGATCTCGGTCGGAAGGATCTGCTTGGGATCCACCTCCACGCCAACCAGTTCCTTCACCGACGCCGCAAATTCATTGCGGCTGAGACGCTGGATGGGTACGTGACCGACGCGATGGACCTTGGCGGCGCCGTCGACGCTCGCCTCGAGGTAGTCGACAACGGTGTCCACATCCGCCTGGGGCGGCTGCGCCGCGCCCGCGGGCGGCATGAGTCGGCTGCGCAGCTTGGCGATGGCCTTTTCCCAGACCTCCGGATCCTGGCCGGCATGATTCAGATCGAGGGTATCCATGGCCAGGCTGCCCGCCCAGTCCGTGGAGTTGTGGCACTTCTCGCAGCGGCTATTGACCATGTCGGTGAAGGTCTTGTCGGCGCCGGCTTTCACCGCCTCCGGAGCCTGCACGACCTCGGCCGCGAGGGTGAGCGATGCCAACGGCACGCTCGCACCGGCCAGCATCAGCCCACAGATCATCAACACTCGGCTCTTGCGCATTCCCCCTCCTGCAATTTATCCCGCTTACTTTACTATGTGGCCACCCACTGCGACTCCCCTACTGTCTTGAAAGGCCGGTTTCGCGCAACGGAATGAATGAGATGTTGCGCTGCAACATTTCGGGGTCGGGTTGCATTATCAAGCGCCGCAGCCACGCCGTAGGAGGGCGACGACAGTGCGCCGCGCAGCTACAGCCTTGTGCGCCCGGCGCCTTTTACAAAAGATGGGCCTCGTCGAAATCGTCGCCGCACTGGAAGGATGCAGCTCATGTCCATCTCAACGATCCTGCTCATCGTATTGGTGCTCCTGCTCATCGGCGCATTGCCGACCTGGCCGTACAGCTCCGGCTGGGGCTACTACCCGAGCGGGGGCCTGGGTCTCGTGCTGATCGTGCTGCTGGTCGTCGCGCTGCTGCGGTGACGGCGGATCGTGTGATGCTGACCTGACGCACGTGTTCGGCATCCGTTTGCCGCTTGCCGTCGCCGCAACCTTGCTGATCGCAGGCTGTGGCGGCGCCGGAGGCGGCGGCGATGGCGCAGCGGGGGCCAGTGGCAGCGGGACAACTCCCGGCTCCGGCATGACTGCGACACCGCCGGAAGGGACTTTGCTGCAAAGTCCCGCGCAGCTGGTATCGACCATGACGGCGCCCTCGCTGCTGGTCGAACTCAATCTAGCGGCCAATCAGCCGCTGCTGGCATTGAGCGGAGCACCGGTCTGCGACGTACTCATCTATCGGATCCAGTTTCAGACGGTGGGAGGCGCGAATGAACCCACCACGGCCTCCGGCGCCCTGATGGTGCCCAGTGGTTTCGGCTCAGGCTGCACGGGCGCACGACCGATTCTCCTCTACGCCCACGGTACCTCCACCGACCGCTCATTCACGATGACTGATCTGGGCAATGCTGAGGCCCTGGCGCTCGCCGCGCTGTTCGCCTCCCAGGGCTACATCGTCGTCGCACCCAACTACGCCGGCTATGACACCTCGACCCTCGCCTATCACCCTTACCTCATCGCTGAACAGCAATCGAAGGATATGAGCGATGCTCTGAAGGCGGCCCGTACGGCGCTGCCGCTGGCGTCGGCGACGCTGACCTCAGACAATGGACAGCTCTTCGTTGCCGGCTACTCCCAGGGCGGCTATGTGGCCATGGCGACGCAGCGTGCAATGGAGGCGGCCGGAATGACGGTGACGGCCGCATCGCCGATGTCAGGGCCGTACGCGCTGGCGGCGTTCGCGGATGCCGTGTTCTACGGAGAGGTCAACGGCGGAGCTCCGATTTCCACAACGCTGCTGCTCACGGCCTATCAAGCGGCCTACGGCAATATCTACGCTAGTCCGGGCAATGTCTTCGAACCCCGGTACGCGGCTGGTATCGGTTCGCTGTTGCCGACCGGGCTGACGCGCAGCGAACTGTACGCTCAGGGGCTGCTGCCGCAATACGCGTTGTTCAGCGCCACGCCGCCCGCGGCGCAATACGCCGACATCACCCCTCCCATGACACCGGCGAACCTCGCCGAGGTGTTCGCCGCCGGGTTCGGAGCAGGCAATCTCATACTCAACAGTTATCGGCTCAGCTACCTTACGGATGCGCAGGCAAACCCGGACGGCGGTTTCCCCACGGTGACGACCGGACTCACCGCGCCGTCTCCCCAGCTGCCCTGGCGCCAGGCGCTGCAGCGCAATGATCTGCGCAACTGGGTGCCGGTCGCGCCGGTACAGCTGTGCGGCGGGGATGTGGATCCGGTGGTGTTCTGGCTCAACACGCAGTTGCTACAGGACTATTGGGCTGGCCACGCGCCGGCGTCGGCCTCAATCGGTGTTCTTGATCTGGAGGCCCCGGTCAGCACCAGCGATGCCTACACCGATCTGAAGCAAGGATTCCAGGCGGCGAAGACGCTTGTTGCCGCGGACGCCGTGCTGCAGGGGGCCACGGATGGAGGGATCGCGGCCGTGGCGGAGGCCTACCACGCAACCTTGGTGGCGCCGTTCTGCTTCGCGGCGGCCAAGACATTTTTTTCACGCTACTAGCGAGCCCTCAAGCATGCAATCAGCCCTACCCTTCTCACCGGCAGTCGAAATTCCTGAACCCGACGAGGCGCAGACCATTCGGGAACTGGTGGCAACGCTGCTCAAGATCAGTCGTACGACCTACCAGGATGGTCATCACGCGCTGCGCAGCGTGCACGCCAAGAGCCATGCCCTGCTGGAGGGTGAACTGACCGTACTGCCGAATCTTCCGGAGGAGCTTGCCCAGGGAATTTTCGCGGTCCCGAGCGTTTATCCCGTGGTGCTGCGGCTCTCGTCCACTCCCGGGGACCTGCTGGACGACAGTGTCTCGACCCCCCGCGGGCTGGCGTTGAAGGTCATTGGCGTCCGCGGTGACCGGCTTCCCGGGTCGCAGGCCGATGCGACCCAGGACTTCATCATGATCAACGCTCCGGCGTTCGCTGCGCCGAATGCGAAGAAATTTCTGGGCAATCTGAAACTGCTGGCGGGTACGACCGACAAGGTGCCACACCTGAAATCCGCCCTGTCGGCTACGCTGCGCGGGGCGGAGAAACTGCTTGAAAGCGTGGGCGGCCACAGCGGCACGTTGCGCAGCCTGGGCGGCGAGCCTGCCACGCACCCCCTGGGCGAAACGTACTTCACACAGGTCCCGATGCGGTTCGGGAAGTACATCGCCAAGCTGTCTTTGACACCGGCTTCGGATCGGCTGCGTGCGCTCAAGGGTGCGCCGGTGCCGATCACGAAATCACCGCAGGCGCTGCGCGAGGCGGTGCAGGAGTTTTTCAGGAACGATTCGGCGACGTGGGAGCTGCGGGCGCAGCTGTGTCGGGATCTTGCGCAGATGCCGGTGGAGGATGACGCCATCGTCTGGCCCGAGGAGCTCAGCCCGCATCTGCCGATTGCGCGGCTTTTTTTCCCGCGACAGTCGGCGTGGAATCAGTCCCGTTCGCGCGCGGTTGATGAAGGTATTGCCTTCAGTCCCTGGCACGGCATCGAGGAACGCCAGCCGCTGGGCTCGGTGATGCGGGCGCGCAAGGCGGCCTACGAGGCATCGGCCCTGTTCAGGGCCGAACACAACGCCCAACCCATCCATGAACCGGAGAGTTCACCTGGCCTGTCCGACCAGGAGTGAATCCCCATGGCACTGCCAGTTTCGCAGCGCGTTTCGCTTGCTGGGTTTGCCGAGTACCTGGCAAATCAGCAATCGACCATTCTCGAGCAATGGCAGCTGATCGTGCGCCGCGATACACAGATCGAAACGGCGGACCGGCTGCGACACCGCGAGCTGATCGACCATCTGCCGCGACTGCTGCATGAACTGTGCGATTTCCTGCGCGCGCGCGATGCGGATATTCTCACCGGTGATGCGCGTCGCGTTGCCACCAGTCACGGCGAGCTGCGCTGGCAGGACGGCTACGAGATCGACGAACTGCTGCGCGAGCTCGAGGCGTTCCGGCAGCTGGTCTCGTCCGTGGCCTTTCGCTTTCGGGAACTGCACCCGGACTTCCGGGGATCCCTCGAAGCCAGCGCCCATGCGCTCAGCCACCAGTTCTTTGCTGAAATAACCGTCGCCTCGGCGCGGCAGTTCATGACCGCGCAGGAGAATGCGGCACGGGCCTCCACGCAGGAGTTGGCCGTGTCGCAGCAGGAACTGGGTCGGGCCAATGCGCAGCTGGAGCGGGCGCTGCAGGAGCGACATCTGGCCTCCACCCTCGTGGCCCGGGAACTGCGGCAATTGCTGCAGCTGCTGCCGCGAACGGACCCGGTCGCCGGTGCCGCCCAGGCTCTGCATGCATTCGTTGAACAGCTGGTGGAGTACGCCGAATTAAGCGGCAGGGGCGTGCAGCCACAGCACCAGGTATTCGATCCTCGGGCGCTGTTCTCCGAGATCGTCGCTGCGTACAAACCCGCCATTGAAGCCAAGGGCGTGCGGCTGCTCACCGAATGCGTGACGGTTCCCGCCGCGGTGCAGGGGGATCGGGTGAGCATCCGCAAAGTTGCGGGAATCCTGCTCGACACGGCGATTCAGGCCACGGCCAGCGGCCAGATTTTGTTTGCCTTCGCATTCTCCGATGCGCCGCGTTGGGCAATCACCGTCAGTGACACCCGCCCGGGTACGAGTCCGGATGCCGAGGGGCTTCCGGTCCGTGGCATCGCACTGGCCATAGCCGGAGAACTGATCTCACTGCTGGGTGGGTCGCTGAACACGGAGGTCCAATCGGGCCTCGGCGTCCGGGTCGAGGTGACCTTGCCGCGACAAATAAAGCCGGATTTCTGACAGAAATCCGGCCGGCAGACGTTTATGCTGCGGCCCATCATAGGAACAGGTCTCGCTTATGGGAGAGGGTCCGATAACACCGCAGCCCCCGGTTAGGGGCGAAGTCGCCGGTGACGTGACTGCGCAGCCGGAGCTTCTGGCAATGCTGGGCCACGAGCTCCGCAATCCTCTGGCACCCATCCGCAACAGCGCAGCGCTGCTGCGATCTCTGTGCAGCGACCCCCGACAACTCCAGGCCGTGGATATCATTTCGCGCAACGTCGTGCATCTGACGAGAATGCTCGACGATCTGCTGGACGCGGCGCGCCTGCGGCGCGGAACATTCACGTTGAAGAAGCAGAGCGTGGACGTGGCAGTCATCGTTCGCGAAGTTCTGCAGGACGTAAAGCCGGCAATCGAGGCGCGTCGACAGAACCTGCATATTTCGCTGCCGGCTGCGCCGGTGCAGATGCAGTCGGACCCGGTGCGCCTGGCGCAGATCCTGCTGAACCTCCTCAACAACGCCAATCGGTACACAGCTGAGGGCGGCACCATCTCGTTGCGCGCCACGACGGTCGAGAACGAGCTGCTGGTCGAGGTGGCGGACAACGGCGCCGGCATCGATCCGAAACTGCTGCCGCAGCTGTTCAACGTCTTCGCTCAGGCGCCCCAGCCGCTGGACCGTTCCCGGGGCGGGCTCGGACTGGGTCTGGCCATCGCCCGCAATCTCGCTGAAATGCACGGCGGCACGCTCACGGTGGAGAGTCCCGGCCCGGGTCAGGGAAGCCGGTTCCTGCTCCGGCTGCCACTCGGCGCGGTGGCCGGGAATCAGTCCGAGGTTGCCGTCCCGCGCCCCGATACCCGCCCGGCGCCTGTGGCGTCCCGGCGTGTGCTCATAATCGAGGATAACCCGGACATTGCCCTGAGTCTGTCACTCGCGCTGACGGAGTTCGGTTATGCAACGATCACTGCCCCAAACGGCGAGCGCGGCCTGGAGGTGGCGGAGCAGTTCGTGCCCGAGGTCGTGCTGGTGGATGTCGGTCTGCCGGGAATGGACGGCTTCGACGTTGCACTGCGCCTGCGGCAACTGCCGGCACTGACGAACCTGCTGGTCCTGGCGCTCAGCGGCTACGATCCGCTGCTGTTCCCGGAAGGCACCGCCGAAGTGGTGTTCGATCATTACTTCACCAAGCCCGCCGAACCCAACGCCGTAGTTGCCTTCATCAACTCATCGCTCGCGACACAGCCGCCGTAGCCGAAAACCTACGGCGTGAACTGCAGATAGCTGATGCGGTTGGCGCCGCCGTCGGCAAGCCACAGGCGATTCACCAGGCGTGCCGGGGGTTCCCGATCGCTGCCCGCGGACAATCCGGCGGCGCGGGCATCGGCACCTGCGGAGTATTCAGTGATGATGCCCGCGGGTGTGACTCGGCCCAGCGTGGCGCCGCGCGTGTACCACACATTGCGGTCCGGTCCGACGGCAATGTTGATGGGCGATGAGCTGCCGGCGGGTAGGGGGTACTCCGTGATCCTGCCATCGTAGGTGATGCGTCCGATGCGGTTGCCGTCCGTGTGCACCCCATCGATGCCACCGGAGAGTTCGACGAACCACAACGCGCCATCCGGCCCCATGGTGATGTCGCCGGGGCCGCTGTTGGGGCGGGGCAGGGGAAACTCGGTGATCTCACCCTTGGGTGTGATGCGGCCGATTCTGTCAGTCCGGTACTCGGAAAACCAGATGTTGCCGTCGGCGCCGGCGGCGAGCGCGCGCGGGCCGCTGTCCGCGGTGGGTGGATCGAATTCGGTGATCTGTCCGGCGGGCGTGATGCGGCCGATCTTGCCGGCCGCGAACATGCCGAACCAGATGTTCCCGTCGGCACCCAGCGCAATGGCGCGCGGCTGGCTGTTGGGCGTCGGGATGTCCCATTCGGTGATGACGCCGTTTTGTGTGATCCGGGCCATGCGGTTGCCGGAATGTTCCGAGAACCACAGTGTGCCATCAGCCCCCCGTGCAAGAATGCGTGGCGCACTGTCCGGATGCGGCAACGGATATTCCACGACGCCGCTGCCGTCCGGATTCATGCTGCCGATGCGGTTGCCGCTGCCTTCGGTGAACCAGACCCGGCCGTCCGCGGCGACCACGACGGTGGTGGCCCCGCTGCGCTCATGGGGCAGGGGAAAGAAATGCACCTGTCCGTCCGTCACCAGGCCGGACTCATGGGGCGCGAGCCAACGCTGCTGATCGGGGTCCGGTGGCGCCGCAAACGCGATGCCAGCGCTGAGCGCAGTGCCGATCAATGCCGCGAGCAGGGTGCAATAGCGCATGACAGATCCTCGCATGAGATCCTTGAGGCTCCGGACCCGAATGGCAGCGTATCATTTCAGCCTTCAAGGGGCTTAGGGACGAAGGGACGTGACACAGGGGCGTAAATCGCAGGGCGCCGAGCCGCCAGCCGTGCGCTTCGCGGGCCGCGGTCTGCTGGTTCTCACGCTGATCAATCTGCTCAACTACCTGGATCGGTTCGTGCCTTCGGCGCTGCTGCCCCAGTTGAAGTCCTCGGGCATCGTCTCCACTGATTTCCAGCTCGGGATCCTCGCGCCTGGTTTCCTGATCGTGTACATGCTGGCTGCGCCGGCCTTCGGCTATCTGGGTGACCGGCGTTCACGGACCCGGCCGATCGCCGTCGGTGTTGCGCTGTGGAGCCTGGCGACCATGGGCTCGGGACTCGCGCGCAGCTACTGGCAGCTGTTTGTTTCGCGCGCGGCGGTGGGTATCGGCGAGGCAGCTTACGCCACGATCTCGCCGGCACTTCTTGCTGACTATTTTCCGGCCTCCAAGCGCAGTCGCATTTTCGCCATCTTCTACATGGCCATCCCGGTGGGCTCGGCGCTGGGGTACGTGGTGGGTGGTCTCGTCTCCGGAGCCTGGGGCTGGCGCGCGGCTTTTTTTGTGGCCGCCGCACCGGGCCTGCTGCTGGCGCTGTGGGTGTTGCGCGTGCCGGATCCGCCACGCGAAGTCAGACAACAGGAACCGCCGGGCGTGCTGGCGGCACTGCACCGCACGTTTGCCCTCTACGTGCAGCTCGCGCGGCAGGGGTCATACGCGTTGACGGTGCTCGGCTACGCCGCCTACACATTCGCCGTCGGCGGCCTGGCCTTCTGGATGCCGACTTTCCTGGAGCGCGTGCGCAGCGTGCCGGCGTCGCGGGCCACCACGGGCTTCGGTGCCATTGTCGTGGTCACCGGCTTCCTGGGCACGTTCCTGGGTGGCTGGCTGGGCGACTACTGTCAGCGGTACACCCGCCAGTCCAATCTTTGGGTGTCCGGCATATCGACCCTGCTGGCGCTGCCGTTGGCAGTTGCCTGCCTCGCCGCGAGCGCACCCTACGTCCTCTTTTCAACTCTGGTGGCAGCGCAGTTGCTGCTGTTCATGTCCACCGGACCAATCAACTCGGTGATCGTGGGCCTCGTGGACCCCGCGCACCGGGCATCAGCCGTCGCGCTGAGCGTGCTGGCCATTCATGTTCTGGGCGATGTCGTCTCACCGCCCCTCATTGGCAGCGTGTCCGATCGGACCTCATTGGGTGAGGCGGTGATGCTGGTCCCCGTCGCAATCGGGATCTGCGGGGTGCTCTGGGTCGTGGCGGCGCTGCGCTGTCGCCACGAAGGCCTGCAGGCGTGAACCACTGCCGTTCCCGTCTCTGGTAAAGTCGCACACTTGGCATCAAGTCCAGAGTCCGAAAACCTGCCGACAGCCGCGCCCGTAAAACAGCGGTCCGAAACGCTCAATACCCGGGCGGCCGGCATCGTCGGACTGGCGGTGATGTGCAGCCGTGTGCTCGGACTCGTGCGCGAACAGGTCTTTGCCGCGATGTTCGGCGGCGGCCTGCTCATGGATGCCTTCACGATCGCGTTTCGCATTCCGAACCTGTTGCGGGATCTGTTTGCCGAGGGCGCACTCTCCACCGCGTTCGTCACGATCTTCAGCCGCACCACCAGCCAGGAGGGTGATGCGGCTGCATTCCGGCTGGGCAACAAGATCACGACCTTGGCGCTGCTCACGCTCAGCGTCATCACCCTGTTGGGAATCATCTTTGCGCCGTGGGTGATCTCAGTGCTCGCGCCGGGATTTGATCCGGCCAAGCAGGCGCTGACCGTGACGCTCGCGCGGATCATGTATCCGTTCATTCTGCTGGTGTCGCTGGCGGCGCTCGTCATGGGCATGCTCAATGCCCGCAACATCTTCGGCATCCCGGCGATGGCCTCGAGCTTCTTCAATCTCGGCTCGATCGTGACGGGCGTCCTTTTGGCGTGGCTGTTCGATCATCATTTCGGCCCGCGAGCGCTGCTGGGACTGGCGCTGGGCACGCTGGTGGGCGGCCTGCTGCAGCTGGGCGTGCAACTGCCCGCGCTTCATCGGGAGGGGTTCGTGTTCCGACCGGACCTTCAATGGCGGGACCGGGGCGTGTCGGATGTCCTGAAACTGATGGTGCCTTCCGTGATTGCGGCGAGTTCGACGCAGATCAACGTGATGGTCAACTCCGTCTTCGCATCCCACCTGGGAGACGGCCCGACGACGTGGTTGACCTACGCCTTTCGCCTGATGCAGTTGCCACTGGGCATTTTCGGAGTGGCCCTGGGGACGGTGTCCCTGCCATTGCTGGCGCGGCTGGCGGCGGCGGGCAATCGCGATGGGTTTCGCACCGAACTGTCGCGCGGCATTCGGCTGGCCTTTCTCCTGACCATACCGGCAGCGGTGGGCTTGATGGTCCTCGCGGACCCGATCATTTTCGTGCTGTACCGCCACGGCAGATTCACTGCCTACCAGGCCCACGAAGCGGCGGGTGCCCTGCAGTACTACGCCCTGGGCCTCATCGGCTATGCCTCGCTCAAGGTGCTCGTCAATGCCTTCTACGCCATTGACCGGCGCCTGACGCCCATGCTCGTGAGTTTCGGCGCGGTGGGCCTGAACCTGCTGTTCAACTGGCTCTTCACGTGGCACCTGGGATGGGGGCACCGGGGTCTCGCGTTCTCGACCGCCTGCGTCGCGTCCTCCAATTTCATCGTGCTCTATGTGCTGATGCGCCGCGAGCTGGGCTGGTTCGAATCCGGCGCGCTGCTGTCCTTGACGCTGCGCGTGGGGGCGGCCTCTGCGGTGCTGGCCGCGGTGTGCCTGGCGAGCGTGCACTGGCTGCTGCCGCAGTGGGCCACGGCGGGATTCTGGCTGCGGTTGGCCTGGTTGCTGGTGACGATCGGTGTGGCCGGCGCACTCTTTGCGGTCTGCGCGACGCTGCTGAAGGTGTCGGAGTTGACGGCGATCACGGCTGCGGTCCAGCGGCGCCTGCGGCGGGCATCGGTTCGTAACTGATTCGTCACCGCTGCGGTACCGACTTCATAACTGTCCGCGCCGTACGCTGCAAACCTCGATAACTGAAACTGCACAGGTGATAGCGATGGGTGCGAGTGCCTCCGGGGTGATCGTCCATCAGGAAGCCGCCGTTGCGGCCATCTGCGCCCGGGCGCGCGGCGCCGCGACCTCCCTGGTCGGTATTTCCTGGATCGAGGATTTTCAGGCCCTCATCGTGCGTCAGGAAGCGCGTCTGCGCGGCTGCCGTGACCTGCGGGACCGGCGTATCGGCCTGCCGGGCGCCGCCGTGGAATGCGGCGCTCCGCGCGTGCACGCGCTGCGGGGCGCGAGCGTGGCACTGGAATCCGAAGGGCTCTATCACCGCCACGTGCAATGGGTGGACCTGCCACCCGCCGAGGCGCTCTCGCTGCGGCTGCCGGCGGCCTACTCGGCGGAAATCGCGGCGCTGCAGGCGGGCTCGGTGGACGCAGTCTACGTACGCGGCCCGGCGGGTCTGGAGGCCGCGCGCGCCGCCGGAGCGCGGCTGCTGTTTGACATCGGTGCGCACCGCGACCCTTGGATACGCACGCACTCGGCGCTGCTGCAGGCGGTCACGGTGCGCGAGACCCTGCTGCGCGCACATCCTGAGGTGGTGACCCAGACGCTGCTGGAGGGCTGGCCGCTGCTGCCGGCGCACCTGAGCCTGGATGAGGCGGCGGTGAACGCGGTGCAGACGCTGAAGACTTTCATGGTCCGCTGGGCGTTCGTGGAAGCGGATTTTCCGATCGACCGCTGGCTGGATGGCCGGCCGCAGCCGCGCCCCGCGGCACGTGAGGACTCACTGATAGTGAGTGTAGTCCGGCATCTTCCAGCCACCGCCCAGGTCACTCACCAGCGTGACGGCCGTGGTCTGCTGTGAGACCCGCATCTGCGCCAGCTGCAGACGCGCGGACAGCGCCCCCGTTTCTGCCACCACCACGGTGGTGAAATCCACGGTTCCCGCCTTGTACTCATTCAACGTGAGTTTTTCGGTGAGATCCAGCGCGTCGGAGTTCTTCTTGCGCAGCTCGAACTCCTTCTGATAGATATCAGAGGAGGCCAGGTCGTTCTCGACGTCCTGGAATGCCGTGAGCACGGTCTGCCGGTAGGAGGCGACGGACTGATCATACGCACGACGGGCCTGATCGACCTGGGCGCGGCGTCCGCCGAAATCCAGCAGTGTCTGCGACAGTGATCCACCCACGGACTTCGTCAGGCTGGCACTCTTGAAGAGTGTGCTGGCCGCCGTGGACAGGAAGCCGTAGGAGCCAGTGAGCGTGATGGCCGGGAAGTAGTTGGCTTCCTGTACGCCAATGGTGGCGTTGGCGGCAGCCATCTGGCGCTCGACGGCGGCGACATCCGGCCGCCGCAGCAGCAGCTCCGAGGGCACGCCGGCGGGAATCTGCGGGACCGGGATATCCCAGGTGTCGAGCGCTGCGACCGTGAAGCCCGAGGCCGGCTTACCGATCAGTGCCGCGATGGCATTCTCGAGCTGGTCGCGCTGCAGGATTTCGGCCTGCTCCTGGTCCTGCGCCGAGTACAGCTGGGATTGGGCCTGCAGCACATCGGTACGGGCGGAGACGCCGGCCTTATATTTGTTCTCCGTGATGGTCAAGGTGCGCGCGTAGGCCACTTCCGTGTCCGACAGCAGCTTGCGTTGGGCATCGGCGCCGCGCAGCTGCAGATAGGCGATGGCCAGCTGGCTGCGCGCGGACAGTTCGGCATTGGCCAGATCCGCGGCGCTGGCCTGGGCACTGTCACGGGCGTTCTCGAGCGTTCGACGCAGGCGCCCCCACACATCCAGTTCCCAGTCGGTGCTGGCGGCGAGCTGGTAGGAGGTCGACCGGGTACCGCCTGAAACGAGGCCGCTGGTACCGGATGCACCGCCGACCACAAAGCCCGGCGCGCCGGAGATCGAGCGGGTCACACCGCCGGTGAGATCGATCGACGGCAGCAGGTTGGAGCGGTCCTGTCGGACTACGGCCCGCGCCTGCATGTAGGCCGCTGAGGCCTCCGCAATGTTCTGGTTGGAGACGATGACCTGCTGCTCCAGGTCGTTGAGCACCGGATCATTGAACAGCGTCCACCAATCATCGGGGGGCGCCGGCGTGCTGAGAACCGGATTCTTGTAATGATCTGTCACTGCGGCGTCGGGGCGCTTGTAGTTGGGCCCGATCGCGCACCCGGCGAGGAGCGTGGCCACAGCCACCGCCACCACGGAGCGGGCAGTACAGTCAAGTCGCAACATCCAATCGTCCTTTTCTTAGCTTCGGCTCGGACCGGGCCACCCCCCACGTCGGACCCTGCGCGGTAGACTGATCACCACGCGCGACCCTCCGGTAGCCGCCGGCGTTAGAGCATAACGCAAGGATAGGCTGGAGCGTGGGGTGGTCGATGCCTTTGGTATGAATGGCCCGCTCGGCGCCATGGGCGGCCGGCTCGGCATCAGACGATGCATACACCGGTCATCACCAGTCCCGACTCGCGCCGGAATCGCCCCTGCCAGGGCCCCGGACTCTGCCGCGAAATCTCAAGTGTCCGGGTCGGGCGGACACTGAAATCATCGGCAGCAACGGAAATGGTGACGTCGGAGAATCCCAGCCACTGCCCGGTAAGGAAGTGTTGGCATTTGTAAAACGCTTCTTTGGCGCTGAAGATCAAGGTAGCCGCGGCGGTTGCTGCTTCGGGGTCGCAGGACTGCAGCCCGGCGAGTTCCTCGGGAGTGCAGATCCGGCGCCACAGATGCGGCTTGACCGAATCAAGCAGCTCCACGTCCAGTCCCAGCGCGCGGATATCGGTGGTTGCCGCCACGACCGCCGCGCAGAAGCCAGCGGTGTGAGTGATGCTGCCGGTGGTTCCCGAGGGCCATACCGGGGCGCGCTCAGGACCCACCGGCAGTGCAGCGCCGCTGAATCCCAGCTGCGCCAGGGCGGCCCGCGCGCAGGCCCGGCCGCCCGCAAACTCGTGTACGCGTTTGGGCACGGCACGCGCCAGGTACTGTTGCTCCTCGGGCGGCAAAGTGTCGACGGCCAGCCGCTCGCGGGTTTCAAAGGCCACCGCGCCCGCGGCAAACAGGGCCGCGACCCGTGGTGCCGCGTTCACGCTTTCAGATTTCATCTGATTGAATTTGCGGCGCGGTCTGTGAAACTGTCCAGCGCACCGCGCAGATCAGACAGATGCATTGTTGAAAGGAGGAGCCGGTATTTGAAGTTGAGAGTGAGGCGCGGATGTGCGTTGAAAGGCATGAATTGACAAAATGTTTTTCTGGAACTGCGCTGTGCTCATTGAACCAAATGGGCGGATCTGATTCAAAATCGGATGGGCCTGGAGTAAGATCCGCGCTCGAAAATTTTTGTGACGATAACTGTTATTGGAGTCAGCAATGCCGCGTACCACGCGCCGTAAACGTATCCTCTGGACCGCAGATGAACTGAAAACCCTGAAAAAGCTCGCCGGCAAGGAGGGTGTCCGTAAGATCGCCCGTCAATTGAAGCGCAGCGAAGCGGCCGTGCGCTTCAAGGCCTGGCAGAAGCGCATCAAGCTTGCCGTCAGGAAAGTCGCGAGGAAAGTCGCCAAGAAAGTCTGATCCTCAGGCAATGGCCGCTGCGCTAGCGGCGGCCGCGAAGTGCGCCTGCTCGTTTGATCATTGCGGCCCCCGGCACCGCCGCGGGTCGCAACCTCTTTTCGGACTCCACACGCTCTTCGGAGGCGGTGCGTAGCGGCGTCGCCGGTGCGGCAATGAGCACATTACCGTCGCCGCGCATCGGCGCAGGGGCGCCTCTGATCAGTGCGCGGGACGTGAGCGCGTTGGTGAGCGGCGCCGGCGCGCCGCGCAGTGCCTTTGGGGCCGCCAGGTTGTAACTGATTGCAGCCAGGGCGCCCACTTCATCCCAGTCGATGTCGCCTTGGTCAAGCCGCACTCCGAACCAGCCGCGGCGGCCGATGTAGCGCGGCAGGTAGAACCGGTCGGGCGCTCGTTTCACAAGTTCGACGTGCTGACCGAGACGGGATTTGAAGCAGGCTGCGGTAATGCCGTCTCCACCGTGATTTCTCAGGAAGTAGGCAAATATCTTGCCGTGAACCCGGAAATCGGCATGGGCACCACAGTTGGTCCGCTCGGCTTCGGGCAACGCCAGGCACACGGCGCTGAGGAGGCGCAGTCGTCGGTCTTCCCGTGTACGGGTAGCCATGAGGCGCGAGCCTAGCACGGGCCATAGATTGCCGGTCAATCGCTCAGGTCCGGGCACTGGCTTCAGGCGGTTGACGGTTCCGGCTTGGTGAGGGAGGCCGCCGCGCCGGCAGCCGCCGGCACCTGTGCGGCAGGGGTGCCTGCGACCGGAGATGAGGAGGCCGGGCGCGTCGGCGCAGGGGTGCTGCGGACCACTCGCTTGGGCGTTTTCGCAGCCACCTTTTTCCGGGTGCTGGCGGTTTTCTTTATAGGGGCTTTCTTTACAGCAGCCTTCTTTGCCGCAGCCGGAGGTGTCGCTCCCGGCTTTTTCGGCGCGGGCTTGCGGGCCACCTTGCGGGCCCGGGTGCGCGCTGCGGGTTTTGTTGCCTTGGCAACTTTGGCCGCGACCTGCGTGGCAGGATTCGCCGGACGCGTGCGTCGTGCCTGCTTCCATGCCTTGCGCGCGGCGCCGGCGCGCTTGCGGGCGCGGCGCACTTCGCGCTTGGCTTCCTTGAAGCGCTTGCGCGCGCGCTTCAACTCCTCTTTGGCAAGTCGGACGCTCTGCTTGGCAACGTCCACGCGCAATCGCGCCCGCGCGACCGAGGCGGCCAGCTCGGCGTTGGCTTCAGGAGTCTTGCGATCGGTGGCTGCGGGGGATTGCTTCATGGGCCCTGCTTGAGGTAGTGCCGGCGCAGCCGAAGTCTCTCGCGACGCTTCGCTCAAGGCAATACATCCGACGCCGGATTCGTCAAGAGTTCATGAAGATTGACATGGCGCGCGTCCTGCGTTGAGGATTTTCTGACGCAGTTATCCACAGAAGCTGTGTATAAGTATGTGCAAACAGCCACTTGAAAATCTCGGAGAAGCGTTGTCTGAAGGGTTTCCGTTAAGGTGCGCAAAAACTGAACACACGCGCGACATTCCGCACCTTGCGGGTTCATCGCAGGTGTGAGTCGCAGTGCATCAGCCGTCAATTCCATTCCTTGATCGTCTGGCGTACAACGTCGGTGTGCAACCGCTGCGGCGCGTGCCACTGCGCGCAATGTGGACCGAAGTTTTCCGCGCGCACAGCGATGAAGATATCGAGACGTCACTCGCCGCCGGCGCGCCACAGACCACACCGGCGCTCGCCGCAGTGCCGACCGAGTGGCCGCGTCCCTGGGTTTTCAGCCGTCTGCTGGTGCTGGCACTGGCCATCTACGGCGTGTTCCTGCTCGCGTGGAACGACAGTGGCAATCGCAACCTTATTCCCGGACTGATCCTCGCCGGGTCCTTCGCCGTACCGATGTCCACACTGGTGCTGTTCTTCGAATGCAATGTGCGCCGCAACGTGTCGATGTACCAGGTCATGCGCTTGGCTCTTATCGGTGGCGTACTCGCCCTGCTGCTGTCGTTGTTCATGTACCGCGTCGGTGACGCGTTTCCGATTCAATGGCTTGGGGGATCGATCGCGGGTCTGGTCGAGGAACCGGCGAAGCTTCTGACCCTGCTGCTCGTGATCAACAATCAGCGCTTTCGCTACATCCTCAACGGACTGCTGTTGGGCGCGGCAGTCGGCACGGGCTTCGCCGCGTTCGAATCCGCCGGCTATGCGTTTCGCGCCGGCCTCGAAGGCGGCTCGATGGCCATGCGCGACGTCATCCTGATGCGCGGCCTGCTGGCGCCGTTTACGCATATCGTGTGGACCGCGATGGCGGCCGCTGCGTTATGGCGCGTGAAGCGCGACGCGCCATTCTCCTGGCGGATGCTTCAGGAGCCGCGATTCTGTCGGGTGCTGGCGACGGCGGTGGTGCTGCATATGATCTGGGATGTCGGGCTTGACCTGCCGGCGGACCTGTTGCACGTGCTGGTCGGCGTGGCCGGGTGGTTCATGGTGGCCTGCCTGGTGCAGGAGGGCTTGGAGGAGATTCGCGCAGAGCAGGCGCTGTACCGTGATCCAAGGCATGGTTGAGCAGCGCCGCCAGGCGCCGACCCGCCAGCGCGATGCGCTCGCGCGCGATCTGGCGCACCTGCGCGCGATAGGCAGGAGTCAGCAGGTAGGGACCGGTGCCCGCGCCGATGGGCGGTGCATACACGACCTGGCGGGCCAACGCGCCGCTCTCGGCCACCCAGTCCTCGATGTGGATGTCCGCCACGCGCTGCGGCGGCGGCGAGGGGAGGCCGGCAGCCAGCGTCAGCGCCTGATGCGCCGTACCGGAACCCAACGCCTCATCCCAGAAGACATGCAGTTCCTGTCGGCAGGGTGGGGCGCACAACCGGATCCTGTTCCCGCCCAGATCTCCGGCAGGCAGCTGATGCGTGAACCGCGAGACGGCGTGCAGGGGTTGGTGCAGGTCACCGACCAGGTGCAGCAGCCACACCAGATCGTAGGACCTGAGGCGGGGTGGCGCCCCCGGGGCGGCGAGCACCCGGCGGAAATCCGCGATCCGCGTGGCGGCGTTGGGCACGGGCACGGCGGGCAGCGCGGTGCCGTCGAAGGAGAACGGGACGTCCACGTAATGCCAGTACCGGTGCTCCCGGCGGTCATCGTAGCCGACGTTGGCCGCGGCATCGGGTGCATCGGAACGTTCGCCATCGTCGATGTATCCGGCCTCGTGCTTGATGGCGTCCGCCCAGGTGGCGGCCCGCACGAAGGCGATCACTGCCTGCTGCTGCGCCGGGACACGGTCGACCCATCGATCATAGTCGGGGTTGAGGCGCAGGAGTGCGCCGGCCTGCACGCGTGCCGTCGGGGTGAGGTGCTGCCAGGCGACAGCCGCCACGGCCATATGACCGAAGTCGTTCCAGGCGCAGGCCATCGGTGAGCATCCGGGACCGAGACACAGTGCGCCCAGAAGAGTCAGCCACACCCGGGCACACCTCGGCCGCGCACGCCAGTGGTGCAGGTGTTGTACCGTCAATTCATGCCCTGTTTTGCTGCAAAGTCCCGGCATACATTCCATGTAAAATCGGTGACTTGCCATTCTTACTACGAATTAATAGAGAAGATATTGCAGTGCCAAGGCGCTCGTGTAGGCTCTCCGACCCGTGAAGCGTTGTAATCACTGCAAATGCCTTGCTGCTGCGCTCAGTAGCCATCAAGGGTTTCGTCAGTATTGATTTGATGCCGTTGGTTGCCAGCGTACTTATATTCCTCAATGGAGACGACTCGTGGTTAGCAAACTCGTTCCTGCTCTTGCTCTGATTGTGTTGGCCGGTCCGGTCATGGCTGTGGCTGCCGATGCGCCCGCCGGTTCTTCCGCCCCGTCCTCGGATGCGAAGTCCACTATGCATGCCAAAAAGCACCACAAGAAGAAGTCCACTGCTGCTTCTTCTGCTCCGGCCGCGAAGTAACGCCCCGGACATCGAGCTGATCGATGGTAAAGAGGCCCGCTTCGGCGGGCCTCTTTTTTTGTGTCCGGCTTGCGGCGGATGACGAATCAAACGGAGGCGGCCTGTCCCTCCTCATCCTCGTTGGGAACCAGCGCGACCAGCCGGCCGTCCAGTGGCAGGGCCGAGAGTTCCAGATTGAAGCCCGGACCCTCGCGGTGGGGAAAGGCGACACCGACCTTCGTCCAGCTCTTGGCCTTCTGGCCGGTCGAGCCTTCGAACTCCCGGACGGTAAAGACATTGAAGTACGCTGCAGCGGCGGATTTGCTCATGATTGCTTCTTTAGGTGATCCCGGAAAATCCGGGCACGGGAAGCATGGGCGCGGGATGAAGATTGCGGCAACGCGACAATCTGGTGCAATGATGCACTTTAACCGACGCACCACTTAGCCGCGAGGAGCCGCCGTCAGCGGTTCCTCATCGAACGACAGCGTGGGAGAGCGGTCAGCGTGAGCCAACCGCCTGCCCGATCAGGATGTTCCCGGCGCTTTCCGGAAGGTCTTTCCGGAACGCGGGTCAGTAACGGCCGGGGCCGCCGCCGCCACCGCCGCCACCACGACGCGGGCCGCCGCCGCCGCCACCACCCGGACCACGACCGCCGCCACCCGGGGGGCGATCCTGGGCTTCGTTCACGCGCAGCGCGCGACCGCCCATTGAATACCCATTCAGGCCCTGGATGGCACGGGAAGCGTCGGCATTGCTCATTTCCACAAAAGCAAAGCCGCGCGGACGACCCGTTTCACGGTCCATGATCACGTTCACGGACTCGACCGTCCCATGTTGCGCAAACAGAGCACGCACCTGGCTCTCGTCAGCGGAAAAGGGCAGATTTCCAACGTAGATTTTCGTCATATCACCTAACTCACAGCTGAACATCAAGGGCGCGCTGTTTGCGAACCGCGGCGACACAATACACGTGTGACCGGGGTTCGCGCCAGTACGCCCTGTTGCAAATTTGATTACGCAACGCTGCTTTTTCCCGGTGCGCGGCCGATGAGTTGACAAGTTCCGGCAATGGCCACGGTACGGATCGATAGGGTGCGGGGCGCCCGGTGGGGTGTCAGGTTTTGAGGGTGTCCCACAGCGCGGCCATCTTCTGTCGCATCGCCGCGTCCGGAACGGTGCCATGGAGGGCCGCCAGGTTCTCATCCAGATGACCCACGGCCGTCGTCCCCGGTACCGTGCAGGTCACCGCCGGGTGCGAGATCACGAACTTCAGGAACAACTGACTCCACGTGGTCACCTGGATGTCCGCCGCCCAGTCCGGCAGGGGCTTGCCGGCCACCTGGCCGAAAACGCCGGCGGCCGCTCGGCGGCCGCCGAACGGGGAGTTGGCAATGACCGCAATGCCCTTCTGGGCCGCCAGTGGCAGGACCTCCTGGTCGGCTCCCCGGTTGGCCAGGGAATAGTCGACCTGGATGAAGTCCAGCGGCAGCCGCCGCATGTAGTCCATCATCCTGCCGTGTTCTGCGGGATTGGACGTGGTGATGCCGTAATAGCCGATGCGGCCGGCCTTTTTCCATTGCTGGAGCACCGGCAGCAGGGCCTCGACGCCGATCAGGTTATGGACCTGCATGAGATCGATGTGCTGAGTCCCGAGCCGGCGCATGGACTCTTCCATCGAGGCCTCGCCGGCTGCTGCGTCCGGGGTCATGACCTTGGTGGCGAGGAACAGCCGATCGCGGTTGTGCAGATCGGCCACCAGCGCACCGATCACCGCTTCCGCACGGCCATACAAAGGAGCGGTGTCCACCACGGAGCCGCCGAGGGTCGGCAGCTTTTCCAGGACAGCCTTGCGCGCCGCCAGGTCATCGGCAGCTGTCACGCTGTAATAGTTGGTGCCGATGCCGATGGCGGGAATCCTCTGACCGGAGGAGGGGATGGCCTTGGTCACGGTTGCGCCCGCGGCGGCCGCGCGCACGCTGCGGGCAATGGCGAGCCCGGCACCGACGGTCAGGGCGGCCAGGAGCGTTTCCCGGCGGTTCATGCGGGGCGGGGTCATCTCGTCACTCCTTCCAGTGGCAGGGCGCGCACCATGATCGTACACCGGGCACCTCGGCGCGCGCGGTGCGGGGGCGGACCAGCCGAATTTCCCGGTGGGCAATGGTTCTTAAGCTTGCTGCCCCTGCACCGTTTCGGTCATGCTCGCGCCGATGATCTGTCTACCGCAGCCGGACGCGGCCATCATCGCCCGGAAGGCCGGGATTCTCGCCGGTTTGCGCGCCATCCTGGATGCTGAAGATGTCATCGATGATGAGCTGCTGCTGCGCGCCTATGAAACCGATGCCCTCACGGCCTACCGGCAACGGCCGCTCGCCGTGGTGCTGCCGCACACCACCGAGCAGGTGGCCGCGGTGCTGCGCTACGCGGACCAGGAGGGCATCCCCATCGTCCCGCGCGGTGCGGGGACTTCGTTGTCCGGCGGTGCCGTACCGGCTGCGGATGCCATCGTCGTCGGCCTGGGACGCTTCAACCGCATCCTGGAAGTAGATTACGAGGATCGCTGTGTGGTCGCCCAAAGCGGCGTGACCAACCTTGCCATCAGCCAGGCGGTGGCGGCCCGCCATTTCTATTACGCCCCGGACCCGTCCAGCCAGATCGCCTGCACGATCGGCGGCAATGTCGCTGAGAATTCCGGCGGCGTGCACTGCCTCAAGTACGGTCTAACGACGCACAACGTGCTGGGCGTGGAAATGGTCACCCCGCAGGGTGAGATCCTGCGACTGGGGGGGCGGCATCTGGATGCGGGCCACTACGATCTGCTGGGCCTGATGATCGGCTCGGAGGGTCTGCTCGGTATCGTGACCGAAGTGACGGTCCGTATCCTGCCCAAACCACAGACGGCACGGGCGGTCCTGATTGGTTTTGCGACGGCGATGGGCGCCAGCGCCTGCGTGGCTGATGTCATCGCGGCCGGGATCATCCCGGCGGGCCTTGAGATGATGGACGGACCGGCCATTCGGGCGGCCGAGGATTTCGTCCAGGCCGGCTATCCGCTGGACGTGGACGCGGTGCTGATCGTCGAACTGGATGGACCACAGGCTGAGGTCGATGAACTCATCGCCCGCGTCACGGCCCTTGCCAACCGGCACGGGGCGACCTCCTGCCGGGTGTCGGCCGATGAGGCGGAGCGCCTGCGCTTCTGGGCGGGCCGCAAGGCGGCGTTTCCCGCCGTCGGCCGCATCAGCCCCGATTATCTGTGCATGGACGGCAGCATTCCGCGGCGGCAATTGGCGCCGGTGCTGGCGGCCATCGCGGAACTCTCCGTCCGGCACGGGCTGCGCGTGGCCAACGTATTCCACGCCGGGGACGGTAACCTGCATCCGCTGATCCTGTATGACGCCAATCGCCCCGGGGAGCTGGACCGCGCCGAAGCCTTTGGCAGCGACATCCTCAGGCTGTGCGTGGATGTCGGCGGCGTGCTCACCGGCGAACACGGAGTGGGCATCGAAAAACGCGATCTGATGACGTATCAGTTCGGTCCGACCGACCTTACGGTGCAGCATCGCATCAAGCAGGTCTTTGATCCGCAGCTGCGGTTCAATCCGGGCAAGGTGTTTCCCAGCTTGAGTCGCTGCAGCGAGCAGGGCCGGGAGCATGTCCATGCGGCCGCGACCCGGCACGCCGCATTGCCCCGATTCTAGTGGACGGGTTTCGAGCGCATAGCGAGGCGGAGCTGGTGCAACTGCTGGGCGCGCCGGGCCCTGCCTTCGAGCTGCTGGCCGGAGGCACCAAGCGCGGTATCGGCCGCCCGGTTGGGGCATCGGTCCTGGACCTCTCGGGCATCGCCGGCATCGTCGACTACCAGCCCGGGGAACTGGTGCTGACGGCCCGGCCCGGCACGACGCTGGTTGAAATCGAGGCGGTGCTCGCGGCGCAGCGGCAGCGGTTGGGGTTTGAACCCCCGGCGCCGACCCTCCTCAACCCCTCGCGGCGGCAGACCCTGGGTGGCGTCGTCATGGCCAACAGTTCCGGCTCCCGGCGGGTGACGGCCGGTTCGGCGCGCGATCACTTCATCGGTTTCAGGGCGGTGAACGGGCGGGGTGAGGCCTTCGTCGGGGGTGGCCGGGTGGTCAAGAACGTCACCGGATTTGATCTGCCGAAGGTGCTGGCGGGATCCTGGGGAACCCTGGCGGCACTCACCGAAATCACCGTGCGGCTGGTGCCGGCCGCGGAATCCGAGAGCACGCTGCTGTTCGCGGCAGCCAGCGTGGCGGCGGCAGTGAGCCTGTGTGCGCAGGCGCTGGGCTCCAGGTTCGAAGTGTCCTGCGCGGCCTTCGTACCGGGGCGCGGCGTCGCCGTACGGCTGGAAGGTCTGGTCAGTTCCGTGCAATCACGCCTCACCGGGCTGCTGACGGCCCTGGATCGCACGGCGCAGGCACTGCTCGAAGGCAAGGACTCGCACCGCTTCTGGCAGCGCGTCGGCGCGGCCGAATTGCTGGCCGATTGCCCGGTGATCTGGCGGCTGTCGGTGGCGCCGCGGCAGGCGGCGCGCATTCTGGATGACATTGAACCCGACACGTTTCAGCTGGACTGGGGCGGCGGGCTCATCTGGGCGGGCGCTCGAGAGCTGGATGCGCAGCGGGTGCGCGCTGCGCTGCGCGGGGGCCATGCGACGCTGATCCGGGCCTCCGCGGCCGAGCGCTGCGCGCACGCGGTATTTGAGCCGCAGGCGCCGGCCATCGCGGCGATCGCCGCTCGCTTCAAGGCCGCATTTGATCCGCACAATCGCTTGAATCCCGGACGCATGAGCTGATGCAGACCCGTTTCAATGCCACGCAACTGAACGATCCGGACACCGCCGAGGCCGAGAAGGTCCTGCGCAAGTGCGTGCACTGCGGCTTCTGCACGGCGACCTGTCCGACCTATGTGCTGCTGGGGGATGAACTCGACAGTCCGCGCGGCCGCATCTACCTGATCAAGGACATGCTCGAGCAGGATCGCCCGGCGACCGAAACGGTCGTGCGGCACCTGGATCGATGCCTGTCCTGCCTCGCCTGTATGACGACCTGTCCGTCGGGTGTGCATTACCAGCATCTGATCGACCATGCGCGCGCTCACGTCGAGCGCACCTACCGCCGGCCACTGGCGCAGCGGCTGTTGCGGGCGCTGCTCGCCAGGGTGCTGCCGTATCCTTCGCGCCTGCGTGTCGGACTGGCCCTGGCTGCGTTGATTCCAGGGTCGCTGCGCAACCTGCGCGTCCTGCCCGCACCCCTGCGGGCGATGCTGCAGCTGGGGCAGGGCCATGCGGCGGCCTCGCGCAGCGCCGTCAGATCAACGCACTCGGTGACCCCGTCGCCGCCGCCCGCCGTGCGCGGCCGCATCGCACTGATCGTCGGCTGTGCGCAGGGCGTCCTGACTCCCGCGACCCACGCGGCCACGCAGCGACTGCTGGCCCGCGCCGGTTGGGAGGTGGTGCCGGTATCGGGCTGCTGCGGGGCCCTCGTACACCACCTCGGACGGCGCGCTGAGGCGCATGCTTTTGCCGCAAGGCTCATCGCGAATCTGCGCACGGCGAGTGCCGCGGGCGAATTCAGCGCGGTGGTGGTCAATGCCTCCGGCTGCGGCACGCAACTGAAGGACTACGGGTACATGCTGCGCAACGAGCCGCAGCTGGCGAGCGATGCGGCCCGGTTCAGCGCCTTATCCCGCGACATTACCGAAGTGCTGGCGCAGTCGCCGCTGCCGGTGCGGTTCCTGGCACACCGCCCCGTCGTTGCCTATCACTCGGCCTGTTCCATGCAGCACGGTCAGCAGCTCGATGCCTTGCCGCGGCATCTGCTGCGTGCGGCGGGATTCGAGGTTCGCGACATCCCCGAGGGGCATCTGTGCTGTGGTTCGGCCGGCAGTTACAACATTCTGCAGCCGCAGATCGCGACGCAGCTGCGCGCGCGCAAGCTTGCGAACATCGAGCGCACTGGTGCCGCCGTCATCGCCACGGGAAACGTCGGCTGCATCGTGCAGCTGCAGGGCGGCAGCTCGATGCCGGTGGTGCACACGGTGGAATTGCTGGACTGGGCGTGCGGCGGACCGCGACCGGCGGTTCTGCCGGTCAGTTCAACCGCTGATAGCGCGTGACCGAATTGTCGACCAGCCGCGCAAACTGTCCGCCGCAGGCGAGGTATTCCAGGTGGGCGAGCGCCTCGCCCATCGCCAGGAACAGGTTGAAGCCGCGTTGTGGCCGGCGGTAGAGGAACGGCAGGCATTGGAAGGCCGTCAGTGGTGTGCGGCATGCTTCCATGAGTTTCGCGATGTGGCGCTCGTGGTGCTGGCGGATTTCCGTGGCCCGCGCCGCCAATCCCAGGAACGGTCGACCGTGTGAGGGCAGCACCAGCGTGCCGGCATCCAGCGCCGCCAGGCGCTCCAGCGATTCAAGGTAGGTCGCCAGCGGATTCGGATCGGGCGTCAGCGGCGTCAAACTGACGTTCGGAGAGATGGTCGGTAATACCTGGTCCCCTGCGATCAGCAGCGGCTGTGGCGCCGTGGACTGCAGGCACAGGTGGCCGTCGGCATGGCCACCGGTTTCCAGCCAGCGCCACTCGCGCGCACCGATCGTCGTAAGATCCTCATCGAGCATCAGCCGTGAGGCTTGCGGCAGTCCGTCGACGGAATCCCGGTAACCCTTGGAGCCCAGGCTGGCCCGCATCTCCTCGATGGGTTCGACGCCGTGCGCCGCAAAGAAAGCCATGCGCTGCGCCAGCATCGGTGCCGTGGTCTCGCCGAGGAGCATGCGCAGTTGCGCCATGGTGCCCTCGGAAGTCCACAGCGGCACCCCGAAACGGCGCTGCAGCCAGGCGGCAAGACCGGCGTGATCCGGATGCAGATGGGTGAGCAGGATTCGCGTCAGCGGCCGCTCTTTGAGGAATGTGGCGGACAGCTGCTCCCACAATTCACGCGTCGCGGGGGTGGCCATGCCGGTGTCCACCAGCGCGTAGCCACCGGGCTCCTCCAGCAGCCACAGATTGATGTGGTCGAGGGACATCGGCAGCGGCATGCGCAGCCACCATACTCCCTCGCGCACGGCCAGCACCTGGCCCGGTTCCGGGACCTGCAGATCCGGATAATGGAGGGCCCCGGGCCCTGCTGAAGGCAGGGCGGTGCCGTCAGGTGACATCATCCTGCTGCGCGCACCGGCGGGTGCGCATGCGCCGACTGATGACAGTCCTCCTCGCTTTGGGCTCCGGCGCATTCGCCTTCTTCGATCTGCACCGTGGCATGCTCGACACCGAAGCGCTCGTGCAGGCGTTGCATGACCGCCGTCAACGCGGCATGCCGGTCCACTCCCTCATGCAGCGTCGCATGCAGCGTGAGCATCGGGGTCTCCCCGGTGAGTGACCAGGCGTGGATGTGGTGCACTCCCTTGATGCCTGGAACTGCCACTGCCAGGTCGTGTTCCACCGCGTCCGGATCAAATCCCGGTGGCGCACCCTCCAGCAGCACGTGCGCAGAACTGCGCGTCAGCTGCCAGCCGGATCGCACGATCAGGACCGAGACCGCCAACGACAGCAACGGATCGGCAATGATCCAGCCGCGCCACAGGATGAGGGCAGACGCGCTAATCGCGGCGACGGACCCGGCCAGATCGCTGAGCACATGCAGTCGGGCACCGCGTTCATTGAGCGAGGTCGCGCCGCTCAACGCCAGAAAGGCGCAGACGTTGGCGGCCGCACCGATGACCGCGATCACCAGCATCACGGTTCCATTGACCGGAGGCGGCCCGAGCAGTCTGCGAATCCCCGCAATGATCACGGCCACTGTCAGGGCCAGCAGGACCAGGCCGTTGGTGTAGGCGGCCAGGGTCTGGTAGCGACGATGGCCGTAGGTGCGGTCGGCGCGCGCCGGGAGCCGTGCCATCCGGATGGCAACGATTGCCAGCAGCAAGGAGGCGGTGTCGGCGAGCATGTGGGCGGCTTCGGCATACAGGGCAACCGAATTGGCCCACAGGCCACCACCGGCTTCGACCAGCGTGAAGCAGAACAGCAGGCCCAGTGCCATCCACAGTCGCCGTTCGCTGGCGTGATCGGCGCCATGGACGTGGCCCGACGCATGCGATTGGCCGTGTCCATGGTCATGTCCGTGGGAATGCTCATTCATATGCGTCTATTCTATCGCAATTGGACCCCGCGACCGCGGCTGCCCCGCAGAGGCCGCACAGCGCCCTTGCGGTCGTGGCCAATGCCGCGGGAAACTTGGGCGCCGCGTTTCCTTGAATTTCAAGTTGTTGTCCTGGAGCGATGCGTTTGGCTGAGTTGAATGTGGTGTTGGTGCCGGGTCTGCTGTGCGACAAGGCTGTCTGGAAACCGCAGCTGGCGGCGCTGAAGGATGTCGCGCGGATGCAGGTGGCCGATCATGGCGAGCTTGATTCGCTGGTGGCCATGGCCGATGCCATCCTGGCGCAGGCGCCGCCAAAGTTCGCAGTGGTCGGGCACTCCATGGGCGGGCGTGTCGCACTGGAGGTCGTGCGCCGCGCTGCGAGCCGCGTCACCGGGCTCGCCCTGCTTGATACCGGCTACGCGCCACGGCCGGCAGGCGAGGCGGGTACGAAGGAGGCCGCGGCTCGGCACGCCTTGCTGGACCTGGCGCGCTCCGCCGGGATGCGCGCCGTGGGAGAGCGCTGGCTCTCGATACCCATGATCCATGAGGCCCGGCTCAAGGAGCGCAAGCTGGTGGAGTCAATTCTGGGGATGATTGAACGGCGCACACCGGAGCAGTTCGCTGCACAGATCCGCGCCCTGCTGGCAAGACCGGACGCCACCGCGCTGCTGCCGATGATCTCCTGCCCGACGCTGGTGCTGTGTGGGCACGATGATGCCTGGGCGCCGCTGTCCACTCATCGGGTGATGGCGCAGTTGATTCCGCACAGTACCCTGGTGACGGTGCCGGAGTGCGGGCACATGTGCACAATGGAGCGGCCCGAACCGGTGAGCACCGCGCTGCGCACCTGGCTTGCGCGTGTTGCAAAGATGAGCTCGTGATGCCTGTCCCGGAGCGCATGATCGCCATCAGGATCCGCGAGCCGGGTCCGCCCTCGGTGCTCGAACCGGTGGAATGCCCCGTACCACCGGTCGGGCCTGCGGAGGTGCTGATCCGCGTGGCGGCAGCCGGGGTCAACCGACCCGACCTCATGCAGCGCCAGGGACATTACCCGCCACCTCCCGGCGCCTCGGTGACTCCGGGACTGGAAGTCGCCGGCGAGATTGCCGCCGTGGGCAGCGAGGTGCGTGGCTGGCAGGTCGGTGATTTCGTCTGCGCGCTGCTCGCCGGCGGCGGCTACGCGCAGTTCGCCGCCGTGCCTGCGGTGCAATGTCTGCCGGTGCCGGCCGGGCTGACCCTCCAGCAGGCGGCGGTATTGCCCGAGACGTTCTTCACCGTCTGGCTGAACTTATTTCAGCGCGCCGGGCTACAGCCCGGGGAGTCCCTCCTCGTGCATGGTGGCGCAAGCGGCATTGGCACGACGGCCATCCTGCTCGCCTGCGCATTCGGCGCACGTGTGCTCACCACCGCCGGCACTGCGGAAAAGTGCGCGGCGTGTGTCGCCCTGGGCGCCGAACGCGCCATCAATTATCACACCGAGGATTTCGTGGTGGCCGTGCGTGAGGTCACGCAGGGCCGGGGCGTCGATGTGATCCTCGACATCGTCGGTGGTGACTACCTGCCGCGCAACATGACGGCCGCGGCGACCGATGGCCGTATTGCAGTGATCGCCGTACAGGGCGGTGCGCACGCGCAGGTTGATCTGCGGCAGCTGCTGATGAAGCGTCTGAAAATCATGGGTGCGACGCTGCGGCCCCAGTCCAGTGCCGCCAAGGGGCGTTTGGCGCAGGATCTGCTCACTGAAGTGTGGCCGCTGTTCGTGGATCGGCGCCTGGCGGCGCCGCCGATTCACGCGCGCTTTGCGCTGGAGGCGGCTGCGGATGCCCACGCCCTCATGGAGTCGGGCACCCATATCGGCAAGATCGTACTGCTGGTCGAACACCCCGCTACTTGAGTGCCAGTTCCAGCGGCACCGTAGTTCCCGGTGGCGGCTGCGCCTGCCCGCTGATCAGGAATATGCGCACCGGATCGATGTTCGTGCCATGCAGCAAGACGTCCTGGACGGCATGCGCGCGGCGGGTGCCCAGCGCCTGCAGTTCGGTATCGGTGATCTTGATGCGCTCCAGGAGCGCCGCCCGCAGTTCAGCGCTTGCCGGTGCATAGTCGGGTGTCACGCCCTTGGATTTCTTGGCCGTGGTCAAGGCCGTGGTTGCCGGGGGCAACGGATTCTTGGCACCGGTCTCCTCGCGGTACTGTGCCAGCAGCAGATTGAAGACGGCGACGGGGTCGGCCGGAAGCGGAGTGTCCTGCGCCACGGCCGCGCGCTTGCGCAGGCTGGTCTGCAGCTGCTGCTCGGCGAGCGCCGGCGTGTCGGTTGCGGCCGAATAGCTGCTGGGAATGTCCAGTTCAAGTCCCGGGCGCGCATCGAGTGCCTTGGTGACGCTGTCCAGCCGCGTATGGGCCGTTTGATCCAGCACGTCACTGCCGGGCGCAAACTCTATGACATTGACCTGATCGCCGCCGCCGAACAGGCTGCCGAGCAATTTGAAAGGGGCCGTCACCGCTTTTTCGAGCAGGTTCACGAACACCTTCCAGATGAGCGGACCGATGCGGAACTGCGGATCATCGAGGCTGCCGGTGAGCGGCAGATCCAGATCGATGACGCCATTGCGGTCCTTGAGCAATGAGACCGCGAGCTTCAGCGGCAGACTGACGGCGTCGGGGCTGTTGACCTTCTCGCCCAGTTGCAGCTGGTCGACGATGATATGGTTGCTGGCCGTGAGCTTGCGATCTTCGATGTGGTATTTGAGATCAACGGTGAGCTTGCCCTTGTCGATCTTGTAGCCGGCGAAATGCCCCGAGTAGGGCGTGACACCGACCAGATCGATGCCGCGGTAACTCATGCTGATGTCGGTATAGGTGGTCTGCGACAGCAGGTTCGTCTCGCCCCAGATATGCGCCGGCGCATAGCGGTCCACCGAACCTTTGAGTTCGATCTTGGCGCGTGAGGCGGGCTTCGATGACAGTCCGTCGATACTCCCGTTGAGTTCCTGGATGCCGATTGCGAAGTTGGGCTGGATCCACTGATCGGCGTAATTGGCAGAGCCGTTGCTGATCACCACGGTGCCGATGGCCAGCGCCAGGGTGCTGGCATGCGCCGGGGGCGCCAGTTCGGCGGTGCGGGTGCTGCCGGAGGCCTTGGTGAGTTTCGGTGGCGATGTCACGAGCGCAGCGGGGGCGGAGGCGGGCGCGGGGTCGGGGGTCGAACCGGGTGGTTTCAGGGCTTCAGCGATATTCAGCTGCCGCTTTGCATCGACGATGACCCGGGCGTAGGGCGCCTGGGCGCGCACGCTGTGAATGCTCAAGGACGCCGGATCGCTTTGATAGCGGATGCCGGACACGGTCAGCCGATCCCACTTGATGAAATCCTTGCGCAATTCATCATCCACGGTTCTGAAGCGCTGCACGTCCGCGTCCGCAGTGATCGTCAGGCCGCCCTTGGCGTCCCGTTCCAGGTCCGCCTTGGTGCCGAGCCGGCCGCTGAGCAGCGCAAGGCCGGTGTAACGCGCGACATAGGGTTGCAGCACCGTCAGATCAAATCCGGACAGTTCCAGATGCGTCCTGACGGCAGCATCGGGCAAGGTGACCTGCGCCTGCGCGCTCAAGGTAGCCGATTGGTTCAGCGCGGCTTTGACCTGTACGTCCAGCGGCGTTGCAAAAGGCCACTGGAAGCGGGTGACGCTGATATCGAGTGCAGACAGCGCAAAGGCCGGCGCGGGCGTGAGGCCCCGATCCTCGAAATCCACGGCCAGGTCCGAGAGCGTGATCATCGGCACCTTCACGGTCCACTCCGGCGCGGCCGGTGCCTTCGCCTGCACCTGCGCCGCGGGCGTCGCAGCCCCGGGTGGTCCAGCCAATTGCGCGAGATTGACGCTGCCGTCTGCATCGAGCCAGCCGTGGACCTGGCCTCCGGTCACCTTGACCGCATCCACCAGAACGCTGCGCCGGGTCAGGTCCACGTGGGTGCCGTCAACTTCGATCCGCGGCAGCGCCACGAAGTCCGTCTGCCCATCGTGCGGACGCAGGGCAAGGTTGGTCAGCGCGAGCGAGCCTAAGTCCATCTTCAGGCCCGCGATGCCATCGTGAATCTTGAAGTCGTAGCCGCCATCCAGGGTGATGAGTCCCGAGGACACGGTCAGCGGCAGGGCGGGACCCGCAAACCCGCTCAAGGTCGTGACCCGCAATGCTTTCACGCTGAAGCTGCCATGCGAGGCGAGCGGCGCCACTTCGATGTTGCCCGACCAGTTGAACTGCTCGCCCGCAGGAGTCGCGGCGGCCAGGCTGTAACCGTTGCGCCCGTTGCCTACGGTGTTGAAGTCGCGCAGCTCGAAATTCACCGGCTTCAACTCTGCGTGCAGGGTTGTGGGGTGGCCCAGGTCCAGGAATGTGAGTTCGCCCGCGCTGACGGCGAGGTGTGCCAGGAACACGCGTGCCGGCGCCGACGGCGGCGAGGGGGGTTGGTTCGCGAACGGTTTGGCCAGGTCCGCCAGGTTCAATGAGCCGTCGGTGCGCAACTGCGCGTGCACCACGGGCTGCTCGAGCTGGATGTCCTTGAACGTTGCGCCGCGGTTCCAGAGGCTTGCGAACTGCAGATTCACGTAGAGCCGATGCGCCCCGAGCATGGTCTTGCCGTCGGCATCGGGGAAGGCGAAGTCGCGGATGTCCAGTTCCAGGGTGAACGGATTGAAATGGATGTCGCCCAGCTGCAATGTGCGCTGGTATTTCTCCATCACGAACCCGGCGCCCTTGGAGCGGATCAGCGAAGGCACGCCGACGAAGCCAAAGACTGCGTAGGCGGCCACCAGCACCACCAGGATGCCGCTCCCGATGAGGATGCGGCGCGCGGCACGCGGGCCCAGTGAAACCGGCAAGGTCGTTTCTCCCGATCGTTCAGCGTCACCCGCATTATAGCGGCCGGCCTTCGGGAGCGAACACTCTATTGTCTAATGTGCTGCGGCAGCATTGGCCGCGCCCGCCGCGGAGCCGGACTTGTGCCGCTGTGGTCGGGCCAACCAGATCACCGCAATCAGCACCAGGAAGATCAATCCGGACGCATAGAAAAGATCATCCGCAGAGAGCATGAAGGCCTGCACGTCAACCATGCGATTGACGGCGACGGTGGTCTGCTCGGGCGTGAGTCCCCCGGCCTGCATGCCGGCCGTGGCGGCGGTCATGGCGGCACTGTCGGAAGTGAGATGTTCGATCAGCTGGCTGTGATGCAGCGTGGCGCGGCGGTCCCAGATGGTCGTGAAGATCGACGTGCCGAACGAACCGGC
>Ga0302316_10000437_pt1 | contig 37435 bp, 28 predicted proteins | sample III_Palsa_N3_2_FD_200456 | JGI IMG/M metagenome (GOLD analysis project Ga0302316, IMG submission 200456) | Peat permafrost microbial communities from Stordalen Mire near Abisko, Sweden - III_Palsa_N3_2 | ecosystem: Environmental > Terrestrial > Soil > Palsa > Peat permafrost | place: Sweden...
TCGCAGCGGTTCATTCTGGGGCCGGAGGTTGCTCGGTTTGAGGCGGCGGCGGCCGAGGCTTGCGGGGTTCCGTTTGCGGTGGGGTGTGCTAGCGGGACGGATGCGCTGTGGTTGGCGTTGGCAGCATTGGGGTTAGGGGAGGGTGATGCGGTTGTGACTACACCTTTCAGCTTCTTTGCTACGGTTAGTTCGATTTTGCGGGTCGGGGCGAAGCCGGTTTTGGTGGATATTGACGAGGGGACGTTCAACCTTTCGGCGGGGGCGGTGGAGGAGGTTTTGGGGCGGGGTGGGGAGCGGTTTGCGGGCGTGATGCCGGTGCATCTGTATGGGCAATGCGCTGATATGAAGGCATTTAGCTCGCTGGCTAAAGAGCGGGGGTTGAAGGTGGTGGAGGATGCGGCGCAGGCGTTTGGGGCTTCGTGGGAGGGGGTGAAGGCTGGGGGGTTGGGGGATGCGGCGGCATTTAGCTTCTATCCGACCAAGAACCTCGCGGCGTTTGGGGATGCGGGAATGGTCACCACCCGCGATGAGGTTGTGGCTGAGCGGTCTAAGATGTTGAGACAACATGGGATGCGGCGACGGTATTACCACGATGAGGTGGGGTGGAACTCGCGGCTGGATACGCTGCAGGCGGCGGTGCTTGAAGTGAAGCTACGGCGGGTGGAGGCTGGGAATCGGCGGCGGCTGGAGCTGGCTTCCCTTTATAATGAGCGGTTTACGGCGGCTGGGTTGGTGGGAAAGACTACGGCGGAGGGGATGGTGCTTCCCTTCTGCGATCCGCGGGCCGAGCATGTGTTCCACCAGTATGTGATTCGGGCGCCGAGGCGGGATGCGCTGCGGGAGTACTTGACGGCCCATTCGATTGGGTCGGAAGTGTATTATCCTCTTGTACTTAGCTTGCAGGAGAGTCTGAAGTTCCTGGGCTATAAGAAGGGTGATTTCCCGGTTAGCGAGAGGGCTGCGGAGGAGGTTTTGGCGCTGCCAATTTACCCGGAGTTGCGGTTGGAGGAGCTGGAGAGCGTGGTGGAAGCAATTCGGCGGTTTTACGCTTGAGATTGGGAGTTTAGCCCATTTTTTGTGAATTTCGTGCTGCGAATCGACTGCTTTAGGTGGGTTTCGTGACACAAATCGATGGTTTGAGTTGGGTTTAATTGAGTGGTTAGTCAGCTATCCCCGCCTAGGACCCTCTTTCCCACCCGTCCGCAAAAGCGCGTACGGATGGGGCACCCGGACGTCGGGGTTCGGGGTTTAGTGCCTGGGGTGCTTGGCTGCTGCCTTGGCGGACTTCTTGCCGGCTTTCTTTTCGGCTACTGGGTCGGGGTGGGCTTCGGGTTCGGGCTGGGTGTTGGGGGGGAGGAGGCGGCGGGTGATGTTGCCTTCGAGGCGGTAGGTTTTGGCGATGGTGCGGCCGGGCTTGATGAGGCCGGTGGTGGGGTCGGGGGTGGGGATGGGCTGGTCGGCGGCGAGGACGTGGTAGGTGAAGGTGGGGAGCATGAGGGCGGCGTCTGGGCTTTTGCCGTAAGGGTCCTTGCTGGCGCCTAGCGTGATGGGGAGGTAACCGACGATGTTGCGTTCGGAGAAGCCGGTCTCGTAGCGGTGCTTTTTGGTGTTCCAGGTGAAGAGGCGGACCTGGTTGAAGTCATAGGGGAGGCCGGCTTTGTAGGGGGAGAGGACGGTGATGTATTCGGGGATGGAGGTGATGGTGTTGCCGTTGTCGAGGATGCCGGAGGCGGGGTCGTCGACGTGAGCGAGGATGTAGGCGCCGACGATGCGCTGGCCTTCTGCGTAGCGCAGGAGGGAGTCAGGTGCGGAGACTTCGAGGAGGCGGCTGAAGACCCAGCCGGTTTGACCCTTGGCGTCGCGGACGAGCCACCAGTCTTCGAGGGTGGGGCCGGCGGGTGGGGCGCTGGGATCGATGGGAGGGGGCTGAGCTCCGGGGGTTACGGGTTTGGGGACGGAGGCGCGCTGGAGGAGGCTGAGGGTTCCGGCTTCGGTGAGGAGGTAGAGCTTGTCCGTGAGGCGACCGGGGGCGACGTGGAGGTAGGCTTCGTCGCTGGTGGTGGCGGTGGCGACGACGGGATCCTTCTGGTGGTCTTTGCGGAGCGCGTCGAATTTGTTGGCGATGTCCTGGGGGGCGGTGAGGCGTTCTTCGATCCAGCCGATTTCGTTCTGCGGCGTGCGAACCCTGACCCAGCGGCGGGCGCGTTCGAGGACGACAAGTTGTTCGCCGTTGGTGACGGTGCCGGTGCGGTTGGAGACGGCGGCGACGCGGTCGCGGAGGAAGCTCTGCTTGGCGGTGACGTAGACGTATTTGTCGGCGGGCACGGGACGGAAGCGGGAGCAGCCGGAGAGCGCGCAGGTGAGGGCGATCGCGGCGAGGACACGCGCGAGGGACCGGTTCAACTGCTTCGAAGGAATTTGCTGCATGTACGGGTGATGCCTTTAGACGTGTCAGCGATGTATGGACGCTGTATTCAGAGTAGCGCGAAGTGGGTAGAAGTTTAGTGTATGCGTGGATACGGTGGGGTGGTTGGTTCGGATTTGGGACGGCGGTTGGTGGCGTCGCGCAGGTTTGAAGTTGCCGATAATGCGACTTCGCGGGAACGCCATCATAAAATTGATCTGCCGGGCCAATGCTGGTGCAAGTCCAGCCGACCAATCGGAACGACGAGATTGGCGTCGTCTAAGCAAGACATCCCGGTCTATAAGAAGTTGCCGAAAATGTGACTTCGCAGGAATCGGATTGTTGAACACTCGATGCGGTAGCATGGCCGCATGACCGCCTCTTTGATTGCAGACGGACCACCGCACGGCGGCTGGGGAACGATTGCGGTGCTCTCGCTTTTTTGGCTGATAATTACCGGCTTACCCACCGGAGCGGCCATCTATGCCGTCATCAAGATCTATCGAAAACGGCGCGGAGAAGGTTAGTCGGAATGTCGGTCCGTGCTTCGATTAGTGATCTTCCCGGCAACTTGGTCTGAAGTTGCCGATAACCCGACTTTTCAGGAGGTTCGCGACTTGCGTCAGGAGTATGCGGTTCTCGGAAGTCAGGTTGATACCGAGAGACGACTCGAACGAAGCCGCCGATACCCGCCATCTGCCTTCCGCTTCCCGCTTGTTGTTCCGTGCGCGGCACGGCTTTATGTCTTGTCACGAACCCGTCGTGATAAGAACGATAAAAAAACTCTCGCAGCGCCACTATTCTTCAGATTCTCTTCGTATAATTTCGCCTTGCTCAATCTCGAACGGAATCAGCTTCCCTGCGGCGCACTGCCGAATCGGCTGGCATAAGATTTTCCGTCATGAGCAAATTCCCACTCTGCAGTTCCCAGGTAGCACGATCAATCGGACCTGCCATATATAGCGGTAGCTCATCACCGACTCTTGGCTATGGAGAACTGATCATGGACTGCAAGCAGAACTATACCTACTTAAGATCCGGTTTCACTTCCATCCTTCTTGTTGTCGCCCTACCTCTCGCGGCACAGACCACCACGACCATCAACTTCAATACTCCGGCCATCACGCCCCCGGCTACGACTCTGTCAGCGGCCCAAGCCACTGCAGCAACTACAACATGGCTCACCCAAGGCATTGAGTTCGTCGAGCCGAATGTTCAGCCGTTAGGACACCCTATACAGATGAGCTACGCTGGAGCTCGAGTCTATCTTGATCCCACCCACGCTCACGATGGCAAACAGGTCCTCGCAAGTTACGCGCAAACGGACGAACTTCTAGAACAACTCGCCGGCTTTCTAATCCACCTCACCAAATACAGTGACAAAGTCAGCCTCTACGCCGGCGCCTACGTGCCGAACGATGCTGCTCACACCGGCGGCGGGACCGTTCAGCTCACCGGCTACGATGCCGATGGCAACATCGTTGCCAACACCACGCACACTGTAACAGGCACCGTATCCACGCTGCTTTCTATCAACACTACCAAGGCTTCTATCGCCTACGTCTCGGTCCAAATACCCGGCTTGGGCTCACCCCAACTCGAAGTCGATGATCTTAGTTTTGAAACTCCAGCTGGCGCAGCCCTTACGAACTCGAGTACCGCTATCGATGGTATCGAAAAAGTTCTTAACGACCCGCTCGGGGGCATCTTCAAACTCCCCGCCGGCATCCCTTCCGCGCCTCTCGTCGTGCCCAAAATCCTCTCCGTCACCCAAGGAGTCGGAAACCCGGTCATCATCGTCGGGGACAAGCCCTTTACTGACGCAGCCGCAGTCTACTTCGGTACGGTTGAGCAACCATCCATCGATATCAATGGGAATACGATCGCTGTATGGGCGCCCGCTGGCGTTCTCCCCGGCAGCAATGCGGATATTTCGGTCCTCCTCAAAAATTCCTCCAGCGAAACCATGGCCTACTCCCGGAAAACCAGCGAAGTTCCTATCGGAACAGTCAATGAAACGGGGCCGCTGCTCGCCAATCCTTATGACTACGTGGGTGATGATGCTTGGGCAAAGGGCCAGGGGCATTCTTTCGCGCTGGGCTCGCCAAAAAATCTCTTTGTCGACATTCCCTATCCGGTCATTTACCTCAACGGAACGTTCGAATACACCGAACAGTTGGAAAGCAAATATCCGCTTGGGCTAACCACCTATGCAGGCAATATCGCCACCTTTACCGGCACTCTCGAAATGTGCAGCATCGCACAGAGTAGCGCCACCCCCGATGGCGCATGCAAGAATTGGGACGGCACCTCGGGGACATGGGTCAAAGAAGGCGCTACGGTAAAGAAGTCGATCAAGGCGAAGACGGGTCAAGTTTATTTCGGATTGCCCACGGGTACTGCGATCTTCGACGGGAAAAACTATATCCGTACTCTTCGAGTTCTGGTTGGCGTCGCACAAACCGACACGCAGGGGGGCGCAGGCTTCCCCATTCGCAGCACCACCACATACACGGACCCATTCAATATCATCGTCTCGCCGATGGCCTACTATCAGATCAAAGTCCAGCCCGAGCTCATCATTTATGCGCCTCCCGGCGACCAGAGCACAACCACGTTTGCTGCGTCCGCGAATTACTTCACCAGCTATACCAACGGCAACAGTTCCTCGCAGACCAACACCACCACTGACAGCGACAACAACTCTTGGACCGATTCCTTCAGTATGACAGCGGGCTACAAAGGAGGCAGCACCGGAGGCGGCGCATCTGCTTCAGCTTCTTTCAACGTAGGCGGCGGCAACGGTATGGACACCACTACGACCGCAGGCTCGGGCGTGCAGAACGGCGCAACCTTCGGTGGATCTTCTGCAGAGAACCTTGGAATCACTTACGGTCCTACCCAAGCCAACGTGAATACGACGCCTGGTCGCGGCATGGTGTGCTCCCCAACCAGCTGCGCCACGCAAACCCAAGTTGCCAACTGGTGGCAGAATCAGCCTTTCTGGAATGACACCTTCTACCTCCAAATTCATCCTCAATATGCATACTATGTTCTTGGCAACAATACAGACCGTTCCGTCATGTATGCCTCCATCAACGGCTACAGCAAACTGCAAGTGCTTAACCTGTGGGCCTGTGCTGCAGGCAAGAAGCTTTATGGCCTTGATCAATGCACAGTTAGCTATATCGATAGCACCCTGGTTTCAAAAAACGGACAGACCGCAGAATATGTCGGCGTTCCGGGGTCGGTGGTGCTCTCTCCCACTGAGGCAAATAACCTCCTCAAACTCGACCCCTTCTATATCGACGGCCAGGGTGCGGGGCTTTCGGTCAATCGGGCCTCATTGATCGCGCCAAACGTGAACTACGGCTCGCGCATTGGAGAAACCGTCTCCAACCCGCAAAGCATCTCCTACAACAACACGCAGGTGGTGCAGAAGGGCCAGACCGGACAGACTACCTACACGTCCGGCATCACGAACAGCTATTCGATCACAAATTCTTCCGGCTTCAGCTTCTCCGCGGCTTTTCTCTTCGGCGTGGGCGTCGGAGAAACGAACACCGACACCAGTACCTACTCGAGCATCGCTCAGAACCAGTCGGTCTACTCCAATTCCACCGCTGGCACGGCTACCAAGGTTGTTACCATCACCGGCGCACTCAACGATGTTGACAATGTGAACGGCGGCGGCTCCTGCAAGACATGCCACAACCCGCTCGCCACCAATCCTTCGGTCAACGTTTATCTCGACCGAACCTTTGGCGGTTTCATGTTCCAGGATAGTAACGCGAACCCTGCCCCTTCAGCCGCTCAACGAACTACGTGGGAGTCGCAGTTCAATGTGGCCGCCATGTCCGTCATCCAGGAATCCAACAACCAGCGCTTCGGCGATGTTCCCAGTTCCTCTCCAATGAAAGTTGCGATCGGAATGATGGCGCGACTCGGCATCCTGTCTGGCTATGCGGACGGCGACTTCCATCCGAACGACCCCATCACGCGTGCACAGTTCGCAGCCGCGCTCAAACGCGTCCTGTCGCTCGCACCGCCGGCTAAGCTGGTTTCCTTCACTGACGTTGCCGCAACCTCCCGCATTAACGATGCTGCTGGCGCCGCAGTGTCCGCCGGTCTGCTTTCCGCTCCTGGCGGTAAATTCAGCCCAACCGATCCAGTGTCGCTCGATGACTTCCACACCGCGCTTGTTCACGCTTTCAAAGTACCGCCTGCGACGACCTCAACCGGCTCCGCTCCACAGACCCGCGGTCAAGCTGCCCAATTGCTCTTCACAACCCTGGAGGCCAACAACTAATTCACCCAATCGAAGATGTCGTGGGTCGGCGACGCAGCGCTCAAGGCGCAACTGGGGTGTCTCCGATCCAGAGCGGGTTAGATGCAGCGATCAATTGAACACTGTGGCACGGTTGGTGCTGATACCCGCTTTATCGAGTTACTTCAAGTCGGCAAAGAAGCTATATGGACGGTGCGTTACCAAACACTCAATCCATAAAACGTCTTGCAAGCCCCAACCCGGAGTCCGTGGCTCTCGTTCGGAGCGCTAAGGAGAATTCCACAATGCGACGTTGCCGAAAATGCGACTTTTCGACGGTTCACTCAACCGCGATGGGGACTGAACAGGTAGTGGCGAGTGAGGCGGCGTTTCATTTTATGTACTCCGCGATGAGGCGTGGCCAGAAAGACAGGCTGGCGATGGGGATCATGGTCAGCGCCTGGAAGTAAATCAAACCGGTGCCGATGGCAGTGGCTCGATGGATGCGGCGGGTGGACAACAGATCATAGGCAACGACGAGGAGAGGCAGCACCAGAAATACTACGAACGTCCCCAGCAGTCGAATGTTAGCAGGAAACGGCCAGCGATTGATGGCAGGACCGAGTAGCGCCATGGTCGCGAGAATCATGAAACGCTTGTGGGCCGCGGGCGATCGGCGCGCGATCATCGCCCACGCAACCAGCACCAGGAAGACAAGGAGTTCTCCGAAGTCCCCCACAAGGATGAGCTGAGGTGGAATGAAGGGTGTGCCATTGCGGCGAATTGAGTCGAACACGGTGAGTACGCCGAAGATGGCCATGAGTGGAGGGAGGATCACCCCGAGAATGCCGAGCGCGATGTGCCACTTGATTTTTCTTGTGGCCACCAAGAAATTTTGGATGACTAGTAGGAAGATCCAGGAGACGAAGAGCGCGCCGTGAATGTGCACAAGCGCGTTGGGCAACTTAGCGAAGACCATCCCGGGGAGGAAGTAGCTTTGCGCGAATCCGAAGACGACGACAGCAAGAATGAGCAGTGACATCGCGGGGAAAAAGATGTCGTCTGCGCGGGGTTTCCACGACATAAGAGACTCCAGAAGAGACGGTTCTCTAAAACAATAAATGGTCCGGATCCGCCTGATGTTACTGCAGCGACAAGGATGACCTCAGTACTTGGGAATGACCCCGGTAAGGAGCATTACGGATTCGTACAGTCCCCAGGCCAAAGCCAGAACGACCAACGCCCATGGCAGAGCCAACCTCAGACGGCCTGTACGGTTTCGCCGCGACACCGTGGATGTTTGCGTTGCTGCGGCATCATTGCCCGTTCTAATGAAAACTACGGTTTTGGTTTTTGTTGTCATGATATCTCAGCGCTTTCCGAAGCGATAGGCCACGCCGGCGGTTACCCGAATGTTGTTCTGGCGGCCGTTGACCAGGTTGTCGAAGGTGGTGAGGAAGTAGTCAACCTCCACCACACGAAACGTGAACCTGCGGCTGAGGTTGTATTCAAGACCTCCACCGAGCACGGAACCAAAGGCTACCGAGGAGTTTGCGCCGCTGGAGTTGGCCGCTGCCAAGCTGCCGGTTGCTCGGACGCCGCCCACCAGCACCTGTCCGTAGGGGACGAAGCGAGCGTTCGGCCGGCGATAGTAAAAGCGCGGCCCGGCGAGGAAGGACGTCAGCGTCAGGTCGTCGCCGCCGCTGTCGACCTTGGAGGCATGTGCGACTTCGACGTCAGCCAGCAGGGCGAATTGTGGACCATAGTGATAGGCATAGGAGCCGCCACCGCCGTTCATCGAAAAACATCCGCAGCCGCCCGGAGGCGCGTTGGTGTGGACATACGTGTAGTCGAGCGCGATCTCCTGTGATGGTTGGGTTTGCGCCAGGAGCTTGACAGGTGCAAGCGACAGGAACGAGAAGGCAAGAATGGGTCGTAGGGTCATAGGTCCTCGTTTACTGCACGGTCAGCGTGACGGTGGTGGAATGAGTGTCCGATCCGCTGGTACCGGTCACGGTGATGGTGTAGGTCTTAGCTGGCAGAGCGAAGCCGCCTCCGCATCCGACGGAAGATGCTGCAATGGCCAGCAATGCGACGATGCACGCAAGATTCATGAAAATTCTGCGCGACCGCCACCTCTTGCCTGGCAGCAGCAGCAACAAGGCTGCGAAGACAGGTGCAGCGAAGGGCCACTGCGGCCGGCGACTCTTTCCGGCAGCCTGCTGCGTCGTTGTCTGTACGGTCATGGTGGACTGCGCTGCCGAGCTTCCCGGCGTAACCGATACGGGCGAGAAGCTAATCGTCCCGCCCGGCAGGCCGGTGGCTGTGAGACCAACTGCATTCGTGAAGCTGCCATTGGTGGAGGACACGCTCACGCTGTAGGTGGCGACGCCTCCACGCGAAACCGTCTGCACAGCAGGAGTCGCAGTGATCGTGAAGTCAGGGGGCACCGTTCCCGTTCCAGTGAGAGAGCTTGTCTGGGGTGAGCCCGACGCGTTGTCAGCAACCGAGAGTGAGGCGTTGAAGCTGCCTGTGGCGGAAGGGGCGAAGGTGACGGCGATCGGACAGCTCGCTCCGGCTGCGAGCGTTGAGCCGCACGCGGTCGTATCGGCGAAGTCGCTGGTATTCGCTCCAGTGAAGGTGATGCCGGAGATGGTGAGTGGAGCGTTGCCGCCATTGGTCAGCGTAAACGTTTGTGCCGCGCTGGTGGTCCCGCTCGTCACATTGCCGAAGTTTGCAGTAGACGGGCTGAGAGCTGCTTGTGGTGCTGCAGCAGTCGCCCCAGCACAACTCAACGCAATCGACTGCTGCGCCAGTGGCGAAGGAAAGTTTGCTCCCAGGTTAGCGGTCTGAACTCCCGCTGTTGCCGGCGTGCAGGTAATCGCAATCGAGCAGGTTGCTCCCGCGGCAAGGCTTGCGCCGCAGTTGTTGGTTTGGCTGAATGAGCTTGTGTTGCTTCCAAAGAATCCGAAGCTGCTGATCGTCAGCGCCGCGGTTCCGGCATTTTGGAGGGTTGCCATTTGTGCTGTGCTGGTGGTCCCCACGTTCACACTACCGAAGTTGATGATCGCTGGCGTCAACACAGGCTGAGGTGCCGACGAACCACCCTCGCCCGTGCCACTGAGCATAATCGTCCCGCCGCCGGAGCTACCAACCAGCGTCGTTGGATTGGTGGCAAGCGTTCCGGAGTCCGTGAATGGCCCATCCGACGGCGGGGTGAACATATACCCGAGATCACAACTGCTCGCAGGCGCCACGGTTGTGCCCGGCGTTGCACCAGCAGGCGCGACGCACGCACTCTCAGTCGTCGACTGCACAAACTCAGCATTTGCTGGCAGCGGGCCGTTGATCGTAAATGGCTGATTGCCGGTGTTTGAGATCGATCCGTCGAGGGTCTCGTGCTGGCCAACGTTGACGTCGCCGAAGACGTAGTTCTGCTGGGTGCGATCGAGATAGAGCAGCTGCTTGTCGCCCGCATCGCCAATCAGGATGTCGCCGAAGGAATCGAATGCAAATCCTGCTGGGGTGTACAGACCATTGACCTGGATAAGGCCAGTGCCGTTTGGATAGATCAGCGTGATGGTGTTCGTGGATCCCAGCACATACAACGTACCGGATGGATCAACCGCGACGTCGATCGGACTGGATAACCCCGTGGCAAGCTGCTTGAAGGTTCCATCAACTCCAAAGCGATTCAAGGCTCCGGCTGTGTCGACAGAATACACATTCTCTTCCCCGTCAATCGCAACCGCTGTTGCCGGAGCGGTAAGGGAGGAAGAGTTTAGATAATGAGTGTTTTCGAAACCGATGCCTGCAGAATAACCTCCAGCCACCAATGCGATGAGGTAGGAAGAGCTGCTCTGGTCGTGAGGCTTCGTTTTAGCAATGGGTCCACGCTTGGCCGATGCACTGAGGAAGCATGGTTGTCCGGCGATCACGAGATTGCTATCGCCATCCAGAGCAAAGGCTGTGATGTTGGCGGGTAAGGGCAGATTGACGTCGCAGTCGATAGAATATGCCGTGAATTGCGTTCCGCCGCTTGACATGCCTTCGATCTGATCATTGCCGCTATCCAGGACGAACACTGTGCCCAGTGCGTCAACGGCAATTTGCGTCGGTGCGGAGAGACCGGTGAACGGAAGGGTTGTTGATGTTCCCGAAGGAGTAATTTTCAGCACCGTATTGCTCTGCTTGTCGGTTACATACCGGTTGCCGGCGGCATCGAGCGCCACACCGCCTATAGAGGCTGCGCCTGAACTGCTCTGAGACGAGAGACCAGGCGAAAAAACTGCGGCTCCCCCGATGCCCTTACCCCACAGCAAAAAGGCGGCATCGGCGGATCCGGTGTTCACGCCGGCGGTCTGGGGTGTGAACGTCGTCTTCACGTAGCAAGTACCGTTCGTGCCGGCGCAGGTTTGCGCTCCGCTCCCGCTGAACGTGGACGCGGGTAGAGGAGGCGCGGTAAGGCTTGCACCTGCCTTTGGCTCCTGAAAGATGAGATAGAAACTGGAATTTGCGCCACCAGCTCCGGTGCCGACCGGAACGTCCGGGGCGCGCCCCGACCCTGGATCCAGGACATCGACGCGGGCGCCGAGGGCAAGATACACACGTCCGGTACTGTCGGATGCCATGCCGAGGACAGGATTCGCGGCAGTATTGATCTGGACTTGACCTCCCTGATATTCGGGATCGGGGTCGGCGTTGTAGCGAATCACGGAATTAGAGGCGGCGTCACTTAAAACGACGTAAGTACCGACGCTGGCGGTGATGCCGCCTGGTTCCGTGATGGCTGCGTAGAGCGGGATCTGATTGCCAGACTGGTTGATCTCTATAAAGCCGACGTTGCGATCCGAAAAAAAGATGTCCCCAAGCGCATCGACTGAAACTCCGCGCAGGGCAGTCATGCCCGTCACAATCGTGGCTACAGCTCCGCCGCTCGGAGTGAAGCTGACGATCCGGTCATTACCTGGGTCGACGATGTAGAGAATGTCGTTGACCCGGTCGTACGCCAGGTAGGTTGGACCGGAGAGGCCTGTAACCGGTACCACCGTTTGTGTGCCGCTCGTGTCGTACTTCAGGATGCGATTGTTGCCGGTATCCGCGACATAGAGATTCCCGGTGCTGTCCAGCGCGAGTCCCACGGGATTCTTGAGTCCAGTCAGCGGGACGGTCTTAACATTGCCGGACGCATCTTCCTCCTTCACGACGTTGGCTGCCTTGTCGGAGATGTAAAGATTGTCCTGGGGGTCGACTGCTACGCCTTCAACGTCGCCGACCGTGCCATCCGTGAAGAGCGTCGTCCCCTGCGTACCCACAAACGCTACGGAAGTATCTAAGATTGCGATCGTCGCCGATGTGGAGGCACTGGCGTAGGTGCTGTTGCCCACGAACGTGGCGGTGACTGTGTGGTTGCCAATGGAAAGCTGGCCAAGATTCGCGTAGGCCAGTCCCTGGCTGTTCACTGTGCCCGGCACGGCCGTTCCGTTGTCGACCGAGAAGTTGACCGTACCGGTCAGCGGTGTAAGGGTTGTCTCGTCCCGAACCAAAACCGACGCCCCGATCGCCTCATTGTAGGTCGGGTAGGACCACGGAGTGAGGGTGAGTATGTTGATTAAGGTCGTCTGCGCATGCGCAGCCACGGGGGCTAGCAAGCCTAGGAGTGCCAGGAAGCATACGATGACCATCGTCCGCAGCGCAGCCCGTCTTCGAATCGCTGGAATCCTTGTGCTCCGCAGGCCCGAAGCGAAGGCGTGCCATCGGCTCCAGCGTCCGCTTCGCTCCTCGCGAACTTTAACGGAGAGAGTGGACCGCCCGGCCCCCGTGTGTGACATCCGAATAGTGGTCTGCATCAGTGTTTCTCCTTGAGATATTCCAATGACTTGCGGCAGATGGTCAGCTCGCCGGTTGCGGACACCTGCACATGCATGCCGGCTTGCTCGAGTGCGCGGTGAATGCTGTTGGCGCTGGTAATTGCTCCGTCGCCCCCATGCACAACGACAGAGGTCCAAGGACTTCCGCAGACATCACAGACCGCCTCCCTGCTCCGGGCTTCCTGGTGAACTTCATCCGGTCGCTCGACTGTCGAGCCGGTGACCGTGATGGTGACTTCGCGGTGCTGGATCTCAATCGAAAGTCGCTGCGTTCGTTTCATGTCGCCTTTACTGAGCCAGGACCAAGCGTGGGTATAGTTTGGGAGAGTCGTCAACGGCATTGCTATACTGGGCTCGTCTGGATTCCGTAGAGTTTCCGAATCTGCTTCGTTGAGTTCAAACAGTTTTCCCACGACACCTGAAACTTCGTCCTCAAGTCCGTCTCAAACGCTGCTCAATTGACTCTCAATCGGCCCATGTCATTTATTTCCAATGGTTTAATCAGGTTTGAGGAGTATGAAATTGATCGCGCTCAATGGCGCCTGACTTGGCGTGACCAGTCCCTTCCTCTCAATCGGAAGACTTTTGACCTTCTTCTTTACCTGGTGGATCACGCTGACCGGGTCGTTGGGAAGGAAGAACTGCTGCGCACCCTTTGGCCGGAGTCCTTCGTCGAAGAGAGCAACCTCACCCAGCACATCTTCCTTCTGCGCAAGGCTCTCTCCCGCCACGGCTCCGGCAGCAGAATTATCGAAACCGTGCCTGGCCGCGGCTACCGCTTCGCCGCCCCCATCACTCGCACCCCGGAAGATCAGCCCCTCGCCCCGGAGCGGATGATCATCAGTGCTAGCGAATCCATCACCCGCATCACCCTCGAACAGGAAGAGACATACACCGCTGAGCCGGCCTCACCCCGGCTGCCCCCGTCGGCATCAAAAAAACGGTCCCTGTACTGGACAACCGCAGTAGCCCTCGCTCTCGCGGCAGTGTCCATCGCAGGCTGGTTCGCCTGGCAGCGTTGGGAGCAACGCACCGGTGGCCCTCCCGTCCAGGTCGTTGTCACCGGCATAGACGGAACGACAGGCGACTCGGTTCTCGACCGCGCTCTGCTCTCCGCCTTCCGAATGAACCTTTCCCAAAGCCCCTTCGTCTCACTCGTACCTAGAGACACGATGAATTCCACACTGGCCGAGATGAAGCAGAAGCCCGACGAGCCAATCACCGCCGTCATTGCCCGCGATCTCTGCGAGCGCACCAACAGCCAGGCCTACCTTCACGGAGTGGTCGTTCACAGCGGCCAACACTTCCTGCTCACCGAGGAAGCCACCAGCTGTGTCGACGGCACAACCCTCGCTGCTGCGCACCAGGACGCTGACAAACCCGAATACCTACCTCGCAGCATCGACAAGCTGTCGGAAAGCATCCGCCATCAGCTCGGTGAATCCCGCAGCAGCGTCGCCCGCTTCAACGCCCGCCTCGCGCCCGCCACCACTGCCTCGCTCGAAGCGCTCAAAGCCTATAGCGAAGCATCTCGAATGGCCGAGCAGGGCAAGCTCCCCGAAGCCATCACTCTTCTCAAAAAATCCATCTCCGAGGATCCCGGTTTTGCCATCGCTTGGAACGATCTCTGGGCCTACAACGCCAGCCTCAACGGTGATCCAATGTCTGCGCGCGACGCCATCGAGAAGGCCTACAGTCTGCGCGACTCCGCGGGTGCCCTCGAGCGCTTCACCATCACCGCTCATTATCAAATGGTCGTCGTCGGCGATCTCTTCGAATCCGAAAGAACCTATCAAACCTGGGCGCAGCTTTATCCCCGCTCGGTCACTGCCTGGAACGGCCTCTCGCTCACACAGCAACAACTTGGTCGGTGGCCGGACGCAGAGATCTCGGCTGCCCAAGCCGTTGCTCTGCGTCCGAGGCACGTCGGGCTAAACCTGAACCTCGCCCTCGCTCAAATGTCCAACGGCAATGGCCCGGCTGCCCGCACAACCTGCAATCACGCCATACAACAGGGCATCGACGGCGATCACCTGCGCGCCGCCTGTCTGTCGGTCGCCTACTTCCTCCACGATGAGGAGATGCTTAAAGCCCAGCACGATTGGGGGGTTGCGCATCCCAAGGCTGCGCTTTTCATTCTGGAAGACGCCGGAATCGCCATCGGTGAAGGCCGCTTCACCGACGCCCACAAACTCATCTCAACCGCCACTCAAATCATGAACGACCAAGGCCTCCACTCGCAGGCCGACTCCTACACCCGAAGCATGGGCATCGATCTCATCGACGCCGGCGACGTCGACGCAGGCACACGGCTCTTCCGTGCGAGCCCTCCTGACCCCGAGACTGGGACAGACCTCGTCGGTCTCGCCGACATCAACGACACCGCAGCCGCCACCGCCGGACTTCAAGCGATGCAGAACGAGCACCCCCAGGGAACGCTTTGGAATCTCTATTGGGGACCCCTTGTTCGCGCCCAGATCGCCCTCACCAACAAAAAGCCCAACGACGCCATCGCGTTACTCGAACCTGCCCAGCAGTTCGACTCCAAAGGCCTGGACCTTCCCATGCGCCGCGGTCTCGCTCACCTCGCCGCCGGCCAGCCAGCGTTGGCCGAAAAAGACTTCCGCTATATCCTCGAGAGCCAACGCCTGGACCCAACCTCTAGCCTTTATCCGTTAAGCTGGCTTCAAGTGGGTCGCGCTCTTGCAGCAGAAGGCAATCATCACGCCGCCATAGACGCATACCGGAACTTCCTCACTCGCTGGTCTCATGCCGACCCGGACGCTAAGTTCCTGCAACAGGCCAGGCAAGAGTTTGCAACCCTGCAAACGCTTGCCCCCTCCAAATAATGGGAAGACTCGCAACGTGTAAGTCCACCTCTCGGGTCGGCGGATTTACGTTTAGCGAATATGCGGTTAGGTTTAGTTCTTCGTGCTGGGAATGTCCGTTGGCGCTTATCACAAGATTCGGTGTTGTGACTTACAGAGCACCCCGGGTCTCAACTGCCCGAAAAACGGTGTTTTCGGAAACTACGTGACGTGTTCCTTCGACGCGCTTAGGGGTGATGTGTCCGGCTGCGCGCGCGAGTGTTTGTTGGCGGGTTAGTGGGTGGTGGCGATGGCGCTGAGGATGGATTGGGTGGTGCCACTGGCGGCGGTGCCGGAGGTGGTGAGGGCTCCGGTGGTGCCGAGGGTGAAGAGCTCGATGCCGGTGGTGGCGTCATAGCCGGAGGCGAGGAGGTAGGCGCCGGATTGATCGAAGGATAGTGCGCCGATGAGGGTGGGGGCGGTGAAGGGGCTGCCGGCGATGGGGGTGAGGACCGCGTTGGTGCCGATCGAGAAGCCGGAGATGCTGCCGTCGGTTTTGTTGCCGACGTAGGCGTAGGTGGCAGCCGTGTTGACTGCGACGGTGCGGGGGCCGTTGCCGGTGGTGTAGGTCTTGAGGTTGGTGGGGACGCCGGCGGTGGTGGCGGAGAAGACGGTGAGGCCGTTGGTGCCGGCGACGTAGAGATAGTCGTTGACGTCGATGGCGACGCCGAAGAAGCCGACCTGGTTGCTGGCGGGGGCGACGGGGTTCTGGGCGGTGAGGGCGCCGGTGGAGGTGTCGAGTGTGAAGGTCTGGAGGCCGCCGGTGCCGAGGGCTACGGCAACGTAATCGCCGCTGGGCGCGACGGTGACCTGGTTGGAGACGTGATTGACCGTGCCCTGGCCGGGGGTGATGCCGCCGGTGGTGTTGAAGGTGACGGCGCCGGTGGAGGCGTTGATGGAGTATTCGGAGAGGGTGAGGCCGTTGGCGTCGAGGACGAAGAGCCACTGGCCGTCGGGGGAGACGGCGAGGGAGACGGCGCTCTCGGTGACGAGAGGCTTGCCGCTGGAGAGGATGTTGAGCGCGCCGCTGGTGCTGACAGAGTAGCCGTAGAGATAGCCGGTGGTGAGGCCGGGGTTGGTGAGGGCGTAGAGGAAGGTGTTGGTGGGCGTGATCGCCATCGCGATGGGCGCGTAGTTGAAGTTGTAGGGCGAGCCGCTGACGGCCGTGGTGAGATTTCCGTTTTCGAGGTTGTAGCCGATGACGTTGTTGGAGGAGCTGGCAGGGTTGGCTACGTAGGCGAAGTTGGTGCCGGTGGCGGGGCAGGTGACGGTGGATGATGGGACACAGGGGGTGGTTGGGCAGTCGGCCTTGCCTTCGCACTGGAAGAAGCTGCCGCAGCCGCTGAGGAGGGGGAGGGTGGAGAGCAGGGCGAGGGCGCAGAGGTGCGCTGGGTGGGGATGAAACTTACTGCGGCGGGGTGCGGGCGCCATCGTGGGACTCTCCATAGCCATCGGGCAAGGGTTTGCCCTCTGATAGTAGTTCATTGATCGGATGCACCCAGTGGGAGTGCTGAAGCTTAGGACGGATGGGAGGGGGAAGGGTTTCGTTGGGACGGAAGATTTTGGAGGGCGCGATGTGGGTGGGTGGCAATCCGGTGAGGGGTGGGGAACGTCTCCTTGAAGAGCGGCTGCTTCCAAGTGGGAAGCGCAGGCCGTATCATCGGAGACGGATGCCGAGTTTTCCTGACAGCATTTTTTTGTTTGTGTTGGCGCTGCTGCTGTTTGGGCCGAAGCGGTTGCCGGTGCTGGCGCGCGAGTTGGGGAAATGGGTGGGGGAGTTTCGGCGGGCTAGCAATGAGTTCAAGATGCAGATGGAAGATGAGCTGCGGATGAGCGAGCAGGCGGATCGGAACAAGCAGATTGCCGCGATGGAGGCGGCGGCTCCGGTGGCGCCGGCGATTGCTGAGGCGGCTGTGGGAGCGGAGAGCGTGGGAGCGGAGACTTTGGTTGAGACGGCGGGTGCAGTGGAAACCCAGGTCCGAGAATCCGGACCTGGGGCACCCGGAGTTGAGGTGGGGACGGGGTATGAGGTGGTGGATGGGGTCAAGACTCCGGTGCCGATTGCTGTGTCGGGGGAGTTGAAGATTATGCCGCCGGCGACGGGGTTGCCGGTAGCGGCGAGTGGGGCGAGGAATGGTGCGCTGACAGGATTGCTGGAGGCGATTCCGGCGGCGGATGCGGCGAGCGAGTCGGCGGAGAGCGCGGGGACTACAGTTCATGGCGACTGATCTGGCTGAGCGGGCGCGGAATGCTGTGCATGACCGGGCAGAGCTGCCGGGCATGAGCTTGATGGAGCATTTGGAGGAGCTGCGGACGCGGCTGTTCTGGATCTTCGGGTATCTGCTGGCAGGGTTCGTGGTGGCTTGGATTTTTCGGAACCGGCTGGTGGGGTATATCCAGAAGCCGCTGGTGGATATTGGGCTGAAGATGACGATGACGCATCCTACCGATGCGATTAATTTCTTCATTAAGACTTCGCTGGTGTGCGGCGCGATCCTTGCTTCGCCGTTCATTCTTTACCAGGTGTGGCTGTTTATTTCGCCGGGAATGTATCAGAACGAGAAGAAGTACGTGTGGCCGTTCATGGCGACGACGGTGGGACTGTTTCTGGCTGGGACGTGGTTTGGGTATCGGTATGTGCTGCCGGGCGCGATGGTGTTTCTGATCCAGGATTTCGGCAAGAACTTTACGCATATGATCACGATCGACGATTACACCGGATTTTTTCTGGCCGTGATTCTGGGGTTGGGCATTACGTTCGAGATGCCGATTGTGATTTTCTTTTTGGCGCTGTTCGGGATTGTGGACGCGAAGTTTCTGCTGAAGAATTTTCGGTATGCGGTGATGGCGATCTTTCTGCTGGCCGCGGTGATCTGTCCGGATCCGAGCCCGGTGGGGATGTGCTTGTTTGCGACGCCGATGCTGGTGCTTTACTTCGTGGGGGTGGCGGTGGCTTACTTTGTGCATCCAAACCGGCGGAAGAAGAAGGATGCTGTACAGGGAGCGGCTTAGGTGAACGTGCGGATTTGGGCGGTGGTGGGATTATTGCTGGCCGTGGCGCCGGTGGGGCGGGCGCAGGGGCGTGGGGTGAGTGGGGCGGAAGTGATGCGGCTGACGCAGGCTTATGTGAATGCAGCGCCGAAGCGGTATATCGGGTCGCCGGGACATGCGGCCGCTGAGGCGTTTATCAGGGACCAGTTCAAGCCGGAGGTCGCGAAGGGGAATTTCGTCGACGACAAGTTCACGGCGCGGACTCCCATTGGGCCGTTGACGATGCATAACCTGATTGTGAAGTTTCCGGGGAAGCGGGACGGGATCATTGTCCTGGCTTCGCACTATGAGACGAACTATTGGCTGAAGGACATTCACTTTATCGGGGCGAATGATGGGGCTTGTACTACGGCGTTGCTGATTGCGCTGGGGCAGTATTATCGCGAGCATCCTCCGCAGGGGTATTCGATTTGGCTGCTGTTTACGGATGGCGAGGAATCGATTAACAAGGAGTGGACGGGGTCGGATTCGCTGTATGGGACGAGGCATATTGCGGCGAAGTGGTCGGGGGATGGGACGCTCGGAAAGATCAAGGCGTTTGTGCTGGCGGACATGATTGGGTGGAAGAATTTGAACATCGATAAGGAGTCGAACTCGACGCCATGGCTGCTGGATTTGGAGGCGAAGGCGGGGAGAGACACGGGGCACTCGAAGTATTTGTTCAAGGACTCGCAGGCGATTGAGGATGATCATCTGCCGTTTGTGCAGAGAGGCGTGCCGTCGTTGGACGTGATTGATTTTCAGTATGGGACGGCGTCGGATCCTGAGGCGTTTCATCATACGGAGCAGGACACGATGGATAAGCTGAGCGTGGCGAGTTTGCAGGTGGCGGCAGATTTGTTTTTGGATTTGGTGAAGTTGATTGATGCGCGCTAGGTCCTGCGCGGACGGCGGGCGTTGGGGCTTTAGGTAAGCAACGGCAAAGGCGAGGGAAGAAGCAGATCCCTGCGGGATAACAGCCAGAAAAGCAACAGCAAAGGCAAGACCAATACAGGGGTCTCTTCGCTGCCTCGCGCGAAGGCGCGCGACTTCGGTCGAGATGACGGAGATTGGGGTATGGTTCGGTTGGTTGAGGATGTGCTGGGGTGGCGCGTCAGGACGGATGTTTGGGGGTGGGGCGGTGGACGTGTAGGCTTTCAGAAGAATCTTGATGACGCCTAACTCTTATTGGATTATTTTTCACGTTGCGCTGGTGGCCCTGTTGGGGGTGGAGTACCTGGTGCACCTCGCGGTGCCAAATGCCCGGCGCAAGGCGATGTGGGCGATGGGGATGTGGCTGGCTGCGGCGCTGGGACTGGCGGTGGTGCTGAGCCGGTTGTATGGTGCTATGGGGGCGACGCAGTACCTGGCTGGCTATGCGCTGGAACAGGCGATGTCGCTGGATAATCTGTTCGTGTTCCTACTGCTGTTCCGGTTGTTTCGGATTCCGGCGAGCAAGCAGCCGAAGGTGTTGTACTGGGGGGTTGCGGGGGCGGTGGTGCTGCGCGGATTATTTATCGCGGGCGGCGTTGGACTCCTGAATCACTTTCACTGGATTGAGTATGTGTTTGGAGCCGTGCTGCTGGTGGCGGCGTTGCGGCTGATGAAGCCGGAGCCGACGGAGGATAAGCCGGAGCGGACGCCGTTGTGGCTGAAGTGGCTGGTGAAATGGCATCCGATCAGCGAGAACCAGGATCATTTTTTTGTGGTGGAAGACGGACAGCGCATGGCAACGATCATGTTCCTGGCGCTGGTGGCGGTGGAGTTGACGGACGTGGTGTTCGCGCTGGATTCGATCCCGGCGGTGCTGAGTATTACGCGGCATCCGTTCCTGGCGTACACGTCGAACATTATGGCTGTGATGGGGCTGCGGTCGTTATATGTGCTGCTGGCGGCGGGGCTGGCGAAGCTGAAGTATTTACACTATGGGTTGGGAGCGGTGCTCGGGTTCGCAGCGGTGAAGATGCTGTTGGCGGATCGGGTGGAGATTGGGCCGGGGGTTTCGCTTGCGGTGATTGCGGGGTTGATGGCGGTTACGGTGGGGGTGTCGATGGTGGCGGGTGGGAAGACTGCGGCGGTTTAGTTCTCAGTTCTCAGTTGATAGGACCTCGAGCTGCAGCGAGAAAAGTGGGTGCGTCTCGATGCTCGGGCTTACAAGAGACGCGGTCGCACACGGTAAGAGCTGAGAACTGAGAACTAACAACTGACAACAAGTCTGGCGGGGTATTCTGGAGGACGATGACTTCTGCGGATGCATTTACGGTGATTGGTGTTCGGACTCCTTCGGCGGAGTATGCGGTGGAGATTGGTGCGGGGTTGGTGGAGTTGGTGGGGGCGCGGTTGGATGCGCTGTTGGGCGGTGGGCTGAAGGCTGGGAAGCAGCGGGCGTTTGTGGTGACGTCGCCGGAGATTGATCGGCTGTGGGGAGGAAAGTTGGAGGGGGGCTTCCCTGCTCCGCTGACGCGGCTGATGGTGCCGGCGGGGGAGGAGCATAAACGGCTCGCGACCGTGGAGAGGTTGACGGAGGAGTTGGCGGGGTTGGGGGCGGATCGGGATTCGGTGCTGGTGGCGCTGGGGGGCGGCGTGGTTGGCGATATGACGGGGTTTGTGGCGGCGATGTATATGCGCGGGATTCGGTATGTGGGGGTGCCTACGACGTTGCTCGCGCAGGTTGATAGTTCGCTGGGTGGGAAGACGGGTGTGAATTTGGCGGCGGGGAAAAATCTGGTGGGAGCGTTTCATCATCCGCTGGCTGTGTATGCGGATGTTGCGACGCTGGGGACGCTGCCGGCCGAGGAGCTAAGGGCGGGGCTGCAGGAGGCGGTGAAGGCTGGGATTATTCGGGATCGTGGGCTGTTTGAGTTTTTGGAGCGGGAGTCGGCGGGGATTCTTGGCGGGGATCGCGAGGCGCTTACGCGGGTGGTGGTGGATAGCATTCGCGTGAAGGCTGAGGTGGTGAGCGCGGATGAGCGTGAGGGTGGGTTGCGGATGATTTTGAATTTGGGGCATACGCTGGGGCATGCGATCGAGGCCGCTACTGGGTATAAACAGTTGCTGCATGGCGAGGCGGTCGCGTGGGGGATGATTGCGGCGGTGGGGATTGCGTTAAAGCGTGGGACGGTTACGGCGGAGAAGGCGGAGCGGATGGAGCGCGTGATTCGCGCGTATGGGCCGCTGCGTGGGTTTGCGGCGTCGGCGAGTGAGTTGGTGGCGCTGACCGCGAAGGACAAGAAGAATCGGAGTGGGGCGAGAGCGTTTGTGCTGCCGGTGGGGATTGGGGATGCGGTGGTGGTGAAGGATGTTGGGGAGGCGGAGTTGATGGTGGCGGCGGAGCGGATTGTTGGTGAGGCGCTTGGGGTGCGGGCTTGAGGCGGAATCGTAGTGCGGAGTTGGCGTTGAAGATGCACTTGTGGGAGCCGCCGTATTTGATTCCGAGGGATGTTGTCCCGCCGCGTTCCGTCGTGCGAGTTCGCGCGGTGGATGTTGAGTGGGATTCGGAGATGAAGGTTGGCGATACGTTTCGGATTGGGTATTACAGCAGGCAGGATGGCCCGAATGTGGTGTGGCTTGTGAACGCGATGGGGGAGTATCCGGAGACGTGGGATCAGGTGTCGCTGCTGGAGACGTTTGAGGTTATCAAACGAAGCGACGAGAAGGATATTTATGGACGCAATATGCCGAAGTTCGAGGTGATCGCGTGAGTGTTGTTGAGAAAGTGAATGCGGGGGCGCGGCCTGGGGGGGAGGCGGATGAGGCTGCGGCGGCGGAGCATGTGCGGGAGATTTTTGATTCGATTGCGCCTAGTTATGATTTGCTGAATCATCTGCTGTCGATGGGGTTGGATCGGCGGTGGTGGGGACGGGCTGCCCGGAGTTTTCGGGAGGTGCTGGCGCGGCCGGAGGCTCGGGTGCTGGATCTTTGTTGCGGGACGGGTGATATGACGGCGGCGCTGCTGAAGGAGCGGCCGGTGGGTGGGGTTGCGGTTACGGGGCTGGATTTTTCTGGGGAGATGCTGGAGCGGGCTCGGGTGAAGTATCGCGGCGCGCATGTGGAGTGGGTGAAGGGCGATGCGATGCATCTGCCGTATGCCGATGGCAGCTTTGATTTGGTGACGGCGGCGTTTGGGTTTCGGAATCTGACGAACTACGCAGAGGGGCTGGCGGAGATTTATCGGGTGCTGGCGCCGGGGGGGCGGATTGGGATTCTGGAATGCAATCAGCCGGATGGGCTGCGAGGGTTTGGGTATGGGATTTATTTTCGGCATGTGCTGCCGGTGGTGGGTGGGATGATTTCGGGGGAGCGGGCGGCGTATGCGTATCTGCCGGCTTCGGTGGCACGGTTTCCGCGGCCGACGCAGATGCTGGCGATGATGAAGGAGGCGGGGTTCGCCGATGGGGCTTGGGATGGGTATTTGCTGCGGGCTGCGGGGCTTTATCGGGGGACGAAAACGTAGTGGCGAGAGCAAGGACTAATACAGGGGTCTCTCCACTACGCATCATGATGAAGCCCATGATGCTCCGGTCGAGATAACGGGATTTCGTGTGGGATAAGGTGTGAAGAGGAGAGGTGCGCGGCACGGGAAGGTGCGGCCCTCTGTGGCGTTTGAAGGGGTGAACGGGTATGCTCAGGGCGATGGACCGGGCTGCGCGAGGGATGACAGGGTGCGGGTGGATGCGGGTGGTTGAGGCTGGCCGGAGCATGGAACGATGAGTCCGATGAATCAGGTGCAGGGGACGGCGGCGAAGCGGTCGGCGGCACAGTCGTCGCTGCTGGCGGCGATGGGGATTACGCTGCTCAAGTTGCTGACTGGAATTTTGGCTGGGTCGCTGGGGATGCTGAGCGAGGCGGCGCACTCGTTTATTGATTTGATTGCGTCGGCGATTACGCTGCTGACGGTGCGTGCGGCCGATATGCCGGCCGATGAGGAGCACAACTACGGGCACGGGAAGCTGGAGAGCTTGTCGGCGGCGTTTGAGATTGTGCTGATGGTGGGATCGTGCGTGTGGATTGCGCGCGAGGCGATCCAGCGGTTGGTGCACCACAAGCATCTGGAGCTGCGCTGGTCGGTGTGGCCATTTGCGGTGCTGTTGCTGTCGATGGCGGTGGACTATACGCGGTCGCGGTCGCTGCACCGAGTGGCACGCGAGCAGAGGAGCGACGCGCTGGAGGCGGACGCGGTGCACTTTGGGACCGACATCTGGTCGTCGGCCGCGGTGTTTCTTGGATTGCTGGCGGCGTTTGTTGGCGAGAAGCTGCATGTGCCGGCGCTCGAATATGCGGATCCACTTGCGGCGCTGATTGTGGCTGCGATTATTTTGCGGGTGACGTGGCGGCTGGCTCGGCAGACGGTCGATTCCCTGCTGGATGCGACGCCGCCGGAGGTGCGGGAACAGATTCGGCGGGACCTGATTCGTGATTTGGAGGCGGAGGATGGGGTGCTGTCGGTGAACCGGGTGAGGGTGCGACGGTCGGGGTCGAATTATTTTGTGGATTTGACGCTGAGCCTGCCGAGGAAACTAACGTTTCAGCGGTCGGAGCAGATTACGTTTGCGGCTACCGAGGCGGTGCAGCGACTGCTGCCGGGAGCGGATGTGGTGATTCATACGGTGCCGACGGCTTCGCTGGGAGAGAGTGTATTCGACAAGGTGCGGGCGGTGGCGGCGCGGTCGAATCTTTCGATTCACGATGTCAGCGTTCGGCAGTATGACGGGGCGCTGCATGTGGAGCAGCATCTCGAGGTGCCAGAGACGATGTCGCTGCGCGAGGCGCATGACCTGGTGACGGCGCTTGAGGCCGAGATGCAGCGCGAGGTGCCGGGGATTGCGACGCTGCTCACGCATATTGAGAGCGAGCCGGCAACGATTGCGGAGGCCGCGCAGATTGATCCCAGCAAGAATTTGGAGCATCAACTCCGAACGACCGCGAGTCATTTTCCGGAGATATTGGATATTCACGAGATTACGCTGACGCGCGGGCATGGTGGCGCGGCCAACAGCGTGCAGGTGAACCTGCATTGCACGCTGCCGGATGATCTTCCGATGGAGGCCGTGCATGAGGTGATTACGAACTTCGAGAGTGAGTTTCGGCTGGACCATCCCCAGGTGTCGAGGGTGTTTATTCATCCGGAACCGGCTACGGATAATCGGCGGTGAAGAGAGTTCTCAGTTGTTCGTTCTCAGTTGTCAGTTAGGAGCGCGGAACTGAGAACGTTCTGTATGCTGGGGCTGCGATGAAACCTTTTTTGAAATGGGCGCTGTTGGGGTTGGGGATGCTGACGGTGATGCTGCTGGCGGCGGGGATGACGCTGCGGTTTGCGTTGCATGGGCACGAGGTGACGATTCCGGACTTTGCGGGAATGACGGTGGGCGAGGCAAGCCAGGCGGCGCTGAAGACGGGCGTGGATTTGAATATCGAGAACAAATTTTATTCGACGACGGTGCCGGTGGGAAGAGTGCTGTCGCAGGCGCCGGCGGCGGGGTCGCGGGTGCGGCATGGGTGGCAGGTGAGGGTGACGGAGAGCCTGGGGCCGCAGCAGGTGACGATTCCGGATGTGGTGGGAGATCCGGTTCAGGAAGCGTCGATGGAGATACGCAAGATGCAGCTGGATTTGGGGACGCTGGCGCATATCGGCGCGCCGGGCGATCCGGACATGACGCTGGCGCAGACGCCGCCCCCAAATGCCGGGGTGGACCAGCCTCGAGTGAATTTGTTGCTGAGCTCGTCGTTGAATGCGTCGAGCGCGTTTGTGATGCCGTCGTTTGTGGGGATGAGTTTTGGGGCGGCGAACCGGGCGGCGATTGGGCTGGGGCTGAGGGTGGCGACAGTTGGTGGTGTGCCGGCGGCTCCTGCGGCGGCGCCCGCACCCGCGCCGGTGGTGCCGGGGCAACCGGTGGCGCCCGCTGCGCCCGTTGAGCCGGCTGCGCCTGCGGTACCCAGTGGGGTGGTGACGGAGCAGTCGCCGGAGTCGGGGTTTAGGGCGAGTAAGGGGGATGTGGTGCGACTGACGCTCGGGGCGGGTGGAGCGGCGGCGCCGCCGGTGGTTCCGGGGACGGCGGCGGTGCCAGCGCACTAGGTCTTGCGTGATGGAGGAGGTTCTGTGGTGGTCCGAGCAAAATACAGGGGTCTCTCCACTCCGCCGCGCAAAGGACGCGCGGCTACGGTCGAGATGACGCAGGGTTTGGGAGGATTTACAGCTTAGGGGCGGTGGAGGAGGGCGGCGAAGAAGCCGTCGCCCTGGAAGTTTGCGCCGGGGAGGGTGCGGAGTTGGCCGTTGCGGAGGAGGTCGGCGGGGAGGGCGGTGAGCAGGCCGGCGGTGGATAGGTGGTGGTTAAGGATGGGGTCGAGGGACTGGGCGATGATGTTGGGGACGGCGGCGAGGGCGGCGGCTATTACTTGCTCGTTCTCTTCGGGTTCGAGGGAGCAGGTGGAGTAGAGCAGGTGGCCGCCGGGGGCCAGGCGGGCTAGCGCGGCGGTGACGATTTCGCGCTGGCGGGTGGCCTGGCGGGCGAGGTCGGAGGGCTGGAGGCGCTGGCGGATCTCGGGGTTGCGGCTGAGGGTGCCGGTGCCGCTGCAGGGGACATCGCAGAGGATTAGGTCGAAGAGGCCGGCGTCGGCGGGGAGCTGGGTGGCGTCGGTGTGGAGGGTTTGGGGGGGCGTACTGCCGGCGACGGTTGCAGCTTCGAGGCGGGTGGTGAGGGCCTGGAGGCGGCGGGGGTTGGCGTCGGTGGCGAGGAGATGGGCGGAGGGGTGGCGTGCGGAGAGGATCAGGGTCTTGCCGCCGGGCGCGGCGCAGGTGTCCCAGATGCGGGTGGGGGTGGGATGGGAGGCGGCCGCTAGCTCGGCTACCAGTCGGGAGCCGTCGTCGAGGTGGGGGAGGGCGGGAGTTGAAACCCCCTCTGTATCCGAGGCTATGAGACCCGAGCCTGAAGGCTCGGGGTACCCGGATGTGGACGGGACCGCAGACAGGACGGGCTGGGATGGAGCGGGGGCGAAGAGGGTGTTGGGTTGGGGCTCGGCTTGGTCGTGGGTGAGGATGGCCAGGGCGGCCGCGCGGCCGTAGTTCTGTACCCATCGGTTGGCTAGCCAGAGGGGGTGGGCGAGACGCTCGGCGAAGGCGGCGGTGGTTTCGTAGAGTTTGGGCTTGGACGGGGGCTGGCGGGTGAGCTTCCGGAGGATCGCGTTGACCATGCCGGCGGCGTGGGGGTGGCCGGCGGCTCGGACTAGCTCCACGGATTCTGAGAGGGCGGCGTGGGCTGGGATGCGGTCGAGATGGAGGAGCTGGAAGGCTCCCATGCGGAGGGCGGTGGCGACTGGGGTGGGGAGGGCTTGGTCGGGACGCTGGAGGAGGGGGGCGATGCGGGCGTCGAGGGCGATCTGCCAGCGGAGGACTCCAAGGACCAGGGTGTGGGCGAGGTTGCGGTCGGCCTGGGAGAGGGCGGACATGCCGGGGCCGTGGAGGAGGTCGTCGGAGTGGGCCGAGGTGTCGGCTACACGGAGGAGGATGGCGAAGGCGGCGGAACGGGCGGGGGTGATGGGGGCGTGTACGGGCGGCTGAGGCTGTGCAGAACCCTGCGAAGCGCTCGACTTCTGTGCAGAGTTTTGCATGGCTGGCTTGATGCGGCGCGGGTTGGAGGACGGGGGCTTGGGCATGTGGAGATGGGTGGAGCTGTGGAAAAATAGCTTTTTTGTTTCTGGGTTCTGGCTTGTGGCTTTTAGCTCGTGGCCTCTAGCTTAGCCTTTAGCCGTTGGATTCTCTTGATGGCTCTTTGCGGTAGGTGCAGACAGTTATGATTGAAAGTCCTTACTTAACTTATGCTTGCATATGATTGCATCAAGCGTACTAACGGTCATTCTAAGTGCTCGGCTACGTGAAGCTGGAAGTCTTTGGCGAACTGGGGGCCGGGGAGGCGGGGTTTGCCTTCTAACTGGACTTCGTCGAGGGCTAGGACGGTGTTTTGCGCGGCTCCTACGAGGAGTTCACCTGTGGAAAAGTCGAGCTGGTTGGGGTCGAGAGTTGAGGCGGAGGTTGAGGGGTGCATGCGGTGGATGAGGAAGCGCTTGCCGCGGAAGAGGGCGTGGGCGCCGGGCCAGGGGATGAAGCCTCGCCAGCGGTTGTAGGTTTCCTGGGCTGTGCGGTTTGCGAGGTCCAGGCGGCCGTCTTCGCGGGTGAGGATGGGGGCCAGGGTGGCGGCTGCGTTGTCCTGCGGGTGGGGGGTGATGGTTCCCTGCTCCAGGCCGGAAAGAGTTTGAAGTAATAGGTTTGCGCCAATCTGTGAAAGCTGTGGGTAAAGCTCTGGAGAGGTGGTGTCGGAGCCTATGGGAAGGCTGTGGGAAAGGAGTGTGTTTCCTGTGTCGAGACCGGCATCGAGGAGCATGGTCGTGACGCCGGTTTCGGTCTCGCCGTTGGCTACGGCCCACTGGATGGGGGCGGCTCCGCGGTACTTGGGGAGGAGTGATCCGTGGACGTTGATGTTGCCGTAGCGTGGGAGGTCGAGCATCCACTGAGGGATGATGCGGCCGTAAGCTACTACAATGATTGCGTCTGGGGAGATTTGTTCAAGTAGTGCGCGAAGGTCGGAGTTGGTTTTGAGGCGCTCGGGTTGGAGGACGGGGAGGTTGAGGCTGAGGGCTAGTTGTTTGACGGCGGGGACTTGAAGCTCTTGCTTGCGGCCGGCGGGGCGATCGGGCTGGGTGAGGACGAGGGGGATTTCGTGGCCGGCGTCGATGAGGGCCTGGAGGGTGGGGACGGCGAATTCGGGGGTTCCGCAGAAGACGAGTTTCATGGCGCGGACCTCCGTTGAAAAGCAGCTTCCCTCAGGGAAATGACAGAAAGAAAAACAAGGACAAGGCAAAGGAAGAAGCAGATTCCCTGAGGGAATGACAGAAAGAAAAACAAGGGCAACAGCAACAGCCAATACAGAGGTCTCTCCGCTACGCGCTGCGCGCTCCGGTCGGGATGACGGCTGGCGCAAGGGTGATCGACGTGAACTACCAGTCGCCGTGTTTGATCAGCTTTTTGATGCGGCGGAGGACCAGGTCTCGCTTTAGGCGGCTTAGGCGGTCGATGAAGAGGATGCCGTGTAGGTGGTCGATCTCGTGGAGCATCGCGCGCGCTAACAGCTCTGTGCCCTCTACTTCAAAGACTTCCCCTTTCACGTTCTGAGCACGGACTTTAACCCAGGCGTCGCGGGCTACTTTTTCGCGGATGTCGGGGAGGGAGAGACAGCCTTCTTCTTCTACCTGCTTGCCGCGGCGGTCGATGACTTCGGGGTTGATGAGGACGAGGCGGTCTTCGGGGCGCTCGTTGAAGCTGATGTCGATTACGGTGATTTGCTTGGAGACGGAGACCTGGGGGGCGGCGAGGCCGATGCCCTCGGCGGCGTACATGCTGTCGAACATCTCGTCGACGAACTGGGCTAGCTCGGGGGTGAATTCGGTGACGGGTTCGCCCTTTTTGAGGAGGATCGGGTCGGGGTACTTAATGACCTCGTGGAGCTTGGGGGCGGACTTGCGGACGGCGTCGCGGGTGGCGATGCGGTTCAGCTTTTTCGCCTCTTTGTCTTCGAGTTTGGTATCGGTGGGCATGGTCTGGGGTCTGTTCTGTTGGGTATTCTGTATCGCTCAGTACTTGCTTATTTGATGGCAGTAGCCAGTGTAGTTGCGGTGGAGCTCGTGGAGGCTGTCGCCGCCGAACTTTTCGATGAGGGAGCGGGCGACGGTGAGGGCGACCATGGCTTCGGCGGCTACTCCGGCGGCGGGGACTACGCAGACGTCCGAGCGCTCATAGGATGCCTTGGTGACCTCGCGGGTTTCGAAGGAGACGGAGGCGAGGGGGCGGCGGAGGGTGGAGATGGGCTTGAGGTAGCCACGGATGACGAGGTCTTCGCCGTTGGAGATGCCGCCTTCGAGGCCGCCGGCGTTGTTGTGCTCGCGAGTGAATTTGGTGAAGGAGTGGCCGTCGGCAGGGCCGCCGTCTGTCAGTTCGCCTACGTCGCCGCTGCTGTAGGTGATGGCGTCGTGAACCTTGGAGCCCGGGGATGAGGCTGCTGTCACGCCGCGGCCCAGCTCGACCGCTTTGACTGCCTGGAGGCTCATGACGGCCTGGGCTAAGAGGCCGTCGAGGCGCTCGTCCCAGTTGACGTGGGTGCCGATGCCGGGGGGAAGGCCGTGGACGACGACCTCGAAGATGCCGCCGATGGTGTCGCCGGTGCGGAGGGCGACGTCGACTTCGGCTTTCATGCGGGCTTCGGATTCGGGGTCGACGCAGGCGAGGAGGACTTCATCCCTGCTGGCTAGGGCGGCGATTTCCTTGAAGGTGGCCTCGCGGGAGAGTTCGGCACCGCCTACGCGGGTTACGTGGCTGGCTACTTCGATCTTGAGGGCGCGGAGAAGCATTTTGGCGACGGCTCCGCAGGCTACGCGGGCGGCGGATTCGCGGGCGGAGGCGCGCTCGAGGATGTAGCGGGCGTCGGGGAAGTTGTACTTGAGGGCACCGGCGAGGTCGGCGTGGCCGGGGCGGGGGCTGGTTACGGACTTGTGCTTGGAGGGGTCGCCTTCGGCCACTGGGAGGATCTCTTCCCAGTTTTTCCAGTCGTTGTTGGCGAGGGTCATCGCGATGGGCGAGCCGATGGTGTGGCCGTGGCGGACGCCGGAGAGGATGTGGGCCGTGTCCTTTTCGATGCGCATGCGGCCACCACGACCGTAGCCCTGCTGGCGGCGCCAGAGTTCGTGGTCGAGGAAGGATTGGTCTACGGGGATGCCCGCGGGTAGACCGCTGAGGAGGGCTACGAGGGATTCGCCGTGGCTTTCGCCGGCTGTGGAGAAACGAAGCATGAAGGATTGATTATAAAGCGCGAGGGTCCAGTGCGGACGGCGGGTGGCTTCGCATCACCCGCGCTGGAGGGGTGCTCCCGAATTCGAAGTTTCCGGAAACGCCGTATTTCGGGAAAGGTGCCGATCCATAGCTGCAGACGGAATAAATATCAGGCTCCTGGGGAATCCGCGCGATTCCCCGTGCATACACTTATGAGAGATTCTGCGTAGAGCACCTGCCGCCCCCGATCTCGTCGGTAGATGAGGACTCTCAGGAGGGAAGTACCACGTGAGTTCACGTCGACTGGCGCTTATCCTCGGCACGTTCCCCCCCATCCCGGCGGACTTAGAGCCGTCCGGTTCGCTGACCGGATCTCCACCGTCAACCCTGTTGACGGAACTTCTCTACAGCCTTCGGTCCGACGAAGATCTTGCCGAAGTCCTCCTCAGTGGTAACGCTGATGCGCTCACAGTGCTATTTAAACGCCACAGCCGCATTGTCTTCAGCGTAGCTCGCCGTATTCTTCGCCATGATGCCGAGGCCGAAGATTGCGTTCAGCAAGTCTTCATGGATGTCTTCCGTTCTATCAGTCAATTTGACCGCGAAAAAGCCTCCTTCAAGACATGGCTTCTCTTATTCGCCTACAACCGCACGCTGAACCGCCGTCGGTCACTGATCTCTGCCAGAATCTCGAGCACCGAATCGCTCGAGGACCTTATGCCAGAGCTTCTGGCCTGCTCCTCTTCCATTGAGACGCAGTTGCACGACAGGCTGCTTCTGAGCAAAGCTCTAGGCACTCTTCAGCCCCGTCAACAGCGGACGATCGAGCTCACCTACTACGAAGGTCTCACTGCCGAGGAAATTGCCGCGCGCACCGGGGAAACCGTTCGGGCCGTTCGTCACAATCTCTACAGAGGATTGGGAGCACTTAGGCGTGTCCTGTGCACTTCCGCTGCATCCACAAACATAGGAGGTTCGCAATGACGGACCACGAACAGTACGAAGTACTCTGCGCGTTGGCGGCTACGGGGCAGCTCCAACCCCCGGAGAAAGCCAACTTTGATGAGCATTTCCTGCACTGCCGCGCCTGTCGCGATCAACTTCACGATCTAACTTCCGTTGGCATGCGACTGCAGTTCGAAGCCGCTGTACATCCAATTGCGGCTGCCATGCCGGCAGGCTCTGCTGAACGGTTCCGCGCCTGCGCCATTCAGGAAGGTCTGCTGCCGCGCGCTGCACCTGCGAGGTCATCGACTTCCTATGCGCTTGTATCGGTAGCGGCATTCTTCGTTATCCTCTCAGCGGTTATCGTTATGCCCCATGGGCGCAAAGCCGCTGAAAGCTTCTCAGTCTCCGCGGGCGCGTCAATGCCCACTCGCCAAACCCTCCCCGCATCCGTCAACCGGGCCACACTCCTGCCGCAAGCTTCGAAGGTTGCCCATGTACTCGTCGTGCGACACCACGTCCTTCGGCACGCCAACACGGGAGCCGACGACTCAGCCCAGGCGGAACAACGATTCCTGCAGACGATTCCATCCCGCTATGCGTTCCTCGGGACGCAGACCGCAACGAATTCGTCGCGGACCAGCTATCCTGCGCTGAGTCGATCGCAAATATCCCATCTCGATCTCTTTCGCGACCTCGATGATGCGCGAAACCGTAACTCTGAAGGTATAACTTCGCCTGGTCGTCCCATCGACGTCGCTTCTGCTGGAAATGCCTTCGACTTCGCAGCCAATATCCGGCAACTGCACTTCCAACTTCCGACCGCGCAGTAATCCCACACCGTCAAGGAGCATCGCCATGAAGCGATCACGCACCATCGTGTCTCTATGTGTACTCTTCGTACAAGCTGCGATCTGTTTCGCACAGTCCCCCACATCCTTGGCTGCACCGTCCTACGTCACAGTCGCCTTCAATGCAGCCGTTCTGCAGACCGCCGAAGCTAAGCACGTGTTTGGCGATCTTCAGGCAAAGTTCGGTCCGCGTCAGACACACCTGCAGCAGTTGAACGCGCAAATCGAGTCCCTCAAGAAACAGATCAACGACAACACAGCCTCCCTGAGTGAGGCGGAAAAATCGGCGAAGCTGCATGCTCTGGATACTGAGGAGCGCCAGATGCAACGTGAAGCCGACGACTTTAAAGGCGATGCTGACAGCGCATCTCAGCAAGCCTTCCAGTCAGTTGCTCAAAAGCTGTATGCGTTCCTGCAGGACTATGCGAAGCAGCATGCTTACACTCTCGTCATCGACCGCGGGTCGGACGCCGCTCCGGTTGTCTGGTATGCCGCTGCCAATGCCGACATCACCGTCGAACTTATTAAGGCCTATGACCTAAAAGCCGCAGCGACGCCTCGGAGTCGCACCAACACAAACCCACAGTTGCCTCCGGCACCCACGCCTCGCTGACAGATGACTGAATCTGCTTATTCCCGCAAAGTCGCGTGCTCGGCAAGTTCGCCGGTTAGCTTCGGCCCAAGAGTCGAATTGCCGCACATGCCGTTTTGCATACCCTACGAAGGAGCGCTGGTTTGGCGCTAGCCATGAAAGAATGAGCATCGATTTTGGTTCTCAGATCACTACGGGAAAACTCCCGGCTAGGGCAGTAGTCACTCGTAGCGCAACGCGTCGATGGGATCCAGGTTCGAGGCCTTCCAGGCGGGGTAGATGCCGAAGACTAATCCAATGGCGCAGGAACATAGGAACGCTACCGTGATCCATATCAAGCTTACCTGGCTGGGAATCCATACTCCCAGCACGAGCGCGATGACGGAACCGGCGCAGATTCCAAGCACTCCGCCTACTGCGCAGAGCACGATGGCTTCCACGGTGAATTGGAGCAGAATCGTTTGTTTGGTCGCGCCAATCGCCTTGCGCACTCCGATTTCCCGCGTGCGTTCGGTGACGCTGACGAGCATGATGTTCATCACGCCGACTCCTCCGACCATCAAGCCGACAGAGCTTAGTCCAAACATCAGGAGAAATAAGCTTCCCGTGATTTGGTTCCAGAGTCTGGTGATGGAGTCAGAGCCGAAGATTGCGAAGTTATCGTCCGCTTCGTTACGAACCTTGCGCCGTAGACGTAGAAGTTCTCGAATTTCTTCGGTGACGAGCGGTTTGTTCTTCTGATCGTCGAACTTCGCGCTGATCCAATAGTCCAAGATCTCGGGATGCAGTTTTTTGAACGTCGACATCGTGAAGTACGCAAAGCTGTCGTTGGGATTCTTACCACCGCCGAAGGCCGTCTTCTGCTTCTCGAAGACGCCGATCACCGTAAACGTCCGGCCCTCAATGACGACTTCTTTTCCGATGGGATCAATGACTCCAAATAGCGTCTCGGCGACATCGTGACCCAGTACCGTCACGTCCGCTGCGCGTTCCTGATCGGTGATGGTAAAGAAGCGGCCCCCGGAAAGCACCTTGTCGTACACCGTCAACGTTGAGGGCGTATCGCCTTCCAGCGAGACGTTCTCTGCCTTGCGCTGGCCAAACTTGGCCACGACCGAGCCTACGCCGAACGAACGATTTGTAAATTGCAGGCCGGCGGTGGAAGCGACGATGTGAGGCAGTTGCCCTATTGCGAGCATATCGTCGTAGGTCATCTGTTTGCGGGCCAGCATTTCAGCGGTGGGGCGCACACCGATCGCGGGAAAACGAAACACCCACAGGACGTTGGTTCCGAACTGCGAAACTAGGGTTGATACCGACGTGTTGAGCCCATTGATGACTGAAGAAATTGTGATGACGGTCATCACGCCAATTACGATTCCGAGGATCGTTAACCCCGAACGCAATTTGTTGGCGCGCAGCGTGTCGAGTGCCATTTTCACAGACTCGCGCTGGTCACTCATTCTCAAGCCGCTGTTCGCTCCATCCAGGTGAAGTATCGCTCAGATAGGACCCGACATTTTCGACGAGGTTAGTCTTTGGCGGGTTTGGGGGTGGAGTTTAGCCAGGCCTGGGAGTTGAAGAGAGCTCGGTCCATGCTGCGGACCCATTCGGTGGGTTCGGAGGCGGAGCGGCCGGAGGCGGCGGCCGCGGCGAACTCGTTGCGGAGAGCCTGGAACTTGGCTTCGAGGTCGTCGAGGGCGGAGAGGAGCATGGCTTCGGGGGTCATGGGGAGCTTGGGGCTGCCGAATTCGAGCTTGCCGTGGTGGGAGAGGATCATGTGCTCGATGAGGAGGCGGAGTTGGGGTGGAAAGGAGTCGGCAGGATCGGCGGCGTCTAGCTGGGTGATTTTTTCCTGGAGGAGGCGCTGGGCGATGGAGATGTGGCCGATGAGTTGGCCTTCGAGGGTGTAGTCGAAGCTGCTGGCCCAGGAGAGCTCGCGGACTTTGCCGATGTCGTGGAGGATGGCGCCGGTGACTAGGAGGTCGGGGTCTACTTCGGGGTAGAAGGGGGCGGTGGCGAGGCAGATGCGGACGAGGTGGAGGACATGCTCGAGGAGGCCTCCGATCCAGGCGTGGTGGAGGCGCTTGGCGGCGGGGGCTTCGAGGAAGGCGGGGCCTAGGGTGGGGTCGTCGAGGAAGGAGAGGACGAGGCGGCGGAGGTGCGGGTTGGTGAAGGCCGCCACGTAGCTGCGGAGCTCGGCGGCCATGGTGGGGATGTCGTATTGGGTGGTGGGGATGAAGTCTGCCGTGTCGATTTCGGAGGCTGCGGCTAGACGCATTTTGGTGAGGGTGATTTGGAACTTGCCTTGATATTTCGAGACCTGGCCCTGGACCTTGACGTAGCAGCCGGCGGCGCAGGTTTGAAGGGCGTCGGCGAAGTCTTCCCACATGCGGGCTTCGAATTGGCCGGACTTGTCGGCTAGGGTGAGGGCGAGGTATTGGCCGGCACTTCCCTTCTTGTCGCGGGCGGTGATGGAGGCGATGACGAAGAAGCTGGTGATGGGCTGGTTTTCGAAGCGGGGCGCGTCGGCGATGAAGAAGTCTTTCATGGGTTGGGGCAAGGATACGACAGGGGGTGGGGTGGATGCTGTGATGGGGGATTAGTTGTTCGTTGTCAGTTCTCAGTTGGGGTTAAGCGTCAACGAGGGCCGGTTGGCCCTCGTTGGTGGGATTTGGTTGGGTGCGAGGACTATTGAGTTGGGCTGTTGTCGGTCGCGGGAGGTGGGGGCACGGGGGTTGCCAGGTTGGGGTTGACCGTGGGGGCGACGGTGTTGGGCGTGTCCTTGGGCTGGGCAGGCTTCTCCGTCAGGCGTTCCTTGGCTTCGCCCTTCTGGCGCTTGGGCTTCTTCTGCTTGGCGACGGTATCGCCGTTGAGGCCGAGGGGTTGGGCGCGCAACTTCTCGTCCGCGTTCTCGGTGGGGGTGGTGGGGAGGGGGCGGGTCTCGGCCTTGGCTTCGGCCTTGGTCAGCTTCTCCTTGGCACTCTTCTCTTCGGCCTGGGCTTCGAAGCTGGAGAAGCGGACCTTTTTCTGGGGGCCGGTCTTGGAGGCGAAGGGATCGGCGTCGGCCTCATCTGCACCGGTGCCGGTGGTGATGGTGGTGATGGACTCGTTGGGCGACATGGCGACGCCGGGGGCCTGGCCGGTGATGGGAGCGCCGACGGAGCCGCCGGTGGCGGTCTCTGCGGTGCCATTGGGCAGGGCCTTCTCAGGCGCCTCGCCGTAGCGGATCTTTTCGCGATGAATCTTCTTGGGCTTGTAGGTGGCGGCCACGGGCTTGCCGTTCTGCTCGTTTACCTTGGCGGCGTGGGCGGCTTCTTTTTCGGCGACGCGTTCGCGGGCGGCGGCGAGTTCAGCCTGGGCGCGGTTCGCCTTTTCCTGCTCGAGGCGCTGCTTCTCCTTGACCTTCTTCTTGAGCGGTGGCGCCTTGTAAGAGGTGTAGGCGATCTGGGTGGCGGCCTTCTTGGTGGCGGCGCCGGTGTCGACGAAGCCGTCCTTGGTATCGACTTCCATGTAGGCGTCGGCGCGGGCTTTGGTGAGGTAGGCGCGGAGGGCGGGCTGGAGCTGCTGGAAGTAGAGCGCTTCCTGGACCTTGGATTCGACGTCAGCAAGGGAAGGAACGCCGGCCTTTTGGTGCGAGTCTACGCGGAGGATGACATAGCCCTGGCGGGTGCGGATGGGGTCGGTATTGGCGCCGACGGGGAGGGAGAAGGTGGCCTTTTCGAGGACGTCGCCGAGAGCACCGCGCTTGAAGTCGCCGAGGTCGCCGCCGGCAGAAGCCGTTGGGCCGCCGGATTCGGCGCGGGCGAGGGTGGCGAAGCTTTCGCCGCCGTGAAGCCTGCCAGCGATGGCGTCGGCCTTGGCCTGGGCTGCGTCGATCTGGGCCTGGGTTGCGTTCTCCGGGGTGGGGATAAGGATCTCGCTGAGGTGCACCTGCTCAGGGACGGCGAACTCCTGGGAGTGGGCGTTGTAGTAGGTGAGCTCCTCGGTGCGGGTCATGTTGAGGTGAGCGCCGACCTGGTCGCGCACCACCTGCTGGCGGATGATCTGATCGCGGATGTGCTGCTTGAAGTCTTCGAAGGAGACACCCTGCTGGGCGGCCGCCTTCTCGAGGGCCTCCATGGAGGGAAGGTTGTTCTTCTTGCGAATGTCGTCGAGCTCGCGGATGGTTTCGGCGTCGCCAGTAATGCCTAGCTCCTTACCTTTGGAGAGGAGGAGCTGCTCGTCGATGAGATCGCGGAGTAGGTTATCGACGCGCTCGTCGAGGTCGGCCTGGGAGAGATTGTCCTGGCGGGCTTCCTGCAGGAGCTGCTCTTCGGCGGCGCGGTACTCACCGCGGGTGATGATCTGGTCATTGATGCGCGCGACCGCATCTTCAACGACGGCGCCGTTGGGAGTAATGGGCGGCGGCGAGGGCATCGCGGGGAGGCTGAGCGTGGAGGCCGGCGCAAAGCTGCCGCCAGCCTGGTAGCCGGACTGTGGCTGTTGCGCGAGCGCAGAGGAACTGGCCATCGCAGCGGAAAGGAGAGAGGTGGCTACGATGCTGGTCGTGATCTTGAACCGGCCCTGGAGGTTGAGGGGTGTAAGCTTCTGGGTCATCCGTTCCTTATGCAGAACCGCCCGTGCGGGATACTCGCCAAGCGATTTGATGAGTATTTGACCGCGCGGCTGATGTATTTGACCGCGCTGCCGGGTAGAGGTTATCTGGCAATTTCCATTCTACCCGTGCGGACGGTGAATGTGGGAAAGGGATGGGGTATCGGCAACGGAGCGTTGTCGGAACCCCTGTTTCCGGAA
>Ga0302316_10000438_pt1 | contig 37432 bp, 27 predicted proteins | sample III_Palsa_N3_2_FD_200456 | JGI IMG/M metagenome (GOLD analysis project Ga0302316, IMG submission 200456) | Peat permafrost microbial communities from Stordalen Mire near Abisko, Sweden - III_Palsa_N3_2 | ecosystem: Environmental > Terrestrial > Soil > Palsa > Peat permafrost | place: Sweden...
GAAGCGCTGAATGCGTTCAGCAACGGCGATCTGTACATGGAGAAGTTTATTGAGCGGCCTCGGCACATCGAGTTCCAGGTGCTGGCCGATGAGCATGGCAATGTGATGTCGCTTGGTGAGCGCGAGTGCTCGATTCAGCGGCGGCATCAGAAGCTGATCGAAGAAGCGCCGAGTTTGCAGATCACTCCGAAGCAGCGCGAGGAGATGGGCAAGGTCATCAAGCGGTCGCTGAAGGATATTGGCTATTGGAATGCCGGGACGATCGAGTTCCTGATGGATGAAGATGGGCAGATTTACTTCATCGAGATGAACACACGCATCCAGGTGGAGCACAGCGTAACCGAGATGGTGACGGGTGTGGATCTGGTGAAGGCGCAGTTGCGGATTGCTTCGGGCGAGAAGCTGCACGATATTGTGCCCGAGGTGCCGAAGATTGTCGGTCATGCGATTGAGTGCAGGATCAATGCGGAGCATCCGCAGAAGTTCACGCCGAGCCCGGGGAAGATCACGGTGTTCAACGTGCCCGGCGGCAATGGTGTGCGCGTGGATACGGCGCAGTATGCCGAGGGTGTCGTGCCGCAGTATTACGACTCGCTGATTGCGAAGCTGATCTGCCACGGTAAGGATCGCGAAGAAGCGATGAACAAGATGCAGCGGGCGTTATCGCAGTTTGTGGTGGAAGGGATTCATACGTCGATCCCGCTGCATCAGCGGATTTTTGCGGATGAAGAGTTCCGGTCGGGGCAGTTCGATACGAAGTTTATGGAGCGGTTTTTGGAGCGGCAGAAGGGGAGTTAGCGTTGGGAGACTGGGTCTTCTGTCGTCAGCCTAAGACCTCTGCGCCATGCCAGTTCACTTGCGCCATAGCCAAGGATCAAACATACGATGTAGCTGAAGGCGAAGATCGTCATGGAGTGGCGATTTTGAGGCCAGTAATGGCTTCGAATGGGATAGATCAGCAAGGCCAATATGCTGCCGACAGCGAATGCCGTGCGCACAATGAACGGCACTTTGCCATGCTTTTGTTGACTTTGCCAGATGATGCGTTCTTCTTGCACTCTGCTTGAATCCAAGCTATTGAACATCGGCGGCGCCTCATGGAGTGCTCGAAATGATTGTCTCGCGGCTTTATGTAATGGTCGATGCTGAAATGCAGTTGGCGGCTCTATGTCGGCACCTTTCATATCTGTAGAAGACATGAAAGGTGCTATTTCAATTTAAGGGTAGAGGAGACTTCCATTGGGATCTGGGCGTCTAGTTCTGCGCGTCGTGCGGCACGTGTAGCACGATAGGCTACGAAGAAGCTCCAGGCAGCTGAAGCGGGAACACCTATCGTGGTGAAGATCAGCGTGTCGAGGGTGAAGACGCGGCCGGCGCGTGGAGAGCCCACGAGGCGGAGGACGATGTAACACAAGCCAAAGATTGCGAGGCAGATCGGGTAACCAATGATGGATAGCCCGACAAGATAGTTGAGAATGCCCTGGTGGCGAATACGTTCCCAACGCATTCTTGGGTCGGAGCGGTCGGGTCGGGGATAGAGCATCAAGGGCATCGGTGATTGAGCCGTTCACGGATAATATCCTCGATAAACGATTGGATGTCTAATGGAAAGATTGGTGGGGCGATGGTGCTGTCTGAGCTGTATGCGATTGTCGACCGTGCGACGCTGGAAAAGCGTGGCGTTCGTATTGGGGACTTCGCGCGAGAGCTGCGCGATGCTGGCGTAAGGCTGGTGCAGTATCGCGATAAGGTGGGTGGGCCGCAGGAGGTGCTGCGGGCGGCGACGGAGATTGCGGCGGTGTTTGCGGGGCTGGAGGCTACGCTGATTTTGAACGATCGGGCTGACCTTGCGGTGTTGGCGGGGTGGAGTGGGGTGCATGTTGGGCAGGGGGATTTGTTGCCGGAGGATGCCCGGGGGGTGATGGGTGCGGGGTTGATTGGGGTGTCGACCCATAATGAACAGCAGGTCCTTCGCGTTGCTCAGGATGACAAGTTCAAAGAGACGGATTATGTGGCGGTGGGGCCGGTATTCGCGACGTCGACGAAGCTGAATGCAGAGCCGGTGGTGGGGTTGGAAGGCGTCAGGCGGGCGCGGGCTTTGACAGCGAAGCCACTGGTGGCGATTGGGGGAATTACGCTTGGGAATGCGCGGAGTGTGATCGACGCAGGGGCGGATTCGGTGGCGGTGATTGGTGGGTTGTTTGTGGAGGGGCGGACGGTGGGTGAAGTTGTGCGGGACTTTCTTGAGGTTTTGAGGTAGGGTTTGGGGAACGTGACAACTTCCAGCTCTTTGCCGCTCCAACAAAAAGCAGGTCCTTCGGCTACGCCTCAGGTTGACAATTCCAGGGGGTGTTCGCTGTGATTTCAACTCAGGATGACAATTCTGTTGTGAGTGAACATTCGTCTGCGCCGAAGTTTGTGCAGGGCATGGGGTTGTTTTCGGCCACTGCGATTGTGATGGGCTCGATGATTGGATCGGGCATTTTTATTGTGCCGGCGGAGATGAGCCGGGTGCTTGGGTCGCCTGCGTTGCTGATTGCGGCCTGGCTGGTGACGACGGCAATGACGCTGATCGGCGCGTTGAGTTATGGAGAACTTGCCGCGATGATGCCCAAGGCCGGCGGGCAGTATGTGTATCTGCGTGAGTCGCTGGGGCCGTTGTGGGGATTTTTGTATGGGTGGACGCTGTTTGTCGTGATCCAGACGGGTACGATTGCGGCGGTGGGCGTGGCGTTTGGGAAGTTTTTGGGGGTGTTCTTTCCGAGTGTGAGCGCGACGAACTGGATTTGGCATATTGGGCATGTGCCTGCGTGGCCAGTGGGGCCGATGGTGCTCGGCAACATGGATATCGGATTGAACACAGCGAACCTCGCGGCGATTGTTGTGATTACGTTGCTGACATTTGCGAACACGCGGGGAATCAAGCTTGGTTCGGCGGTGCAGAATGTGTTTACCAGCGCGAAGGTGTTGTCGCTGCTGGCGATGGTTGCAGTGGGGTTTGTCGCGAAGAATGCGGCGGCGGTTGCGGCTAACTTTGGCGCCGGCTGGCACGCGTTCTTTGTGAACTCGGGCTGGTCGACGTGGCATTCGGTGCAGGTTGGTGTCGGTGGACCGATTCAGTATGTCGGGATCTTTACAGTGATTGCGGTTGTTCAGGTGGGGTCGCTGTTTTCGAGCGATGCCTGGAACAACGTGACGTTTACGGCGGGTGAGATCCGGAATCCGCGGCGGAATCTGCCGCTGTCGCTGGCGCTGGGAACGGGTGTTGTGCTGTTGCTTTATATCGCGTGCAATTTTGTATTTTTGAGTGTGCTGCCGATGGCTGGGTCGGAAGGTGCAACAACGCTGGCGGGACGGGGGATTTCGTTTGCGGCGCAGGATCGCGTGGCAACGGCAGTGATGCAGGCGGCGTTCGGTGGTGTGGGTGCGAAGCTGATGGCGGCGGCGATTCTGGTGTCTACGTTTGGATGTGTGAACGGGATGCTGCTGGCCGGGGCGCGTGTTTATTACGCGATGAGTCGCGATGGGTTGTTCTTCAAGAGCGCGGGGCATTTGAATGAGAAGACGAAGACACCAGTGACTTCGTTGTGGATGCAATGGGCGTGGACTTGTGTGCTTTGTTTGAGCGGAAGCTATGGGCAGCTGCTGGATTATGTGATTTTTGCGGTGCTGGTGTTTTATGTGCTGACGATTCTAGGGTTGTTTGTGCTGCGGAGGACTAAGCCCGATGTCGAGAGGCCGTATCGGGCGTTTGGGTATCCTATACTTCCCGCGATGTACATCGTAATGGCGGTTTGGATTTGTGGTGTACTGTTGCGATATAAGCCTCAGTACACGTGGCCGGGGTTGTTGCTGGTGCTACTTGGCGTGCCGGTGTATTTGGTGTGGAAGAAGCAGGGCTTAGAGATTAGGGCTTAGGGATTAGGAGAGATGGGACGGATGTCGAAACTTTTTGCGAAGAAATCCATGGATGTGCTGATGGCCGAGGCCTCGGCGACTGGTGCGGGGACTCTGAAGCGTTCGCTGGGAGCATTCCAGCTAACGGCACTGGGTGTGGGAGCGGTGATTGGGGCCGGGATCTTTGTGATGTCCGGGCTTGGCGCGCAATATGCGGGGCCGGGGTTGATGTTGTCGTTTGTGCTGAGCGGGTTGGGGTGCGCGTTCGCCGGTCTATGCTATGCGGAGTTTGCGGCGATGATTCCGCTGGCGGGGTCGGCGTATACGTATGCTTATGCGACGCTGGGCGAGTTGGTGGCGTGGATTATCGGGTGGGACCTGACGCTCGAGTACGCGATGGGCGCGAGCACGGTGAGCTCGGGGTGGTCGAACCACTTTATCGAGATGCTGCAGATTTTTCATATACGGTTTCCGTTATGGCTGGCGTATGACCACTGGACGGCGGTGCGGGTTGCGATCGATAACGTTTGCCGACAGGTGATGGCTTCGAGTTACCCGTCTCTGACGCCGGGGAGCCAGGAATACATTACGCAGCTTGGCGTGTTGAAGGCTGCGCCGACTGCGGACATGGTGGCGCGGGGTCATGCGCTCCTGCACGCTCCGATGATTAATGGTCATGAGTTTGGGTTTAATCTTCCCGCGTTTGTGATCGCGATGCTGGTGACGTGGGTGCTGGCGATCGGGATCTCGGAGTCGGCGAAGTTCAACTCGGGGATTGTCGTAATCAAGGTTGCGATTGTGCTGTTTGTGCTGGGGCTGGGATCGCACTATGTGCATGCGGCGAACTGGGGATCGGACTGGCATCAGTATGCGCCGTTTGGAATTGGGGGTATCTGGCGGGCCGCGGCTTATATTTTCTTCGCTTATATCGGTTTCGATGCGGTATCGACGACGGCGCAGGAGGCGAAGAATCCGCAGCGGGATTTGCCAATCGGGCTGATGGTTTCGCTGGGGGTATGCACGCTGTTGTATATCGGCGTGGCGGCGGTGTTGACGGGGATGGTGCCGTGGCAGCAGGTGAGTATTGAGGCGCCAATTGCGCAGGTGTTTCTGGATCGTGGTTTGCCGTGGGCCAGCAACATCGTTACATTTGGTGCGCTGGCCGGGCTGACGAGCGTGATGCTGGTGATGCTGCTGGGACAGACTCGTGTGTTGTACGCGATGGCCAATGATGGGTTGTTGCCAAAGAAGTTTTTTGCTGAGGTGCATCCGAAGTACCGGACGCCTTTCAAGAACACTTTTTTGGTGGGATTTTTGGCGGCGGTTGTGGGAGCGCTGACGCCGATCGATGATATTGGCAAGATGGTGAATATCGGGACGCTGCTGGCGTTTGTGATCGTTTGCATCTCGATCATTGTGCTGCGCAAACGCGATCCGAATAAGGAGCGGCCTTTCCGGACGCCGTGGGTGCCGTTCGTGCCGATCATGGGAGTGCTTTTCAATGGCTACATGATGTACAAGCTGGGCGCGGTGAACTGGATTCGGCTGTTTGTGTGGATGGCGATTGGGCTGGTGGTTTACTTCTGGTACGGGCAGAAACATAGCCGGGTCCAGAAGGGCGAGTTGCCGGGAGAGCTGAGCGAATAGGTTTGTGGATCGAAAAGAAAAGCCCGGCATGGAGCCGGGCTTTTCTTTTGGTGCGGCTAGTTGGTTTTGGGGGATGAATCCGGTGTGGAGCTGGTTGCCGGTGTGCCTGGAGCGGTTGTTGGTGATTGAGTGCTATCCGGCGCGGGGATTGGGTTTACCGTGGCTGGGGGCAAAGGCTTAGATGAAGACTTTAACGGTGCATGGGGAGTGTGCGGGTGCACTGAGACGGCAAGCGACGGAGGCGTGGGCACGATTGCGGGATCGATGGGCGTTGGGTCGTCGCGCAAGTGGAGGAAGATGGTTGCGGCAGCGGGATGGGGCAGCGTCAGCGAGGTGCCGGTGAAGCCATCAGGGACGGGGATGGGATTGGCGAAGGTTGGGTCGGTAGAGATGGCCTGGATCAGGAAGAGGTTTGAGCCCGTAAGAGTGCAGGACTGTGCGGTGTCGGATGAGCACTGCAGGAACGAGATTTCGGGCAAGCGGACGAGGGTTGCCAATGGGAGCCAGTCACTGGTGGGAGCGTCTTGTTCGGAGTTATTGGTGGTTTGATTCGCAGCGTTGTTTTGCGAGGCTGGGGCCGCGTCGTGCTCGGGCTCGGTAGAGTGGCGGCCATGAGTTGTGGCCTGGATCGGGAAGACTGCGCGGAAGTGCAGTGGGCCGAAAGCGCTGGGGCCGAAGGAGCGCAGAGGATCAAGCGTTGCGACGATGGTGTGGGGATCTTGCAGGAGCAGGCCGCCGGATGGTGCGAGGGTCAGGACGGTGCGAAGTGTGCCATCGAGGGTTTCTATTTCGACCTGGCCGTCGCGTGGGAAGGTTGTTGTGCTCTTGAGTGTGAAGGTAAGGCGATCTGAGAGCGGAAGGTCATCGCTGTTCGGTAGAGAAATGATCTGGGCGGATGGGGCCTGAATGCTCTTGCCGAGAATTGCGACGACGGGGCGAGCTACGGACACGACGACTGGAAAGTTGAGGATGCGGCCATCGCGGAGGGCTACGCGAGCGGTCAGGTGGTCGTCGATGTGAGTAGGTGGGGGTGGGGCGTTGGCGGGAAGGTCGAGACGCAGGGAGTTGGGCGCGGTAGCGTCGGTTGGAGGTGATGGGGTGAAGACGAGGTCGCCGAGGGTGAGGTTCTGGACCTGGGTGAGAGTGGTTCCAGTGAGCACGAGAGAGCGGTCGCCGGCGTGGATCTCTATGCCGGTGATGTGGGCGGGCTCGGCGAAGGTGCGGGTGGAAAGATCGTCAGCTTTGGGCTGACCGTATTGCTGGATGGCGATGTGGAGGTCGCCAGGGGTCTCGGCGTGTTCAAGAGGAAGAGTGAGCCGGAGGAGATTGGGGCGATCAGGTTGAGGGATCGGGGCGAATGCGATGGAGAGGTCCGAATCGCTGCCGGTTGGGCGCGCGGTGATGGTGTGGACGCAGGCGCTGCCTGTGGAGGCGACGGTTAGTTGCTCAAGGCGGCCAGCGATGAGGCCGGTGTGAGGATCTCCGGTTGCGTTGGCATCGGGAAGGTTGGCGATGTGCCAATCTCCACCGGGGAGCTGCTGCAAGGGCAGCGTCGGGCCGGTGAAGGAGTCGAAGCCCCACTGACCCTTGATGGTGCCGGTGAGGACGATTGGCTTGGGTTGGGGTTGGGGTGCGGGTTCCTCAGGCTTTTTGGGAGTGAGTTCGGGGTGGGTGAAAGCTTTGGCGTCACCCGTGGGAAGATGTTCGGGCTCGGGGAGCTCGACGTGGTGTTCGGGGGTTTGTTGGAGAACGAGGCCGCCCTGGTAGGCGTCCGCTATGAGGGGAATGTCGGGTTCGGTGGGTGCGCCGGGAGGTGTGTTGAGGTGCAGGACCATGTCGTGGGCGAGGCTGGTGGAGAAGACCAGCGGGGCACCTTCGATGGGGAGAGCGACGGAGGGTTTCAGGAGGCAGGTGATGTGATTGGCGTCGGCTGGGCGAAGCGGCGGCGGGATGGCTTTCTGGACTGATGGAAGGCCGATGACGAGGACAGACTTGGGATTGTGGAACGAGGGTGGCGAGTTCAGGCGAAGATTGAGGGCTTCGGCCTGTGGAAAGGCGATGGCGGGGATGTATTGGTACTGCGCCGTGTGAAGGCTGGTCGTGAGCCGGACGAGGTCTATGATGGCGCCCACGTAGGCGGAGTAGAGCCCAGCGCCGGCGAGCTGGGTGGTGCTGGCCTGGCTGATGAAGTCGGAGCCGGGGCCATTGGAGAGAGCGGAGGCGACGGACTGGCCGTGGCCGTCATCGAGAAGGGTTTGGGTACCGGTCTGGGTGAGGCAGGTGAACTGGGTGTCGACGGGCAGCTTGTAGCAGGTGGGGTTGGGCTTGAGGGCGAGAGTGCGGGCGAGAAGGTCGGAGTGCTTCTGGAGCTCATCGGGATCGGATGGCGGGACGCGGCGGATGGCGGTCAGGTACTTTTCAATGCGCGCCTGCTCAAAGCCGGCCTCAGCGAGGTCTTGCGAAGCGCGGACGAAGACGCCCGGACGGCCCTGTACGGCGGACTTGAGGGTGGAGAAGTCGCCGCCGGTTTCGGGGGCCATGAAGAGCACTGCCTGCTCGGCTTCGGCGGGAACGGTGATGAAAGAACCTTCTTCGCGGACTTTCTTGTCCCAGGTTTCTATGCGGAAGAACCAGTTATCAGGTGGGGGATTGGTGGTGCCGCGGAGAAAGACACAGATGAGGAGATAGTGAACCGATTGGCTTGCTGGAAGGTCGGTGTGCAGCCAGATGCGATCGCCGGGCTGGAGGTTTGGGACTGAGGCGATGGGAAGCGTGACGCCGTTGCGTGTGACGCGGACGTCAATGCGCGGGCCTACCAGGTCGAAACGTGCGTCGGCTGCGCATAACGGAGGGAGAAAGCCGATCAACAGGAGAGACAGAAATAGGAATCGGGCGCGTTTCGCCATACTTCTAGTTTAGATGCGTCGTTGTACGAGGGGTGAGCGATGGTGCTTCTTCTTCGGAGAAATCGCGCAATGTTTGCAAGATATTGGGGTTGGGTCGGATTTTGTGTTTCCGGGAGGTTAAAAGCGACGACCCGGAGTAGGCCGGGTCGTCGGGATCAAGGGGATGGCCTGCATAGACGAAGAACGGGAGCAAGCAGGTTCTTCGCTGCGCTCAGAATGACAAATCTAAATCAGGATGACAAATCTCAATAGGGCTATCTGGCACGGCGGCTGGGGCCGTCTGAAGCTACCGAGCCGTCGCGGATGCTGATGACGCGGTGGGCGAATTCGGCGATGTCGGGTTCGTGGGTTACCAGGATGATGGTGTTGCCCTTGGCGTGGAGATCGTCGAAGAGAGCCATGATCTCGACCGAGGTTTTGGAGTCGAGGTTGCCGGTGGGTTCGTCGGCGAGGATGATGCTGGGATGGTTGACGAGGGCGCGGGCGATGGCTACGCGCTGGCGCTGGCCGCCGGATAGCTCGTTGGGCTTGTGCATCATGCGCTCGGCGAGGTTGACCTGGGTGAGGACTTCCTTGGCGCGCTCGATGCGGGCGGCGGCGGGGGTGCCGTTGTAGATCAGCGGCAGCTCGACGTTGTGCAGCGAGGTGGCGCGGGCGAGCAGGTTGAAGGTCTGGAAGACGAACCCGATTTCCTTGTTGCGGATGCGGGCGAGCTCGTCGTCGTTGAGTTCGGAGACGTCGTGGCCGTTGAGCCAGTACTTGCCCTGCGAGGGCGAGTCGAGGCAGCCGAGCAGGTTCATCAGAGTTGATTTACCGGAGCCCGATGGGCCCATGATGGCGACATACTCGTTGTGCTTGATACGGATGTCGACGCCGCGGAGAGCGTGAACCTGCTGGTCACCCATTTCGTAGGTCTTCCAGAGGTTGTCGGTGACAATGACGTCGCCGGGGTGGGGGCCGTCGGCGTTGGAACCGATGCGGTCCTGCTCGGGTGGGACGACGGTGGAGGTGTCGATGGCCATTGAATCTCTCCGATGAAATCTTTGTGTTGCAAACAGAAAGCACCCCACCCTGTCACGATGAAACCGCGTCGAGGATGGGGCACTCGACGCGGAGTGGGTACTAACTGCTGGAGTCGGTGGTGATGGGTTCTGCTGTGTTGTCACGTTTGACGGCGGTGCCGCTCTTGAGAGAACGCAGGACTTTGTAGTGGCCGGTGACGATTTCATCATCGGCTTTGAGACCAGTGAGGACTTCGATGTCGGTGGCACCCGTGATGCCGGTGGTAACCGGAATGAACTTTACGCGAAGCTTGTCGCTGTCCTTGACCAGCAGATAGACGCCCTGGGTGAGGGTCGGCTTAACGGTAGAGGTCGTTGTGGCAGGAGCTTTGCCGTGGCTGGTGAACAGAGCCTGCTCGGCGGCAAGATCACGTTGGACCAGAGATTGGATGGGGATCGTGAGCGTGTTGGGCTTATTGGCCGTGACGATCTTGGCGGTGCAGGAAAGACCAGGGCGGAGTTCGTCGGAGGTCTGATCAAGGGTGACGACGACCTTGAAGTCCTTGGCTTCTTCGGTACCGGTGGTGGACTGCGAGGTCGCGACCCCGGTGGTGCGCAGCAAGGCCTGGTCTCCTACTTCGGTGACGTGGCCTTTGAAGATCTTGCCCGGCAGGGCATCGACGGTGACGTCGGCTGGTTGACCGAGAGCTACGTTGACGATGTCGGTTTCGTCGACTTTGACCTCGGCGGTGATGTTGGACATGTCGGCGAGGGTCATCAAGGTTGATCCCTCGGAATTTTGAATGCCGAGGACGACAGTTTCACCCTCGCGGACGGGGATATTGGTGACGAGGCCATCAAATGGAGCGCGGGAGACGGTTTTGTCGAGAGCGTCGTAGTTGGCACGCTGGGCGGCGACAGCCTGATCGGAGTGGCCGCGTGCAGAGTCGGTCTGTGCCTGAGCCTGGGCTACGGCAGCCTGACGCTGGGCGAGAGTCGCGACGGCCATGTCGTAGGCGGCCTTCTTGGCGTCGAAATCCTGCTTGGCGATCAGCTTGTCGTTATACAGCTGCTTGGAACGGCCAAAGTCGAGGGTCTTTTGTTCGAGGTCGGCCTTGGCCTCGTCGACGTTAGCGACAGCGGTTTTTTCGGCGGCGATGTAAGAGGTAATGTCGGTCTTTGAGGCCGCGATGGTGGCCTGCTGCGCGGCGACTGTGGCTTCGGGCTGGACGTTTTCAACCGTGGCGAGGACGGTGCCGGCCTTTACGTGGTCGCCTTCCTTGACGTAGAGATGCGTGATGCGGCCGAAGGACGTGGCGCCGACATTGACGTAGGTCTTGGGTTTGATCTGACCGGTGCCGCTGACTGTGGCGAGGAGGTCTTCGCGGACAGCTTTGCCGGTGGCGACCGGAGTGACGTTCGAGTGGCTGTAGGCGATTGTTCCGGCGACGACTCCGACCAGAACCAGGATTACCAGGACAATCAGGACAATTTTTTTCGCACTCATTTTTCGTTTTCGGTCGCGGGATTTCGTCGCGGCTTTCTTCGTCTGCGGGTTAAGGCGCAGGATGAAATTTGTCTAGGCACGGAAGAGAGATACGCGCCGACCTGCCCCGTGGTTCCGTTGCTGTGGAAAACAGGGGGCAGATGAAAGCGCGGATAACTCGTCCAATGATTTGATGATAGCAAGCCAGCGGTTGTTTCGGAGCTTGTGAAAGGTTGCCTGCAGGATTAGAATCGGAAGGTCAAAGTTGAAGGAGTCCGGCCCTCTATGCAAACGCGATTTATTCTCTCCGCTGTAACACTACTCGCACTTTCGAGCGCGAGCTTAGGAGGGCGTGCGCAAACTCCGGCCGTGGCACCAGCTGCGACGACGACGACCGACCAACAAGCTGTGCCTGCGAGCCATCAACCGGCGGCATTGGAGAACGGCGGCGGTGTGGTGAAGTCTCCTCCGGTGGAAGAGAAACCCGATCCGCTGAAGCGGCGGTTGAGCGATCGGCAGGAAGCGGTTCGCCGGCAGCAGACGAAGAACGAATTGCATGGGTCGTACAAGACCTGGCTGGATCAGGACGTTCGCTGGATCATTACGGACGAAGAAGCGAAGGCCTTCAAGAATCTGGCCAATGACGAAGAACGCGACCAGTTTATCGAGGCTTTCTGGCAGCGGCGCAATCCGAATCCGGAGTCGCCGGAGAATGAGTTTCGCGATGAACACTATGCGCGTATCGCTTATGCCAATGAGCATTTCGCGGCTGGTAAGCCTGGATGGATGACCGATCGCGGACACATCTGGATTGCTTATGGCAAGCCGGACAGCACGGACTCGCACCCTTCGGGTGGAAGCTACCAGCGGCCAACGGAAGAAGGCGGCGGCGAGACTTCGACGTTCCCATTTGAGGTGTGGCATTACCGCTATCTCGCGGGCGTGGGCGACAACATCGATATCGAGTTTGTGGATACCTGCATGTGCGGGGATTATCACGCGACAATCGACCGCTCGGAGAAAGACGCACTGAAGAATGTTCCGGGCGCGGGTTTGACGGACTATGAGCAGCAGGGCCGCTCGACGAAGGCTGACCGTTTCAAGGGTGGTGGACTCGAGCAGCTGGGTGATGGACCGATGTCGACCAGCAATCAGAGCAAGCAGTTTGATCGTCTGGATCAGTTTGCGAAGATCTTCGCACCGCCACCAGTGAAGTTTGCGGATCTCGACAGCTTCCTGAGCTCGGCGAAGGTGCTAAATGGGCCGCCATTCCTGTTCGATGTGCGGACCGATTACGTGAAGCTGACCAATGACACCGTGATGGTGCCGTTGACACTACAGATCAAGAACGGGGATATGACCTATATCACCAAGGATGATTACTCGACGGCGACGGTCAATATCCTGGGGCGCGTGAGCAATATCACCGACCACATTGTGCAGACGTTCGAAGATACGGTGACGGTGCCCACCTCGGCTGACTTACTTGCGAAGACCAAGAACAATGTTTCGGTTTACTGGAAAGCGCTGCCGCTCCCGCCGGGACGGTACAAGGTTGAGATTGCAATCAAGGATGTAAACAACCCGGACCACGTAGGCATATGGAGACGAAGCGTCGACGTACCGAAGTACGAGGATGATGTGTTGTCGGCTTCTTCACTGATTCTGGCCTCTTCGATGGAGCGGGTGCCTTCGAAGGAAATCGGTACGGGTAGTTTTGTGATTGGAAATACGAAGCTGACGCCGCGTGTGCCGCCGACGATAACTACGCCGGTGACGTTCCATCGAGCGCAGAACTTGAACTTCTGGATGCAGGTTTACAACCTGGGCATCGGAGACAACAAAAAGAACGACGCGACGATTGAGTACCAGGTTCTGGACCTAGCCACGAATAAGCAGATTCTTGTTTCTCAGGAGACAGCGGCGAAGCTCAATCCGAATGCCGATCAGTTGACGCTGGAGAAGTCTATGCCGCTGGCAAGTTTGCAGCCGGGCAAATACCAGGTAACGATCAAGGTGAATGACGGCGTGTCGAAGCAGCAACTTGCAGAGTCTGTACCGTTTTTTGTGGTTCAATAGGGCTGGAGAATAACAGGGACTTTCCCGGGACTGACCGCAAGAATGACAGTAGCCACGCTGACCGTAGCGCGATGGCAGTTTCAAGGCAAGACGTTAGCGCTTCGAGCAAGCAAGAAGTGCATTTCGGAGAGCAGTACGCGCGCGAATTGCGAACTTGAGGGCGCGGTGAAACGAGTCGTAACGGTTCTGATTCTGACGATGACGTTCGGTGTGGCCGGGCAATGCTTTGCCGCGTCGAACGGCGGTTTGCTGCGAGGGGTTGTACGGGATGTGCACGGAGCGCCACAGATGGGCGCGCTGGTGGAACTGCTCTCTGCCGATGCGAGCGTGATGGCGACCGCCTTCACGGATGATCATGGACGATATTTGATACAGGCGATTCTGCCGGGCCATTACCAGGTTCGGGCAAGTGCGGCTTTTCTGTTGCCGGCGACGCGGAGCAATCTCCATGTGCAGGCTGGGGCGCAGATGATTGTGAACCTGACGATGAGTACGTTGTTCGAAGCCGAGAGTTGGTTGCCGGCGCAGAAGCGACGGGCCGATGAACCGGTCGACGACTGGAAGTGGGCGTTGCGTTCGACGGCGAGTCGACCGCTGTTGCGGTTGGTGGATTCCCAGGATCCGACCCTACAGATTTCTTCAAGTGCAGCTGAACCGCACAAGGCTTCACAACAGGCGCGAGTGTCGGTGACCAGTGGGGATGGAGATTTTGGGCAGGGTGGTGTCCACCAGGTGATGCTGCTGAATCGCACGCTCGAGGATGGCGATAGCGCGATCCTGCGTGTCGATATGGGGGATCCGCCGGCCGGGTTTCCTCTGAGGCCTTCAACTGAGGTGAGCGCGGGGTATGAGCGGCGGTCGCTGATGGGTGGGAACACGCGGCTGGTAACGAGCTATCAGTCGCATCCAGAGCTGACTTATGGAACTGGCGCTGGACTGCAAGTGATGCGGTTAGCGAGTACGCAGCAGGTGAGCCTGGGTGATGCAGTGATGATTGATGCCGGGACGCTGATGCAGGCGGAGCGGCTGGCGGCGACCAGATTTATCGCGGAACCGTTTGTGCGGGTGATGGTACGTCCCAGTGGGGAACTGATGGTGGAGTACCGGTATGCTAGCGGGCGGACTCTGCAGAGCTCGGAGGATCTGGATCACATCAAGCCTCCGGCTGATGTTTTGACCGATGCCACGGGGCGGCCGCTGAGTTCGAAAGGAAGTCATCAGGAAATTTCGGTGAGTCGAAAGCTTGGCACCCGAACTGTCGCGTTTGCGGTATACAGCGATAATTTTTCAAGTGGCGCAATTGCGGGGAGCGGACTGATCGATCGCGGCAGTCTCGATGGAGTACCGGTGATTGCGGATCCAACGACGGGCACTTTCCGAATGGCTTCGAATGGGTATTGGGGACGTGGCCTGAGCGGGTCGGTGGTGCAACCGTTGACGTCATCGCTGGCGGTGTGGGGCGAGTATGACCTGGGGACGGCGCTGTGGAGCGGTACGGGTTCGGCACCGGCGATCACGACTGTGGGTTCAACGATCGGGGCACATACGGCACAGGCTGGGAGCGTGGCGATTCGTGGGAAGATTCTGCACACAGGTACGTCGATGAAGGCAGAATATCGCTGGCAGCCGCTGAGGACTCTGACGCAGGTGAATTCGTACAATGCGACCCCTGACGAAGGTTACCTTGGCTTCTACATACGGCAGCGGCTGTGGTGTGGGCGGATTCTGCCGGAAGGTATCGATGCAGTGGTGGAAGCGACCAATCTGTTGGAGCAGGGGTATCAACCGGTGCTTGCGCCGGACGGGCACACGTTATTTCTAGCGCAGCTTCCGCGGGCAGTTCAGGGTGGGTTAGCGTTCAACTTTTGAGGGTGTGGTGTTGTGGCTAAAGTTTTCTACGACTTAAGTGTCATCTCTCAATCTCGAACCTGCTTATATTCACTGAGTGGGTTTCATTTGCAATGTAATTAATTAAGGATTGCTAGCTGGAATTGCATGTTGGACGCTGGCAACACGATATCCGGGAGAAGATATGGTGTTGAAGAGGCGGCTATATGACTACCCGTGTTTCGGGCAAAAGTTGCCTTTTTCCAAGTGGTATTTATTTGGGAAACCCGCCACCATTTTGGCTCGTCGAAGATCTTTTTCCCATTGTATTAAGTGTATTCTTAACCAACACAAAGAGAGACGGTTACGGAAAGTTTCGGACCTATCTCGGAAGCACTGATTAGATGAGAACCCTGTGCGTACGTATGGAGAGCCGGTGGTAACAAGTACGCCTGTTGGCGATGTGAATCAAGGGACCGGTACTTGCGGTCCCGATCTGCTCCGTAAGACGGGCATTGTTATCCCAACTTACAATGCTGCCCGGTACTGGGACCGTCTGCAGGCGGCTCTGAATCAGCAGGGTATATTGCGCGAGCAGGTTCTAATCGTCGATTCTTCTTCGACGGATGATACGCGGAAGTTGGCGAAGCGTGCCGGATATCGGCTGAAGCAGATTTCTAAGGAAAGCTTTCGTCATGGTGCGACGCGGCAGATGGCTGCTGAATCGCTGCCATGGGCGGAACTGCTGGTATACATGACCCAGGATGCTCTTCCTCAGGATCAGGACTCGATCATAAACCTGATAGGCGCGTTTCGCGATCCTGAGGTGGGAGCGTCCTATGGACGGCAGCTTCCGCGCGAAGAAGCAAATGCGATCGAGCGTCATGCACGGCTGTTCAATTATCCAGAAGTTACGGACGTCCGAAACTTCGCGAGCCGGACGCGGCTGGGCATCAAGGCGGCTTTCATCTCCAACAGCTTCGCAGCCTACCGATATTCGGCTCTCATGGAGGTCGGAGGATTCCCAACGAACACGATCGTTTCCGAAGAGGTGACGGTCGCGGCGCGGATGCTGATCGCAAACTGGAAAGTGGTTTATCAGGCCGATGCGGCGGTGGTCCACTCACACCCGCTGACTGTCTCGCAGGAGTTTTCACGCTATTTCGATATTGGGGTTCATCACGGTAGATCGAAATGGCTCTTGCATGCCTTCGGGGGGGCTAGCCAGGAGGGTCGCACGTTTGTCCTTTCACAGATGCGATATCTTCTGCGGAACAGACCCTCCCTCATTCCGGTAGCCGCGCTCCGGAATCTATCGAAATGGTGCAGCTATAAGCTGGGACTTCATGAAGAGTACCTTCCAATGGTGGTGAAAGAGGCGATCTCCAGCTATCCGCATTTCTGGGAAGGAGAGCGTGAGGCCTTGCTCACGGCACGGACGACTTCCACGCGGAGAAGCAAGCAATACCGTCTGGACCCAAAACCAAAAGATGTGAGTGATGATCGCCAGAGTAAGCACAGATTTGAGGGTTTGATCTAAATCAAGGCCGGTACAGTGGTGGGACTGCCCGGAGGATGAATTTTGAAGTCGGCTCGAAGCGACAGCTTCGTTAGAATGGTGCCGTTATCATCACGGACAGAGATCAGGTCTGTATCCGTGACTACTGATTGTTGTGAACGAATGCCCTCGGTTTTACTTGGGATGTCGTTATCCTCGTCGTCGCGGATTCAAGTCCGGGTGCATGGGCGGTAACTATGATCTGTCCCGGTTCGAGCGACGACTGTACGATTGCCATGCATAAACCCTTGAAGGCGCTTCGCTGGGCTGTTGTCTTATCTTCTGGCTTATCGGATTCGTAGCAGGTCGGTCTCTGTTGCCTACACCAAGAAGCAATCCTGGACCTTTCAGATCGAAAGTGATTTTGTTAGCAGCTCTGGGACAATGCGGTTTGCCGCATCGAGCACTCGTGTGGCGACGATCGACACGTCTTCTCCATCTGCGTGGATTTGAACTCTGTCTGTTGTCAATGCCAATTTGGCGGGAGCACCCGCAGTTTCGTTGGCCGCTGTCAGCAGGACGCTTCCGTTGTTTGATGCGCGTGCGTCCAACATGCCGGGCGCGTATTTGACCTTCCATGAAAGGTGGCCATTCTTCTCGACGTTTTGTGAGCCAAGCCTTATGCCGTTGAGAAAAAGCTCTATGCGCTTTTGATTGGAGTAGAACCAGCCTTCGATCTCCTGACCTTCTTTGCCGGGCCAAGTCCAGTGGGGAACAGGTGCAATGCTGGTTCGGAGGCCCACCAGGTCTTGTAGTAGAAATAGTTGTCTTTGGGAAAGCCGCAGGTGTCTATCAGTCCGAAGTGCGAACTAATGCAGGGAAGCATCCACCCGGACTGTGAGAATGTTGTCTTCGCCATAGTTCAGAAAATCGGTTCGTCGATCGTTACCGGCGCTGAGCAGGGAAGATGCTCAGCTCGCAGAATCGAAAGACGGCTTACGGATGCCGAACGAAGATCGTTATGACGGGTGTCGCGCAGACGACGACTGCTGTGCCAATTGAGTAAATGAATGGTGGACGCGGTAGGGATCGAAGTCCGCCGAAGATGTGGAAAAAGACGCCCGCGAACTTTCAAAGATAGTGCCTCTTCACCCGGTCACGATCTTGAGAAGGCGCGGGAGGTCGAATCCCTCACCAGAGACTCTTCGCTCGGAAGATCGTTTTCCTCCCGTCAGAAGTTTCTCGGTTCATAGTTGCACGTTTCGTTGGGACGACGATGCCATGAGGCCGGCAACATCTCGGTTTGTTGAGCCAATTTGAGTCTCCGATCTTGGAAACGCGAGATTTGAAATGCCAAATGCCCGCAACCATCATTTTATATTTTTTTGCTCGTTTCCCTCTTGACATAATCGCCTTATACCTAACACAATAGGCAATAAACAAAACAAAAAGACACAAAACGAAATGCAACGAAATTGGCAACCCTTAGGGAGATAAGCGATGATCAGACGGATTAGGGTTAGATGTCTCAGCTTCGCCATTTTGGCGCTATTCGTATGTTCAACGGGATATAGCCAGATTGATTTGGGGACTCTTCGCGGAACCGTCACTGATCCATCTGGGGCAATTGTGAATGATGCCAAAGTGTCAGTTGTTGATGAGACAACAAATATCGAGGTGCGTCGCACCACTACCGACGCTCATGGTGACTATGAAATTCCCGATGTGAAACCTGGAACGTACCGTGTTACGGCAGAACGAGAGGGCTTTCGATCGTTCATAGCCGTTGACGTATTGATTGATCCAACGCAGATCAGGCGAATCGATATTAAATTGTTGGTTGGCGATGTATCTGACGCTGTTAGCGTCAACGCGGGAGCGGCGCTCATTGAAACCCAGACTGGGACTATTAGCAGACAATTGGACACAACAAACTATGCGACGGGAGCAACCGTTGATATTAACCCGGCACCTTTAGCTCTCTTGGTTACGACTCCTGGAATGCAGGGAAATGGGTTCAATATGGTGATGTCGGGCATGTCAAGTGGTGCATTGCAGACATGGGAGGCAGACGGAATTGCTGCGGATATAAGTTCCGGTGGCTCTGCAAGTGCCATCGCCCAACTGGATGATTCAAATTTTTTCGAGACAGTTGAAGCAAGCACGGCTAATGCAGGTGTAGATGCTTCTCGTCCGGTCGGATTCAACCTCGTTTCAAAGCATGGCGCGAATGCATTTCATGGTGATGTTTATTGGAAGGAGCAGAACTCGGCACTTGATGCCAAGAAGTTCTTCACCCCGACCAACACGCCATATATCTTGCATTCGGGCGAGACGGAGCTAAGTGGCCCAATCTATAAGAATAAGACATTCTTCTTTGCGGGATTCCAGCTCAATGTGGTGCCTCTTGGCGACTACTATCTCGAAAACGTACCAACACTAAAGGAGCGTTCGGGAGACTTTAGCGATTATCTCAATGCGTCTACATCGCCAACAGGGAAAGTCGTTGTGATTAATAACCCTTCTACCGGCCAGCCTTTCCCAGGCAACAAGATTCTTCCTTCGCAGATAAATAGCGTTTCACAAAACTACTTGCAGTATTACCCAACACCGAACATCGGCTCTCCAACTACCTACCTTCAGAATTATGGATTTAATGACCTCGCTCCGGCTTACAGGGCGGAATGGATGAACTTCAGGGTAGATCATCAGTTGACGAAGAATAACACCCTTTTCGTTCGGTATGCCGCGCTCTTCAACCCGTTTCCAGAGGCTCAGGCTCCCAGCGCGCAATTTGACTATACGGAGGCAAATAATTCGCAACAAATCATTGCCTCGGACACCTGGGTATTAGGTCCCGTGATGGTAAATAACATTACATATGGTTATACGACCGATCGAAACAAGGTTGGCGTTTCCTATCCAGATGCGCGCACACCTCTGTTTGGCGATACGGTTGTCAACGCGATTGGCCTTCAGGGAGTGAACTCCCAAGGCTTTCACACCATTGGATTTCCCGGTGTATCGATTAGCGGAGCAGGAGCTGTATCGAGCTTAAGCGCCGCAAGCGGGTGTCTGGGAGGGTTAGGAAGTACCTGCACAATTAACTCCGGCAATACCTGGAAGGATGTTCTAACCTGGTCCAAAGGCAAGCACATCATGAGGTATGGGGGTGAATACGACTACTATACGGGTTACCAAGGGTCAATATCCTCCTCCGTTTATGGATCCTTTGCCTTTACAGGCACGTTCACTGGCAGTGGCTTCGCCGACTTCCTGTTGGGCATGCCGAGTACCGCCACAAGGCTTACGGATCCGGTAGTCGGTCGTAACCTTCATCAGAGTCAAGTTGGCCTCTTTGGGGAAGATACCTGGAAGGTCAGCCCCAAGTTAACCCTTGTTTATGGTGTAAGGTGGGACTATTACGGCAGTCCGATTTATGACGATGGGCTGATGTATAACTTCGATCCGGCTACCGGCGATGTAATTGTTCCGGTTGGAATGTTATCGAAAGTCAGCCCATTGTATCCAAGCAGCATTACTATTGTAGAAGGAAATGTCGTACCCTCATCGAAACTAACAAATATAAGACCCCGCGTATCGGCGGCATATCGGCTCAGAGATAGCCTTGTAATTCGGGGAGGATATGGTCAGTTTACCGTGTCCAATGATTTCCTAAGTTCCGGACGAGTGAATGGCCCCACGCCGTTTCAAATAAATGAAGCCTATCCAAACGTCAGTAGTTCAAAGACTCCGCTCTATACGTTCCCTGATCCCTTTCCGAGTAGTAGTGCTGGGGCAACGGTTCCGAGTCAAAGTGTCTCACAGATGCCTATGCATACCGATGAAGCGACGATTCACCAATATAATTTGACTTTCGAACAACAGGTAGGGAACGCGATCGGCTTGCGACTGTCCTTCGTAGGATTGAACGGTGTCGGCATGAACTATGGCCTAAATGTCGACAAGCCTATGGCCAGCACTATACCGTTTTCCTTTTCTCGCGAACCGTATCCGCAGTTCACTTCGGTAACGGAATATAGAACCGACGGTTCCTGGCATCGTCAGGCGCTCCAACTAGAAGCGCAAAAGCGCACCGGCAGATATACTTTCGATTCGAACGTCAGCTGGGCTAGCAACATGGAAAACTATAACGATCTCGAAGATCCATACAATGTTACCAATCACTGGTCTCGCGATGCTACAGAGAGGCGACTCTATTTCGTAACCAGCGCGGGTGCTGCTTTGCCATTCGGGAAAGGTCAGGTTTTCTTCCGACATGCCAACCGAATCGTCAACAGCATCATTGGTGACTGGAAGGCACAAGCCATCGCCACATTTACGTCCGGTATGTACTTTACACCCACATTTACAGGGCCCGACCCTGCAAATGCGAGCTCGGGAAATGTGACGCAAATAGCTGATTGTATCGGTCAACCATATTTCAGCGGTAGGACCATAACGAGGTGGTGGAATCCGGCTTCGTTTGCGACGCCGCCGACCAATGCTGGACGCTACGGTAATTGTGCGGCAAATATTTTGGAGGGCTATCCGACGCGGGTGGGTAATCTTAGCTTGGCAAAAACCTGGCATACCTGGGGACCCGTGCACACTACGTTTGTTATTCAAGCTTCGGACATCGCGAATACGCCCACCTTCACCACACCTGTGACTACAATCACTTCTTCAACATTCGGGGCATTCACAGCGGTGAATCCTTACTATCAACCCGAGAGAGATGGGTTCAGGCAAATTGACGCAGCTCTCAAAATAGCGTGGTAGGTAAAGTAGTTTTGGGTGTTATGCGGTTGCTAGCCACTCAATACCCTTAATCATGCGAGCACCGATAGACTTTGCAAGACCTTATGAAATGTTTGTATATCGATGCCATGACTTAGTACGCTTCACTGCAATTGCTCTATAGAGTCTAATCAGTGAATATAATGCCTCTAGAGCCACGAGAACCCTGAGCAACGGCATAAGGCAGGAAGGCCCTATCCTTCGGAATCAGACTATTTGCGTTCTTCACGACGCCGTGGAGAGTTGCGCCTGGGCTTCGATGCAACGTGAATTCGTCGCGGGCCGTACTCCTCGAGGAGGATACGCAGGCCCTCGTGGAAGCGATCTTTCCCGATCTCAATCCGCCCGTTGCTGACTGGCGAAGTCGTGCGAGCTGACTTCCTCGTCGGGTGTGACGGCGGCCACAGCACGGTACGAAAAATTCTAGCGCTAAGGTTGGAGGGCGAGACGATCGACGAGAAGCCTATGCTGGTCGCCGACGTCGATGTCGAAGGGCTCGATCAGCGGGACTGGCATCTTTGGCCTTTGGCCAAGGGCGGGGCACTAGGGCTTTGTCCATTGCCGAAAACGCAGTTGTTCCAACTTACGGGGAGCGCGGGAGCTATTGGATCCGATCTTGAAAGCGTGGTGCATCGAGCAACTGGGTATCGCATTGGGCGCGTTGCGTGGCAATCTGTCTATCAACCCGCAGTCCGCATGGTGAACCGTTACCGCGTTGGGCGCGTGTTTCTGGCAGGAGACGCGGCGCACGTCCATCCGCCGGCAGGAGGGCAGGGGCTGAATACTGGTGTGCAGGATGCGTACAACCTGGGCTGGAAGCTCGCGCATGTCATGCGAGGAGGGGCGGATTCGTTGCTCGATAGCTACGAGTCCGAGCGCCTGCCTATCGCCGCCGCTGTACTTGGCTTGAGCAAGCAACTGCTTCAAAAGAGATCGATCAAACGCGGCTCTTTAACCGATCAGCTTAGCTTGCATTATCGAGACAGCTCTTTATCCTCGGGCGATGCTCTCGGAAGTCTGCACCCAGGAGACCGTATGCCGGATACCCTGCTTGCCGATGGAAGCAGGCTCTTTGACCACATGCGCGGGCCCCACGCCACTGACTTTGCTACGTCAGGAGGGCCACGGATTCTGATCCGTCCAGACGGCTATATTGCGCACATTGGTCAGAAGCAATTCAAAGAGTATGCCGGAGAGTCGACAAAAACGGTTGCGGGTTCAATCTCTCTGATAGACCACCGATAGCTTTCCTAGAAAGGCCGTATCCAGACTCATCATGCGAAGATGGCCATAGGCATCGTTTGCCGACCTTTTTAGGCTTCTTTATAGCGCTCACGGTCGAGCAACAATATTTGTTTTTCTCTAAAGGAGCGCTTGGGCGTTCTCCCTGCAAAATTCGTGGGTGCCGTCAGCTATGGTCTAGGCGGATTCGATCATTTAGCCGCTCCACTGTGGGTCAGCGCTTCGACGATTGCAACGGTCTCTGCATCGCCTGGAAACAGCATCTCAAGTGCGATCTCAGACAAGGTGACATCAGACGGGCTGCCAAACACAGTGGTGGTGTTCAGGAAGGAGACAATGCCAGCCTCCGTGGCGATTTGCAAGGGGGTTGCGTAACGCTGTGCACCCTCTCCTGCCATGGCAACTGTCTTCATGCGCGCTGTTGGATAAGCCAGAACCTCCCCTAACAGCGCCTCGATATCTCGATCCGCAGTCGATTCGACCTGTTGTCGCAGAACCTCAATTACATGTGCTCGCCACTGAGCGAGGTTGACGATTTTCGGGGCAAGACCACGGGGATGAAGCATGAGCCGGACCGCGTTCACCGGCGCCCGTAGAATCTCGGGGGAACAGTCAACGTAAAGCTGGGGAATAGCTCTGTTGGACAGAATAATGTTCCAATGCCGGTCAACGGCAAATGCTGGATAGGGTTTGTGCGCTTGAAGAATTTGCTCAATTGCTTGGTGCGCAGAAGTCAACTCTTCAAGCGACCTTTCCTGGAACGCCGCCGCGAAACCCGCAGCCGAAAGCAAAACGTTCTGCTGACGCAGTGGCATCTCAAGATACCCGCCAATACGTATGACCATTTCGCGGCTTGGCTGTGCTTTTCCAGTTTCAAGAAAGCTGAGATGACGTGCCGAAATGTTCGCTTCAGCCGCCAGATCGCTCTGTGTCATCCGTCGGCGTTCTCGCCATCGGCGGACCAGGACTCCGAACGGGAATGTGTGGGTACTCACCAGACCATTTTACGCACTCTCAAGTTAATCCTATTGGTCTGGTGTTCGCGATTCATTTCTTGACCTGCGAGGTAATTGACAGTCTCCAATTCAGAACTAGTCTGGAAGCTGCAACGGTGATGATTGAACGAGCAACACGCAATCGCCGAAAGAAAGGCAGTCATGGATGAATCACAGAACCTTGCTGATCGCTACGTAGACGTCTGGAACGAGACGGATCAGGAACGACGTCGCATCGGCATTGCCGAATTATGGGTACCGGAGGGCATCCACTACGTATCCACGTTCAAGGCAGCTGGATACGATGAGTTAGAGAAACGCATTATTCGTTCGCACCAAACAAATGTGCTTGACGGCAACTTCCGGTTCAGAACTGTAAAGAACGCTCGCAAGCTTCATGACGTCGTCACCTTCAACTGGGAGATGATCGCTGTCACCGGTGAGATCTCCGCGGCGGGGCTTGAATTTCTAACCATTGACGAGAATTCCCGCATACTTGTCGACTACCAGTTCATCCTGAATTAGCTCGGAGGCGCCCGTGCGTACCTACTACTTCAATCAGCTTGGCATTGGTATTGAGGGTCTTGCGTTAGGTGACCTTGTTGATCCGGAACTCGGCCCTGCAGATGTCTTGATCAAAGTCCACGCGTGTTCGCTCAACCGCCGAGATCTGCGGATACTCGAAGGGCTCTATCCAATTGCCGGTAAGGTTGGTCTAGTTCCATTGTCGGACGGAGCGGGTGAGGTGTTGGCCGTCGGCCAAGATGTTCAACGTTTTAAAGTTGGAGATCGCGTGGCGGCAACCTACTTTCCGCTTTGGAGTAGCGGCCGTTTCTCCATGCAACACGCAGTCAAACAGCTGGGATGCACGATAAATGGCATGCTGGCGCCGTTCGCAGTAGCCCACGAGGATGCTGTGGTAAATGTTCCACCTCACCTTTCATTCGCAGAGGCCGCCACACTTCCGTGCGCTGCACTAACCGCATGGTGCGCTCTGCTAGGGCCCCGACCTATTCTGTCCGGCGAGACGGTTCTTACGATTGGCACAGGGAGTGTTGCGTTGTTTGCTGTGCAATTCGCAAAGATGTTAAGCGCTCACGTGATATCAATCACTTCGACCGACAGCAAAGCCGAACGCTTGAGACAACTTGGCGCAGATGAGGTGGTGAATTACCGCTCGAACCCTCAGTGGGAACTGGTTGTTCGCAAACTCACTGCCGGGCGTGGCGCAACGCACGTTGTTGAAACTGGCGCGCTGGACACATTATCACAATCGATTTCTTGCACCGCAGAAGAGGGCGTCGTTAGCATCGTCGCCGCCCTAGGTCAGGGTAATATCGACGCTCGAGTTTTTGGCAATCCCATCGTCGTTCGTCGGGTCTGCGTCGGCAGTCGATCGCATTTCGAAGCGATGAATTCAGCGATCACGGAGCACAAAATGCGTCCTATAATCGCTCAAATATTCTCTTTTGCGGACGCAATTAAAGCGTACCGTCACTTTGAAGCGGGCAATCAGGTTGGGAAGGTGGTGATAACTTGCGCTTGAAGACCAATTTCCGATGCACGGCTTCGTTGCCGTTGATCTGAGCAACCCGATTTGCCGACGCTCTCGGTTCTGCGTGGCTTCGGTCCACACCATGGCTCTTAGTAATGGTCTGGTCGAAAAGTGCTGCTATGGTTCCAATCAGTCCAGGTGGATAGGTAAGCGAGGGCAGCATGGCTGCGACTCGCGGTGAACCTTGATTGGTCCTTCGCCTATGCCCGAGCGATTGGGAGCTTTCTGGATTTCCCGATTGAAGAAACCAACGCACAAAGGCGCTCATTGGTATCAGTATCCGGACCGGCGGTATAGGTAACTAGCTTGAGCGAGCTTGGCCGAGGAAATTCGAAGTGGACCGAATCCAGAAAGAGGGCCCCTGCGGTTGGATGCAGCAACTCCTTGCGCCAGTCAAGAGAACTGACCACTTCATGGGACGACCACCATTTCCGAAACTGCGGACTGCAGCGCTCAAGTGCAGCAGTAAGTTCTAGCCACCGTGAATCCGTCGCGTAAGCAGCTAAGTCGGCACGGAAATGGGCGATGACGCAGAGGGCGAACCGTTTCCAATCCACGAGTAGACTTTGGAACGCCGCGTCGGTAAAAGTTAGCCAAACCCGATTACGTCGATGCTCAGGCAACAGTACCTGTCGAACTGTGCTCATCAATTGATCGCCAGAACACGCTAAGGGATGCGGGGCGGGATATCCAGCCAGCAAAAAGAGATGTTCTCTCTCTTCAGCTTCAAGCCTCAGGGCTGCCGCAACAGATGTTCCTGACCATACTCCAAGATCTTAGAGACAAACGGATCATTCCGTGAGCCGAGCTTCTTTACCTGCTGCGACAGCGTGCTTCGCCGACAACTCCAAGTCGATGCCGATTGATCGGCGCCTGTTTCCTTTGCGTGCATCCTTCGTATTAGGTGAACCTTGCAATCAGCACTGAAACCCATATTCAAAATCTATATCTGCGTCTGACTGGCTTGAGTCGAATTAACGATCAACTGATACCCTTACGATCAGGTCGCATCTTCGAGTTTTGTATTGAGTGCGATCTGCTCCCACTTTGCCAAATCGGCAAGCATCGTCTCGGCGTGAGATCTAACTGCTTTGACGGCATCCTCTCCGAGTTGAAGACGCAACGGCGTCTCCATAGCTTCTAGAGCCTGCTCGACAGCTTTAGCCGCTTTGCGCGGGTCGCCCGGTTGCGTTGCATCCATGGCACGCGCAAATTCTCGTGTACCACCAACCGTCTCTCTGTAGGCTCCCATCTCTGGCATGTGCTTCATGGCGGGTCCGGCAAGTTCCGTTCGGAATCCACCGGGTTCGACGATCAGGACTTTGATGCCGAAGGGTTTCATCTCTGCAGCCAAGGCTTCAGATACACCCTCAAGTGCAAATTTTGAGGCAGAATAAGCCCCGAAGCCAGCGAATGACACCTGTCCTCCGAGACTGCTGATGTTCACGATCGCGCCCCTTCGCTGGCTGCGAAGAATGGGCAGAAAGGCACGTGTCATGGCGACTGCGCCGAAAAAGTTGGTTTCCATCTGAGCGCGAAGTTCTTGATCCGAAGTTTCTTCGATGGCGCCGACGATGCCATATCCGGCGTTGTTGATGAGCACGTCGAGAGTGCCAAAGCGCTTCATAGTTGCCTCAACCGCGTCTTTTACCTGCTCGGGATTATTGACATCCAAATCGACCGCGAGAACTCGTTCGGGAGCTAAATCAACGATTTCTTGCAGCTTGTTAGTGCGGCGAGCACCGACCACAACGTTGAAGCCTTGCTCAATGGCATGTTCTGCAAATGCTCGGCCGAAACCAGATGACGCACCGGTAATAAACCACACCTTATTCGCTTGATTCACTTGTCGAGTTCCTTTGATTTGGGATTGATTCGGCACTAACGCGGCGACAGAAACTTGATCACGACCTCGTCTTTCGCTCCCGCTAGATGGTAGGCAATCGGAACAACCGGCTCAGTCGGGGACTCGTTGTCGTATCGCTCGCTCGTCGTAGTGGCCGGCTCATAGATCGCCTGCCCGGCGGTATAGCGCTGCTGAATTTGGCCTTCTATCTTAACTAGGAAAACCCCCGACTCGACATAGCCGACTACCGGGACAGGATGCATATGTCGTCCGGTGATCTGTCCGGGTTTGAAGTCAAGACGGGTGGCCTGCACATGATCGACTGTCTTGCTCGGCAAGACCTTGGCAGTGAGCACCGGCGTTCGCTTGATCTCTGAAGCCGTTTGGGACCTAGTCAAAGTAGTACCTCCAAGAATCGATGCTGCCAGGACGGGAACGAAAATAGTGGACGAAGCAAACCGGATGAATGATCCTTTCAAGTAGCCGAATAAGAAACGCCTTCCGGCGGGTTGTTGAGTTGCTTTCAGAAAAAAAGGCGAACTGCTGGTGGCCTCGAAAATTCAACATGAGAACGAGCTTTCAAGCGGTTTATTGGTGTCTCCCTCCGACTCGGGATGCAACATCGGTTTCCTTGGCGCCATCTTTCAGTTCAATCTGTCAAAAGCGATCCGCTTGACAAATCATTCTTTCTTATCAGATATTCGGATCAATCCTTGGTGATATTTTTATCACCAAGGCGGAGGAATGTCTAATGCGATATGTGATTCCCATTGGCAGAATTTTATTTGCGTTGATCTTCATCTCAGCTGCGCCTCGCCACTTCACGCACGAGGGGATTCAACACGCCGCCGATCTCGGGGTGCCAGCTGCTAGTCTCTTAGTCCCAATATCTGGGATATTGGCCCTACTCGGAGGCTTAAGCGTAGCTACTGGCTTCAAGTCACGATGGGGTGCTTGGATGCTGATCGCGTTTCTCGTGCCCGTGACCTTCGGCATGCATGCATTCTGGCGACTGCACGATCCCAACTCCATCCACATCCAGCAAGCGATGTTCTGGAAGAATATGTCCATGTTTGGTGCTGCGCTGATCCTGACTCAACTCAAATCCGGTTGGTAACACCCACAAGCTTCCCTTCAACGACTCTGGGCTTGTCATCAAATGGATGACTTTTTCTGAGGTGTCGTCGTGCACGATTGAGGAAGGCTTGACGTGGAGGGCGCATCTTCTTGGGTTCACATTTCGCCAAAACGAGGTGTGGGTGCGTTTTGCTGATGTCGCTGATGGCATTCCCGGCGGAGTTACGTGCGTAGGTGCTCGAATCACTTCGAGCTATTCCCAGCAATGCAACCGCTTCCGAAGCGTGTTCTTTGAAGTATTCGTGGCGTCCAAATCCTCGGACCCTCGTGTTGCCCCTTAGGTTCATTTCACCTCAACAGCCCTAAGACTTTTTGAACCATGAACTCTACAACAACCTTTCGGTCAAGACCTAGAGCTTGGATCTCCCCTTGACCAAGTGCGTCGAAGACGCGTTCGGTCAGAAATAGGTGAAGTGCATCCTGCTCACGGGTTCGTAACGGAAGGCCGAGACGCTGACGAAGTCCCGACATGACTTCCAGTTGCCGGCGTCTCTGCTTTCTGAAATACTTCCGCGCGGCTTCATCGGAAAAGATCAACTCCATCAGGGACGCCCTCAGACCACGCCATTCCGTGTGGAATTTGATACTGATCTCTACAACGCGTCTCGCGGTCTCATCCGGAGCCCTCCCTTTGGACAGTTCCTCGTCGATCGCCTTCCATTCTGCAGTGAGCCAACGTTCATACACAGCAAGAAAAACTTCGCGCTTGTCTTGGAAATGCTTGTAGAAAGTTCCGGTAGCATATCCTGCTTCCTTCACAATGCTGTTGGAGTCTGTTCCGTTGTAACCAAATTGGTTGAAAAGACTCGCGGCTCCATCGATAATCCGCTCGCGAGTGAGTTCGGGTGATCCCCGCCTCGGGCGCTGCGCCAGAGCCTTTAAGCGAGATTTATTCTTGAGGTCGCTGTTGACAGCCATAAGTGATGATGATATCACTAGTCTATTTAGTGATATATCTATCACTAAATAGAATCCATACTACTGCTGCTCGACTGCTGTAGATTGAGGGAAGATCACTATGAAAAGAACGAGACTACTTGTAAGCCTAGCTGCGGGCGAATTATTCATCGGAGCTGGATTGTTTGCTATGGGATTTATCGGTAAAGTTCGTATGGTTGACCGAGAAACTGATTTTCGCTCCGCCGTCGGTGCTCAGAAACCACGCCAAACCACCGTCATCGACGGGGTGACACTCGCCTACACAGATTCCGGCGGCCCCGGCCCGACCATCGTCTGTTTACATGCAATCGGACACGGCGCCCGGGACTTCGAGGACCTGACAAGAAGATTGGCCCAAGACTACCGAATAATCGCCCTGGATTTTCCAGGTCAGGGCAATTCGGGAGACGATTTGCAGCCAGCTAGCGGGACTCGCTACGCACGTCTCCTGGAGGGCTTCATGGATAATCTCAAGATCCATGAAGCGGTCTTGCTGGGAAATTCAATCGGCGGTGCCACTGCTGTTCGTTATGCGTATATGCATCCAGACCGAGTCCAGGCTCTTATATTGTGCGACAGTGGGGGGCTGCAATCTTCTAGCGCCGTGGGCCGTGTCTTCGTGGGTACATTTGTCCAGTTCTTTGCTGCTGGACGAAGAAGAGCTTCGTGGTATCAGTGGGCCTTCGACAAATACTACCGGCGCGTCCTGATCAAGAAGCCTGCGCAACAGCAAAGAGAGCGCATTGTGAGATCCGCCTATGAAACGGCTCCTGTATTGGAGCAGGCATGGAAGAGCTTCGGCCGACCGGAGGAAGATCTCAATCCTATCCTTTCCGAAATCAAATGTCCCGTGCTGATTGCTTGGGCCAAACACGACTTCGTGGTTCCCCTGAAAGGAACACAGTCTGCCTTTCAGCGTTTTCCGAACCATCGCCTGGAAGTATTTGACGGAGGACATGCGGCCTTCCTCGAAGACCCGGACCGTTTTGAACAGTCGCTCAGAAAATTTCTTAGGGGGAACGCAATATGACGTTTGTGTTTCCATTTCCTTCAAGTGGTGTAGTGGACATTTGATCTTCTGTTTCGCTGATCGTTGCCATAGTTGAATAACCATCGAGAATTAGAACCCATGAGGCGGGACGGTTCCATGCAAAGTCGATTACAGGTACAGATCGTGGAAGTGGAAGGCCAACTCAGAACGGCAATGCTCAATTCGGACGTTGATGCTCTAGACGAGCTTCTGGCCCCGGACCTAATTTTTACGAATCATTTCTGACAGTTGCTGGGTAAAGACGACGATCTTGCTGCTTACCGTTCAGGCGTCCTTAAGATCGCAAAGTTGGAACCGTCCGAGCAACATTTGGGGATTTTGGGTGAGGTAGCGGTAGTATCTGTCCGAATGCACAAGAGCCCGAAGGTCGTATCCGAGGCTCACTGGATCGACTTCAACAGTAAATCTCCGAATGACGCCACGCTCCTGCAGACGTTGGATACGCTCCGGAACGCTTGGCAGGGAAAGGCTCCTTCTTTGCGAGGTCCTTGATCAGAATACGTGCCTCGACTAGCAAGATTTCGACGATTTTACGGTCGATGTTGTCCAACGTGAACGATCGATAGGTTCGAACTATGGTTGACCTCTCTTGCAAAGAGATAATTGACTCTTTCACCTTTGCTGCATCATGTATATGCTTCGAGTACCTTATTAGTCTCTACAGAGAGGACCCCATGAACACTGAAATGTACCGAACGGATGGCTTGGGTGGACTAACCAGGCTCCATGAAAGAGATTCTCGCCCTCTTTCAACAAGCGTGCGTATAGATGTAACAGCGGCCGCCCTCAACTTTCGCGATATCCCCTTCATTCGGGGGAATGAGGATCGCAAGCCTACTCAACATAAGATGCCACTTTCCGAAGCGGTAGGACTAGTGTCAGCAGTCGGTGAAGAGCGACTAATTAGCAGATGGTCTATCGATGTGATCAACGATCAAAATTTCAATCTGGCCCTTTGTCGATCGAAGATCCAGTCCAAGTTGATCATGCACGTCACTCCGGATTGAAGCGTCGGACGGTCGGGTCAGTGACGGATCTTCATTGAATATCCTGAGGTGACAATCATACGATCCAGTCAATCCGGTTCGATTGATTACTGGCCGACTGAGACCGTGATTGGGCAACTCTGAAGCTAGCTGGTCCATGGTTAAAATATGAGCAATTGCCATCTGCAGGCCACTTGCTTCTCTTGTTGGGGTAGGCCGCGGCATAGCCTTTTTGATTTTCAGTCCCGTCTTGGCAATCACAAGATCATAGACATTCCCATCTCGATGTTCCTGATGAAGTCTTAGCCCGAACCGATCTGCAAGGAGTGCCTGTAGAGCGGAGGCTTTCATGTTGGCGCTGAGCGCTCTCCACTCAGAAATATCAGAGTCAGCGATTTTGGCGTGAATGTCGTACTTATCAGAGAAGCACCATTCAGGTAGGCCGTGGAGTCTGTCGAAGTCTCTGAAGTCGTATGCGAGGCTGATCAGAAAGAAAGCGGGAAAACCACTCACAGAAAAGCCATCGCCGGTGAAGGTCTCTCCCGAGGGAAACTCTGATTTGCTTTTCCGGATCGATACGACCTCAAAGGTTAGTGGCTTCTCCCGTGCCTCGGAAGCCTGTGTTTGCGGAATTGCGCTTGCCATCTCCGATGGATGATTCAAATACATCATGAATAGCGCTAGCGCCAGAACTACTTGTTGTCTAGGTTTTCTCAGCATGTTCACTTTCATCAATCGACCGGATTAGCAATTCAACATCGACTATGTAAACGCGTCGGAAGCGAGAATTGCGGGCTACTGTAGGTGTGATTTGGTTGAACCAGTTAAGAGAGAGACTTTGTAAATCGTTCCATGATATATAACCTGCCCCTAACCAACGTGCGCTATCCCTCCGAAGTGTTCTAAGGATGCCTGTCTAAAGATCGGCCCAAACTCATTTAACCGCCCACGTGCGGGCGAATTGTGAACACGAATGTTGCCGGCACTTTCCTCTCATATATGAATTCGAGGTCATAAATCTGGCAAACACCAAACATTCTTCTGTGGGAAAATGCATATTCGGTTGGACGAGAGCTATGCTGCGCGTGCGATGACTAGGAACATCAAAGCTGACCTAAGGTGTGGACAAAATGGTCAGAGGTATTAACGTGCTCGGCTTCCACGCGCTTCTGCTGAATCAGGCATTTTCCGACTGGCGCCTTCAGCCAGAAAGGGCGCCGCCGTCCTTAGTGACGCGCAGGCACCCGTTTCGCACTTTGTTTACAGAGGTCTTTAGTGAGTCAGTGAAATATCGTCTATATATCCGCCATAGTTGCCGTTCGCGCCCGGTTGGTCATATCCGATGTCGATGCGGCTTATTGTCTTTCCGGAGATACTGCTCAGGTTCGCAGTCACATAGTTCCATTGGTCCGGTTGAAGATGGTTACATTCGTCGGCCGGGTTCAACAGGTTGCCGTATTGGTCCGTAATGCCCAAATTGCGCAGAGCGGTTCCATCTGTAAAGATGACGTCGATGGCAACGCATGTGCTATCGAGTCCGGTCATTGAGCTGGCGCCTGGCTCACTGCCCAAGTTCGATTGAGGGTAGATCCAGTACGACAGTCTACTCGTTGTGCTTAGTGTCGTACTCTCGCTGAATGCCTCCATGTATGCGTGCGTAGATGTCCCACCACTCGCTGTACCCCCGTATTGAATGGCATATGACCCGCCGCGTGTGAGGGCCGGAGTGGAGCTAAGAATGGCGCTACTAACTCCGCTCTCGCCACCCCCTGGAGACGTTGCATCCACGGTGTTACTCCAACTTAGCTGGGTTTGTCCGCTCTCAAGACCGGTCGAGAAATCGGTTGTACCTGAAATTGGGGTGACCGACACATTTCGGAAATACACCGTGACTGGAGTGCTCTGCGTTTGGGCACGAACCTGAAGTTGGGGTGCCGGATTGAATGTAGCGGCGGTCGTGATGGTTTCGCTCAAAGTCTGATAGTTGCTTCCCAGTGTAACCACAGACGTGTCATCGTCCGTACTTCCATTCCAGGCAGACAGGTAGACTTGCCCAGAGCCTGCTACATCTACTGAAAATTTATACGAGGTGCTTGCCGCAACAGTCGGCGGAGCCGTCCAGACCAACTGGTCGTTGCCCTCATTTGCTGGCACCTTCATGACCATCGCGGGCATATTGTTGTAGCTAGTTGTCCCGAGAGTCACATTCGTGGAGGCAGTGCCAGGTCGCACGTAGTACCAACTGGGTATATAACTACCGCCGGCGGAGAAGTACACCGTGGCCGCGGTCGACTGAACCGGAACTACTATCTGTAGCTGGCCTGCCGTAGCGCTTTTTATTTCCACGAACAGCGTGATCGTTTGCATTGTAGGTGTCAAAGTGATAACCGGCGATAAGTTATTCGCAGTTCCGTCGTACACGCAGAGCCGGACCTGCCCGGAGCCTGCTACATTTGCCGAGAAGGTGTAGTACTGGTTCACCGCTGGAACCGACACCTCGCTCCAGGCCCAAACATTGCTGCTGGCACTGGCTGGAACTCTCAATTCGTCGATACCGGAACCTTCGTAAACGGTGGTAAGGAGGGACTCCTTATGACCTGTCGTACCGAGACCCCAGCCACTACTTAACAGTGAAGCGGCCCCGGACGCCCCGAGGGCGTTAGTGACTAGATTGTTGGGGTAAGCCGAAACCAAAGTCGCGCCTGGCACCGCCTGTGCATTGGAAGTTGGCAATGAACTACCCGTACCTTGGTAATAAGCCTTCTCAGTAAGCGCTAGTGCGCTAGGAGTCAGAAACACGTAGGGATGGCCCCCAGTTAGCTGCAGCTGTTGTGTAATGTACAGCAAGTCGTCCGGGGATAGGCCCCATCCATTGCCTAAAACCTCGACGAAGAGTGGAGCACTCGAAGATATATTGCTGGACACATAGGACTCGATCGCAGCGACCTCTTCGGGGGCAGTATTGATATACCCTTCATCCTGCCCGTCGATTACCGTGCTGCCATCGAGGGCATAACTATAGGGCGCCTTATACACAATGTGCGGTACATTCACATCGGTCGCAAAGGTTGGAACAGCACTCGACGATGTTTGCCAACTTGTTACCGTGCTCATGCTCTCCGCCGTCATGAATTCATGTGTCAGCGATCCGAACGTACCAAGATCGGACGACGTCATGGCCGTAGCATATCCAATGCCACCCGGGCCGGCCATCATTTCACTGCTCTGAGGGAGAAATTTATAATAGTGACTCATCATTGCCGGTGAGTAGTTAATTGCGCCAGGAGGCATAGTCCAGGCGGCGGGCACGGCTCCTAAATACTGATTGGTTGTCCAATCAGTTTGCATGCGGTTCTGGAGGTAAGAGACATTATCCCCATCCGACATGCCGAATGCAACATAGACGGTACCGTTCGCCGTCTTGATTCCTGAAGGCGCGGGCTGGGATAGAGAAGACGGTTGCGGAAGCGAGGCCCACACCGACCCATCCGAGTAGTCATCTGAGGCGTTCAAGAAGTGGCCTTCTCCCGAGCCGCTGAGGAATGGAACGTCGTTCGCTTCATCCTCGATGTAGCCCAAGATGGGCGTATTGTGTGCGGTGTGACTGATGATGTCACCATACAATGTCTTTTCGTCGGCATTGTCGGAAGTCAGCTGAAAGGTAAATAATTTGCCGGCGACTGCATAGTCACGAATATCATTTTTCCCCGGTGTTTCTTGCACTAGCGCGAGAGCACTAGCCTCGGAGATAAGATTGTTGTATTGATATGTGTCAATGGCCACTTGATTTGAGATCACCGCCGCATTGAGAAAATAGCAGGTCACCGCTGAACTCTGGGAGTGAGCGCGCACTTGAAGCTGAACAACATTCGATGAGTCACTTAACGGTATGGGCACGCTAAGTTGTAGCGTCTGGTACGTCGATGACAGTGTTACGGTAGATCCCGTGACATCTTCGATACCATCGAAGGCATCGAGGTATACGGTACCGGACCCGGCAACCTGCACGGAGAACACATATGTGCTTCCCTTAGTCGCAGTCGGATTAAACTGAGCCCATCGGTCCGATCCTTGACTGGCGGCCACCGTCCACTTCAGTGCTGACTCTCCTCCATAGGTTCCCGTTCCCAAGGTCTGCCCCGAGCCGCTACTCGACATTCCCCAACCCGTGGTTCCGCTACCACCGCTAGGGTTATTCACCTGATTGATAGTTGTGTTACCCACCAGGCTCGCATTGTTGCCGATCCAGGTATAGGTGCGAAGGTCCGCAATTTCCGGTAGGGTGTAAGCCGACATTACTGCCAAATTATCTGGATTGACCACCATCGCCTGTTTAATACCAGCCATGGTGGTAGCCATATTACAGCTTTCAGGCATGTTTACCGGATCGCAGACGATATATCCTTGAATCGAAGAGCCGTAGTTGGTCAGTAGCGCCTTTAATGCTCCGTCCGGATCACTCGTATTCCAGGAGAGGCTCGATACAGAGATGGAGGAAGGCACCGATTGGGTCAACCACCAAGCGTTCGCACCTCCTGTGATGTAGATGCGAGAAGTCCCCTGCAACTGGTTGTAGGCCCCAATAAGGGTAGACTCGGCCAGATCATCGTCGGCGGAGCTGCCTGCGAGATTGAGGGTCACGATTGAAGAAGGCTCAGAAAATGTCGGCCACAGCTGGGCTAGTTGCGCATGAGCCGGGATCGCTGAGCTCAGGAGCAACCCGAGCATCCACACTACGCTATTCAGTACCAGCGAAGAACGACTTATCTTATTCATTGGAAGGCTCTCCTTAGCCTGTTTGATCGCGGAAACGGTTTAATTTTCCTCGACGTGTTCACTCATATCTCAGTTCATCATTCGGTAATCGGAGTCAAGCTATATAGTTGCGCTCCGTGTCGACAATGAGGTAAGAGAATGATCCCGTTCGTGCATGGCCTTCGAGGTCTTCCGTTGCTCTAAGATTTCTGCGAGACTTGATTCGAAATCGTGACTAGAGACTTCCCGGTGTGTTTGACTGATTTCCAGACACTGGCCCGAATGACGACCCACTAAGACTGGTACTTGGACTCCGCCAGTTTGGCATGTTGGTGATGTTCTAAGCCTCGGACATGCGCTCACATCTGAAAAACTTCCTCTAAGAGGAAGCTGGACAGAAGCTAAAAATTGGGTGACCGTTCCCAGGACGACATCGCTTGTTAGCTTCAATGGAAATATGCCTGGTGAACGATCGCTGGCAAACCACTCTATGCTTGAAATCAGGGCATTGGGAATGTCAAAAATGATAAGTTTTGTGGACGAAATGATCACTCCATTGGTGGACTGGTATTCGCAGTGGATGGACATGGCAGGAGCTTATGTCGATACATATCGCACGTTGCGCGTCGTCGCGCCATCAAGATCGAATGAGGAACAAAGTCCGCCCTCAAGCCACATACTCCTGTGGTCGTAAAGCGATACTGTTATCCATGCACCGCATGGGACGGTGGTAGTACCGACGTGGCGAGTTGACGGAGGCGGGGAGTGTGTCTCGCGGCACTACATATGATGTCGACCGGCTCCTGGCTTCGGAGATAGGCCGCATGGCAAGCGGAGAAACAGAGATGGCTAAAGACTGCGTTCGACACGCCAGGATGTTCTTCAACCGGCCCCATCTTGACCTAGCGTCTGCCATTCCCGGTAGCTTTGCTCTGACTCCGCACGATGGGATGCTTGCCGATCTCCGGCGTGGCTATCCATTGCAACGCGCCTCACCGACACTGAGTTTGGCGAGGTTGAGGCGGCAGCCGCCGATGCGGGGAAGAAGGTTGCCGAGCGAAAAGCACATAATGAGCTGCAATCGCGCGGACTTGTGAGCAAGCAAGAGCATTCCGTGCGGACGCTTGTGCCACGTCAGGAGATGACGGACGCGGACCGGAGTTGGGCACAGCAGTACCAGGTAGATGACATTTTGCGGTATTCGCGCTCATCGAAAGAAACGGCATCAAGAAGGGCGACTATACCCACGTCCTTGCTGTGAATGCCCAGGAGGACAGTCTGACCAGTGATACTGGCGAATGGGGACGCGGTTGCGGTTGGACGATGAGTGCGGCGTCGATTTCAATCGCAGCACCATCCGCATCTTGACCATGGGTACGCCGTGAGCAGCTACTCTAGCCATGGCCAGACTGCGAACGTGTGTTGGTTCACGTAGACACGGAGCTTGCTGCAAAGGATCTGCTCCAAAGCCGCATGGCATATGTCTCCATATCGCGGGGCCAATTTGACATACAGATTTTTACCGACAGCCTGGAGAAGTTGCCAAGGGCGTTAAGACATGATGTTTCGCACCAAAGGGCCTACAAGCCCGAACAGGCTGTTGCCTTACCTCATCCGAAGATCGTGACGCCAAAGCATGAGGTCGAGTTGAGTATGGGCTTCGGGTTGAGCCCTTGAACATGGGATGCGTTGTGAGGTCAGGAAATGGACGCAATCAGGTTTGCGAGTGTTGTTCGAGAACGAGTATGAAAACTCTTGAATAGGGGACTAAAATATGGCGGCAGA
>Ga0302316_10000445_pt1 | contig 37152 bp, 30 predicted proteins | sample III_Palsa_N3_2_FD_200456 | JGI IMG/M metagenome (GOLD analysis project Ga0302316, IMG submission 200456) | Peat permafrost microbial communities from Stordalen Mire near Abisko, Sweden - III_Palsa_N3_2 | ecosystem: Environmental > Terrestrial > Soil > Palsa > Peat permafrost | place: Sweden...
TTCGTGTACCGGAGTCCATCACGGCTACCACCATTCACCTATCAATGCGCGCAGGCTAGCGGTCGGTCCACGCTCGGCCAATCACTTCTTTCCGTTAGGTGCCGATCAGGCCAGGGCAATGACCACATCGACGTTGCCACGTATCGCCTTTGAGTACGGGCACGTCTGGTGCGCCGTCATCACCAATGAGTGCGCGAGCTCCCGATCTATGCCAGGCACCGCCACGTTCAGACGGGCTTGCAGACCGTAGCCGTTATCGCCGTGGCAAAGATCCACTTGTGCGTCGATAGCAAGGTCGGGAGGCAGCGCGATATTCATCTTGCGGGCGGCAATTCCCATGGCGCCCTCGAAGCAGGCTGACCAGCCGGCGGCGAACAACTGTTCCGGGTTGGTGCCATCGCCGAGGGAGCCTGGGGAAGAGAGCTTGATGTCGAGGTGCCCGTCCGAGCTGCGTGCAGTCCCCTGCCGACCGCCCGTGGTGTGTACGGCGGCGGTATACAGAACTTTCCGTGCAGTCATCGTAATGGTTCCTGTGTGAGAATGTGATCTGTGAGGCGCTAACGGTAGTCAGCGCGGCCGCTTTTACCTATCACGGGTTTGCGTTAGATCCTCGCGATGATGGGTTAGCGGGCCTGCCCGGGCCGGGAGCCGGTGTCCCAGCCGCCGCCCAGCGCTTTCACGAGCAGAATGCTCGCGTTCATCCGCCGGATCTGGATATCGGCGGCTGCCAGTTGTGCCGACAGAGCCGTGTTCTCAGTTACTATCACCTGCAGATACGTGACCAGTCCCATCTCATATTGGTACCGCGCCTGCTTAAGCGCGCTCGCGGCGGACTGCGATGCTGCAGTTTCACTGGCGATTTCCAGTTCAAGTTCGTGCAGCGCCGACAGGCTGTCCTCTACCTCCTGATACGCGCTCAGGACCACGCCTCGATACTCTGCGACCTGTTCGTCATATCCGGCATTGGCATCCGCCAACTGAGCACGGCGCCGGCCGCCGTCGAACAGCGTGACCGCCGCCGCGGGACCCAGCGACCACATGCGCGCCGGCGCGGTCACCCAGGTTGATGCCTGGGTGCTTTCGAAGCCCGCCGCGGCGAGCAAATCGAATACCGGAAAGTAAGCAGCCTTTGCCACGCCAATCTGCGCATTGGCAGCGGCAACGAGGCGTTCTGCCGCCGCGATATCGGGCCTGCGCTCCAGGAGTGCAGAGGGAATCCCGGGGTCAATGGCTGGCGGCACCGTATCCCCGGGCAGAGGCCGCGCTCCGAGATGAAAGTTCGATGCCGGCTCACCCAGCAGGACGGCAATGGCATGTTCGGTCTGCGAGCGCTGCAGGCGGGTCTCGGCGGCACGAGTCCTTGCGGATTCGAGTTGCGCCTTGGCCTGATCCACGTCCGCCAGGGCGGCAAGACCTCCGTCGTGCAGATTTTGGGTGAGCACCAGAGCGCGGGCATAGTCGGCGACGGTTTGATCCAGAATCACCTGCTCGGTATCAGTACCCCGCAGTAGGAAGTAATCGCTCGCCAGCTGCGCATGAATGGCCAGTGCCAGCACCGCGAAATCATCCGTGTCGGCCTGTTCCGTCAGGCGCGCGGTGGCGACCGAATTGCCGATCCGACCCCACAGGTCGGCCTCATACGATAAGTCCACATTTAAAGGCAAATCGTTGGCCACGGTTGGCGTCGCCGCGCTATGCGTGGGTGCATACAGCGAGTTTCGAGAATGTTGTGCGGAGGCCGCGCCGGTTATCGAAGGGAAATAGGAGGAGCTTGCGACGCGGGTCTGTGCCCGCGCTTCCTGCAGGCGTGCGAATCCTGCCTTGATGCTCTGATTGGCGTCGTCGATTCTGGACTCAAGCACGTCGAGTTCAGGGTCGCGATAGGCGTGCCACCATGGACCGCGCTCAAGACCAGCCGCGGGCTGCGCCACCTTCCACTCTGCTGCTGCGCTATATGCAGTCGGTGTGGGAAGCGAAGGCCTTTGGTAAGACGGCGCAAAAGAACATGCCCCAAGTGCCGTGCACAGGCCGCTCCAGAGCGCACGTTTTCCATAGCACAACATGGCGCAAGGATGCGGCACGCATCTCGTTATCTATTGTCTCAAAGCGGCCTCTTTGGCTGATTCGGCCGGAGATTCGGCACGAACCTGGCGCCGGCTGAAGCGGATATATCCAACGCAGAGCGTCATTTGCAATCCGGTCAATCGGCAAATGGGCACCGTGTAGACAGCTAAATAGCCACCGCAGCCAAGAAATGATTCCGATCCTGCATCGACATGGCCATTGGCGCCTTGCGCACCACTGCGCCGATCGCTGGCGGGCCGCCGAGAAGTGCTGGGTCACCGCCCGGTCATCTCTTCCGGCCCTTGCCTGTGGCCTGCGCATGGCCGCCTCGGTGTGCCTCGCGCTGTACCTGGCCTTCTGGCTGCAACTCGACAACCCGTTCTGGGCAGGGGCGTCCGCGGCCGCGGTTTGCCAGCCCACGCTCGGTGCTTCCCTGCGCAAAGGCTGGTATCGCATGCTCGGAACGGTCCTGGGCGCTGTGGTGATCGTGGGAATTACGGGATGCTTGGTCCAGAACCGGACGCTTTTCCTGCTCGCCATGGCCCTTTGGGGCGGCGTCTGCGCCGCGGTGTCGACGCTCTTGCGCAATTTCGCTGCGTACGCGGCGGCCCTGACCAGCACAACGGCCATCATCATCGGCTGTGACACGCTCGGGACCGTCGGCGGCCCCGACGGCCAGACGTTCCTTCTCGCCGTTACCCGCGCAGGTGAAATCTGCATCGGGATCGTGTGCGCCGGTCTCATCCTCGTCATCACGGACTTCGGGGGCGCACGGCAGCGCCTGAGAGCGCAATTTGCGGACTTGGTGGCTTCGATCCAGACCGGACTCTCACGGACGCTAATGCTTCCCGCAGATCCGCCGGCGAATCTGCAAACGGTCCGCCGCGAGCTCATCGGCCGCCTGGTCGCTCTCGATCCGGTGGCGGACCAGACAATCGGGGAGTCATCGGAGATCCGCTATAACTCAGTCGTACTGGCGCGGGCGTCTCAGGGTCTGTTTGATGCATTGGTCGGATGGCAGGTCATAGCGAACATTATCCTGCGACTTCCCCCGGACTCCGCGGCCGAGCAGGTGGACGCACTGAGACGACTGTCGCCGTGGGACGTTTCTGTGAGCGCACCTGAGTTTCGCCAGGTGCTGCGGTGGACGGTCGGTCGTCTCGTTTCGACACCGACCAGCATACCTTCGCTGCGACTGCTCCTGGATCAAACAGCAGTGACACTGCTTGGGATCATCCAGGCGCTTGCCGGTTTGGCGCTTCTCGCAGGTAAAACCCACCGAGCCGGCGGCCGACGCGATCGACTCCGGACCTACATCGCGGACTGGCTTCCGTCGCTCATCAACGGCGGCCGCGCATTCCTCACGATCTGCGCCGCCGAGGCCTTTTGGATCTTTACAGGCTGGCCGAGTGGAACCACTTGCATCATCTGGGCCGCCATCCCCGTCGTGCTATTTGGCCCGAGATCCGACCAGGCCTATACAAGCGCCGTGGGCTTCTGCACGGGCGCCGCCATTGCCACAGCGGTGGCGGCAACTGCCAAATTTGCGGTGCTGCCCATGTGCGGAACCTTCGCATCGCTGTGCCTGGTTTTGGCCTGCTATCTCGTTCCGGTCGGCGCCCTGGGTTCGCGCGGACGACAGACCGCAATGTTCGGGGTCCTGCCGGTGAGCTTCATCGCTCTCGTTGCCCCGGCGAATGTCATGGTTTATGACACCGCGGCGTTCTATAACGGCGCGCTGGCCTTGATTGCCGGTACCGTGATCGCGGCGCTCGCGTTTCTCCTGATGCCACCACTCTCCCCGGTGACCCGGACCCGGCGGCTCCTGAGAGTGACGCTGCGTGAGCTACGGACGATTGCTGCGGGCAAAGGACCTTGTCGATCGAGGGATTGGAGGCGCCGGATTTATGCGCGATTGATCGCCCTGCCCGATTCGGCCGGGCTCGCGGAGCGCGCCCAGATGACCGCAGCCGTCACCGCCGGGTGCGAACTGATCCGCTTACGGCGAATGGCCAGAATCCTTCCAGTCGGCCCGCAGTTGACGCTCGCGTTCCAGGCATTTGCCGAGGGTCATTGCGGTGCGATGACAACCGCCCTCGCCCGGGTTGACCGGCACCTCGAGGCTCTCAGGTATGACGGAACCCACTTCAAGCGCGCCGTTCGTGCGCGCGCGTCCGTGCTCGCGTTGACCGCAATACTTGATCAGCACGCCCACTACTTCTGCATGGGCGCGCGCCCGTGAGGCTGTCAGAGGTAAACCTGCTCGGCGTGTACGTGGCCCCCCTCTCCGTAATCATGGGCCTGGCATGGCTCCTCCTGCTGCTGTTGCGCCGAACAGTGGTGATGCTCGGTCTGTCGCGCTATGTCTGGCATCCCGCACTGTTCTCGCTTGCGGTTTACGTCATCCTCGTATCGTCTCTGGTACTGATTCTCGCGCGTTAGGCAAATCCGATGAAGTACACGCGCGCAATTCCCGTTCTGCTCACCCTGGCCGCGGTTGCGGCAGCCGTTCCGCTGGGGCACGCCATGTGGCGGGCTTACGCCGAAACACCCTGGACACGGGACAGCACGGTGCGCGCGTACGTCGTTACGATGGCTCCCGAGGTGTCCGGCCGCATCGTGGAGCTGCGAGTGACCGACAATCAATTCGTTCACAAGGGCGACCTCCTCATGATCATCGATCCGACCGACTACCGGATTGCCGTCAGCCGCACGACGGCGGCTCTGCGGCAGGCCGAGTTGGATGCAGCCAATGCCGAACGCCTCGCGCAGCGCCGCGAGAGCCTCGTGAAACTCGATGCCGTTACCTTGGAGCAGGCGCAGACCTACGACAACGCCGCGGCGGTCGCACAGGTGCAGGTGCAACAGGCGACAGCCAACCTGCGCCAGGCGCGCACCAATCTTGGGCGAACTGAGATCCGATCGCCGGTGAACGGTTGGGTTACGAATCTCCTCGTGCAGCGTCAGGATTTTGCCACCGTCGGTCAGAATGAGATTTCACTGGTTGACACCGACTCGTTCTGGGTGGATGCCTATTTCGAGGAGACCCTGCTCGATCAGGTCCACGAAGCCGACAACGCTTCGATCCAGCTGCTCGGCTATGAGGCGGTTGTTCGAGGTCACGTGGAAAGCATTGCCCGCGGCATCTACGTGGCCAACACGCAACAAAGTCAGCAGGGTCTTGCCAACGTAAACCCGATTTTTACGTGGGTGCGGCTTGCGCAGCGCGTTCCGGTCCATATCCACATCGATGACGTTCCACCCGGCGTACGGCTGGTGGCAGGGATGACCGCCACGGTGCACATCGAACCTGGAATCAAGGGACCGTCGCGGCAGGCGGATAATAGTCGTTTATAATCAATAGATTAACATCAGACGCCGCCCTGGCGGGCAGGTTCCGCTCGCAACTGCTAACAGCGCTTAGTAAGCCCTAACGGGTGGTTATCTGCTGTTTCTGTCTAAATGCCAACGATCGGTGGGCAGCAATACCAAAAAGTCTAACAAGGACCCGATGATGGGGCGGAAAGGCAACCGACAGTTCGGCCGTTCACTTTTCTTGCTTGCCCTGACCCTGTTGGCTGCGCCGCCGGTGATGGCCCAAACATCATCTCCCCAACAGGGACCGGCTCTGGAAGAGGTCGTGGTCTCTGCCGCGAACCTGAACGGCGTGGTTCAGGAAAAGGACAGCACCGCCGCGTTCGGCATCGACAAAACGCTCGTGGATACCCCCCGTTCCGTGACTGCGATCAGCGATCTGCTGCTCGACCGTTACGACATCAAGACCGCGTACGACTTCACGGCCATCGCCCCGGGTACCTATACCGGAAGTTATTTTGGCGTGCCGGGAAGCCTCAACATCCGCGGGACTATGGCTGACAACTATTTCAACGGTTTTCAGCAGATCACCAATTTCGCCACCTATCCCACACCCATTGATGCCAGCTCGAACGTCGAGCTGGTGCGTGGACCCCCGTCCCCGGCCTACGGCGCGGGCCAGGTCAGCGGCTACCTGAACCTAATTCCCAAAAGCGCGCTTGACCTGACCGGGCCCACCGGCGCGGTCACGGCAACCGTGGGCAGCTATAGTCAGAAAGAAGCGACGGTGGAAGGCGGGGTGCCCCTGAAGATCGGAAATAACGATGCCGGGGTCTATGGCTTCGTCAAGATCGAACACTCCGGGAGCTACTACCTGGGCGCGCATCCGGAGACGCAGGTCGCGCAGCTCTCATTCAATACCCACCTCGGGGCCGATTGGTCCTTCGCCGCCACGAGCCAATACATCCACTCTGCCGGGTATCTTAAGGACCTTGGCTGGAATCGGGTCACTCAGAACCTGATCGATAACGGCGAATATACCTCCGGCTCAGCGTTGACGCAGATCGTCCAACCTGGCCAACCGTTCATCACGGTGGCGGATTTTCAAGCAGCGAGTGCGCAAACGCAGGCGGGCATTCAGCAATACGTGTTGCCGGCATATGGCATTCTTGCGGTGCCTAATCAATACACCGAGCTAAACCCCGCCACGGTCGCAACGGTGACCCTCTCGCCGCGCGTGACGGATCTTTCCGCATACGATATCAACAATGCCTCGACCCCGATCCTCTACTTCGGGCTCACAGGCCACATCGGCGATGGGGGCCAGCTGAAGCTTGAGTCCTTCAGCCAGTATCTCGACGCGTTGAACTACCAAAGCAGTGGATTCGCCACGCTGTTTCGCACCACCGTAAACGAAGAACGGCTCTCCTATCTCGAGAAACAGCACTTCGGCGATGCGTTGTTCCTGCAGTCCCTCGTCGGCGTGAGCTACCGCTATACGCACGCGCTATCGAATCAATACCTGAACAATGGCGTGAATGGCCAGGATCGGCGCGACCTCTCCCAGCCCATTACTCCCGATGAAATCTTCAATGCAGTGTTCTCCACGCCGGGCATGGACGGATACCTATGGGATGATGCCGTGACGAGCCGGCAGTCGGACATTGCGGCGTTCCTGCTCGAGGATGCGCTCCTGTTCGAGCATCTGGACATCACGGCGGGCATTCGAAGCGACAATTACTCGCTCAGATCGGACGACGCCGGCGCCCTCGTAACACCCCCTGGTACGACACCCGTCCGGGCCAGCGAGTCAGCCAGTCCGACCAGCTACTCGGTGAGCCTCAGCATCAAGAACCCCTGGGCGGTGCCCTATCTTACGTATGCACGTTCCTATTCGCTGAACATCGATCAGGGCGATGCGATCGATCCGTCGTTCCTGACTTCCCACAACGCGATCGGCGAGTCGACCCTCCGTGAAGCCGGATTGAAGACAAGTCAGTTCGGAGGACGACTGTTTGCGGCGATCGATGTCTACCGCCAGAACAACGAGTACGTGGACATTTACGACAATTCCATCGATGCCCAACAGAGTCAGGGTTTCGAGGGTGAGCTACGGTATCTCGCGACCAAACATCTCGGCATCACCGCCGCGGTCACAACTCAGCACGTGCGCCAGCTCGCCGCTGGCGTGGGCAGCGGACCATTCCTGGTCATCACTCCACAGCAGGCCGGAATTACCGGCATCCAGGGGTACGGAGGAATGTTCGAATCGAATGCCGCATATCTGGGCCTGGGTGACGGCTATGCGCTACATACCACCCCGCAGTTCACGTCGAGTCTGTTCGCGACCTACGATGTCGGTGGAAAGTGGGGCCTCACCGGTGGCGTCATATACAACTCCTGGACAGGCGGCTCACTTCCTGGAAGCATCCGCTTGCCACCTTATGCGCTGGTCAAGGCGGGCGCCTACGCCCTCTTCGCCGGAGTACGTGCCGACCTCTACGTCGACAACGCCATGGATCGCAGATACTTCATTGCCGAGTACGACGTGGACTCGAACGCAAGCGTATTGCCCGGCATCGGCCGGGAATGGCATTTGAAGCTGTCGAAGGGATTTTGAAATGTCGATAGCGCGTCGGAATGAGTTGGCAGCCGTGGCCGTGCTGTCGCTCTGCTGGGCATTGGCGCTGTTCGATATCACCGGCATTGACTATCTGATGCCGTTCATCGCACCGAACCTGAAGCTGAGTAATACCCAGATCGGGCTTCTATTCTCCCTTTACTACGTGCCGTTCGGAGTCTCGAGCTATGTGACGGGAGTAATGGCAGACCGGTTCGGGAGGCCCAGAACCTTGCTCATCGCGGTGATGTTGGCGTTTTCTCTGGCGTCCGTGCTACCGGGGCTCACGACATCATTCAGCACTCTCCTCATAACCAGATTGATCATGGGAGTCGCCGGCGGACCCATACTGCCGCTCGCACAGACCATTGTCGCTGTGGATTTTCCGGCGGAGCGCCGGGGCACTAACATGGGCATCGTTCAGAATGTCGCGACCAGCCTCCTGGGGTTTGTGACTCCGATCCTGCTGGTGGCGCTGGCAGTCCGGTGGGGCTGGCGAGCCGGATTTTTCGTCATTGCAGTGCCCGGTCTCATCTGCACGGCACTCATCGTGCTGACGATGCGCACAATTCCGGTATCGACCGCTGCCGCTGACACGGACAACAGCCACCCATCAGGTCGCCGCGGCCGGCTTATTCGCGAAGTGCTGCAACACCGAAATATGTGGCTTTGCGTTGTCGGCGCAAGCCTGTTTACGGCGTTCGTCCTCATCGGCAGGGGATATCTGCCCCTCTTCTATGTACGACTTCGGCATATGTCTCCGCAACGCATGGGTCTGATGATGAGTGTCCTGAGCGTTTCGGGTCTGATCCTTGGCGTCGTTTTTCCGGCACTGGCGGACCGCTTTGGAAGAAAGGCCGCGGCGGTCGTATCCAGCCTGCTCGGCGCAATATTTCCGCTGGGGGCACTCTATTTCGCAGGCCCGGACGCCGTACTGGGCCTTTTGATGTTCATCGGTTGGGCACCGGCCGCAGCCTCTATTTTGCTGTTCGCGACAATTCCTTCCGAAACAGTTCCGAAAGGCTCCATATCCACGGCAATCGGGCTGACCTTCGCAATTGGTACGCTGGTCGGCGGCTTCCTCGGTCCGGCCCTCGCCGGCTGGAGCGCCGATCGTTGGGGCCTGAAATCCTCGTTACTGCTGCAGGCAGGCTGTGCCGTCGCGATGGCGATTGTCTGCCTGGGGTTGCGCGAGACCCGGCCGGCAAAATCGCGCTAAACCAGGGTAGCCAGTAGGTCCTGAGCCAACCTCAAATCTGCAGTGTCCGTACCTTCGCCAAAGCGGGAGAAAACGGGGGTCAGTATTTCCCGGGCAACCTCAGGCCGGCCCTGATCCGCCTTCAGCGCCGCGAGATCAATCGACGTTCGCAGCTCCCAGGCCAGTGCGCCCTGCCGACGGCTCATCTCAAGCGACCGATGAAATTGAGCTTCCCCGTCGTCGCCTCGCATCGACGTGGAAAGCAGCGCCTTGCCCTTCAGGCGTAAGAGCTCGGGCATGTAACAGAACTCGCCTCCCTCCTCGACCCGCGCGATCGTGTCGTCCGCGAGCCTCGAGGCCTCGGCGAAACGTCCAGTCGCGATAAAGCCTTGAATGAGCGCCATATGCACTTCAGTGTGTAGCTCAAAGGTGTCCGGATGGAGCTTCTCCAGGCACCGTTGCAAGCCTTCAACACCGTCTTTCACATCTCCGCGTCGAATTGCCAGCGCGGCCCTCATGCCGTGTCCGATGGTGAGGTTATGCGCCATGGAGAATGTCTCGGAACGGGTAATGTGCCAGTCGATGTGGTACTTGGCGCGATCGATATCGCCGGCCCATAGAAATACCGATGCACCCCAATGCAAAGCCAGCGCAAGGGACTCGTCCAGCTTCGTGGCGGTGTCGATGGTCTGGAGGATTCGGTCAATAGCCTGCGCCGGAGAGCCCTGCAACCACAAAGTGCGTGCCAGGGCGGTGCCTGCCCAGATGCGGTGGCCGGAGGTCAGAAAGACGGGATTGGCCCATTGGGCCTGGGGGTCACCCCGCAGCGCTGTCTCGAGTTCCGTTCGCGCACCGCCAAGCTCGCCGGTGAAATGAAGCGATACGCCCTTGAGGGTCCGTGCCAAAGCGACATCCATCGGATCGCCATGTCGGATGGCAAGCTCAACTCCGTCCGAGGCATAACCCAACGCGATGTTGAACTCCCGGTCACGCGTATGGACAAAATGCAGCGGCGTCAGCAACCGACGCTGCTGTGGAATGTCATTGAGAGCCTTCGCAAGCGCGAGGCTTCGGTTCAGTGCCGCAAGGGCTATCTCGTTGCGGCTCTCGAACATCGATGACATGCCGAGAGCGCCTTGAACATGCATCTCCTCAGCGCTGTCAACGGATGCATCATCCAGCGCCAGCACGGCTCTCTCCGCCCAGCGTCGGCACTCCGCATAAAGTGACATTGTCCATAGGACCCGGGCGGCTGAAGCCGCCAGGGCGATGCCCACGTGCACATTGCCGGCGGCGCCGAAACACCACTCAAGGGCGGCACGCACTTCGACCAGGTCGGCCACACGCGCTGCGCGTTCCGCCCCGCTCGACAATGTCGGCCATTCGGCACCTGTCTCATCGAGCCACTGCTGAAAGTACTGCGCGTGCCGCACGGGAAGATCCGCAAGATCGGCCGCGGCGGTGCGAACCTCGAGAACGTAGGCCCGCGTCGCTTCCAGTAGCCGATAGCGCATCACCGCACCCGCCGCGCGGGCTGAAACCATCGATTTCGCGACGAGGCTGTCCAGCGCTCCCAGGACCTGTCCCTCATCGAGGGCCGGGCACGTCACAACGCCGAGAGCGGCTTCAAGGGTAAATTGTCCGACGAACACCGCGAGTCTGCGCAATACGTCCCGCTCGAGTTCCGAGAGAAGTCCGTAGCTCCACTCCAGAGTTGCGTGCAAGGTCCTTTGCCGCGCCGGCGCGGAACGCTTTCCCGGCCAAAGCAGCGTTAGGCGTTCATCGAGCAACGCTGCCGTCCGCTTGAGCCCGTAGGCCTCGACACGTCCCGCCGCCAGCTCGATCGCCAGGGCCACCCCGTCGAGTTTTCGACAGATATCGGCAACGATCGCCGCTTCCGCATCACCAAAGAGCATGCGACTGCCGCTCGCCGCTGCCCGCTCCAGGAAAAGCTGCGCCGCCGGAAATGTTTGAACCGCAGCGGCAGTGAGCTCGCAGCCCTCGGGGGGACACTCCAGGGGATTGAGTCGATAAACGTATTCGCCTTCGACGCGCAAGGGTTCCCGGCTAGTGATCAGCAGATGAACCTGCAATGCAGCAACGAAGATGCGCGACGTCAGTCCCGCGACCGACTCAATCAGATGCTCGCAGGTGTCGAGAACGAGGAGCATTCGCTTATCGCGCAGATGCGCAATTAGACTGGAGACCGCATCGTCCGTGGACACGCCCAGCATGGTCGCGATGGTCGATGCCACCAGGGCCGGATCGACGATCGCACTCAAATCGATGAAGACGACAGCGCCTTCAAAGCGCTGGAGCAGATCGTGCGCGACGGACACGGCTACGGTGGTCTTGCCTACGCCGCCCGCGCCCGCGATTGTTACAAACCGTAATTCGGCGAGCCGCGCCGCGATCACTCGCGTCTCCTCGTCGCGTCCCACCATTCGGCTCAGACGGCTCGGTAGCGCGGGCTTGGTTGGGTTGGTGGAAGCAATCGCCGGGGGAGGTGTGTCCGACTGACTCGATCGCGAGACCGGCGCGACGAAACAATAACCTCTCCCCGGCATTGTCGCGATATATCTGGACCCCTCTTCGCCATCACCTAACGCCTTACGCAAGCTGGCGATGTGAAACCGAAGGCTTCCCTCGTCCACGATGACGTCGGGCCAGACCCGTGCCAGCAGATCCCGCTTGCTGACCACCTCGTTAGGGCAGGACACGAGCACGATCAGGGTATCCAAGGCGCGCGCGCCCAGCTCAACCAGCGTGCCGTCCCTTTTGAGGACTCTTTCGCCCGCGATCAAGCTAAAGGGGCCAAACGAGATGATGTCCTTGGTCGGAGATCCCATGGAGATCTGCCTCCCTCCCTTCCCTTCCTGTTATGGGACTCATCCTAGGTCAAGCCGGCCCCACGCGCCATACGGCTGAGCCCGTGTCCCGGCACTCACAACTGCTGCGCCACTCATAACTGCTAACACCGATTCGCAATGCATAACGGGCACTCCGCCTGCACTTGCCGATATATAGCGGTGCGGTAAACGGTTTTTTCGATGCTCTACAGGGACGAGACATGACGCAGTCAGGGAATGGGCTGAACGGCGGAGACGGGCATATGGTGTCCGCCGGCTCCAACGGGGCACGGGTGCTATCGCAGGCGGTCCGCCCCGATCCCCATGAGGACGGCGCGGCGCGGCCCCTGTTCGATTCGAACCTACCGGGTCTGTGGTACCAGGAGGCACTCCTGGCTGAGGTCGAACAGGTCAGCTCGACGGGCGGCTTTTACTGGAATGCCAGCACGGACGCGCTGACCTGCACGCGCGAGGTCTACCGCATTCTGGAGATGGATACGAGCGCGACGATGAGTATGCAGGTCCTGTGCGCGCACGTGCACCAGGACGATTTACCTTTCGTGGATAACATGATGAGGCGGTCGCGTGAACACGGCACGGATTTTGAAGTTCAGCTTCGGCTGCCACTGTCACATCAGATCATCAAGCATCTGCAACTCAAGGGCCGCCGCCAGGAGAGTTCGGACTCGCAGCTGCATTACCTCGGGACGCTTCAGGATGTCACACAACGCCGCCTGTCAGAGGAAACACTTGGCAACATCCGTTGCGAGCTCGCGCGGGTGGCACGCATATCAAGCCTGGGGACGATGACTGCCTCGATCGCGCACGAAGTCAATCAACCGCTCTCGGGAATCATGACGAATGCCAGTATCTGCCTAGAAATGTTGGGCACGGACGCGCCCGATCTTGACGGCGCGCGCGAGACCGTGTTGCGCACCATCCGCGACTGTGAAAGAGCCTGCGAGGTAATTGCGCGTGTTCGCGCACTCTTTGGCAAACACGGCGGCAGGACCGAATCCCTGGACCTCAACAGCGTGACGAGCGAAGTCATTGCCCTGTCACTGTGCGAGCTTCGCCGCCGCCGAGTGACGCTGCGAACGCAGCTGGCCGAGCGACTGCCCCTGGTAACAGGTGATCCGGTGCAGCTGCAGCAGGTAATTCTCAATCTGCTGTTGAACGCGGCCGAGGCAATGAGTGGAATCGAAGACAGGCCGCGAAATCTCCTCATACGCACTGAAACCGAGTCGGTCGATCGGGTGCGGCTGAGCGTCGTGGACTCCGGCATCGGATTCCAGCCACAGGATGCGATGCGACTGTTCGAGGCTTTCTATACCACCAAGAGTGGAGGTATGGGGATTGGACTCTCCGTCAGTCGCTCCATCATCGAGAGTCATCGCGGCCGCCTGTGGGCGCAGTCCAATGTCGAAGCGGGAGCGACTGTCGCGTTCTCCATTCCGGCGCGGCGGCTTCCATAATGGCTGACACGGCGCTGGTCGCGATCGTCGATGACGATGAATCCATGCGCGAGTCACTGCCGCGACTCGTGCACCAGCTCGGTTTTCCGGTCCGGACCTTCACCTGCGCGGAAGACTTTCTGGCCTCCGACTGTGTCAGCCGGACCAGATGCCTGATCCTGGACGTTGCCATGCCAGGAATGTCGGGCCCCGACCTCAAGCGCGAACTCACACGCCGCGGGCAAACGATTCCGATCATCTTCATTACCGGCCAGGCCGACGAAGATTTACGTCGCCAGCTCATTGCTGACGGCGCTGTCGACTGTCTATTCAAACCGTTCCACGCGATGGCGCTGCTCAAAGCGCTTAATGCTGCGATGCAGCACTCGACCCAGGAGATCCGACGATGACCCGCAGGGACGCGCGCCTAAATACATCACTTGTTCCCGAACCGCCGGTCCGGCCCATCGTCTTTATCGTGGACGATGACGTGTCGGTGCGCGAGTCCCTGGAGGCGCTGATCCGCCGCGCCGGCTGGCAACCGGTCACCTTCACGTCGGCGCAGGAATACCTCGCCTACCCGCACGTCTTTGCCCCAAGCTGCCTGATCCTAGATGTCGGCCTTCCCGATATCAGCGGGCTGGATCTGCAACAGCAGATTGCTGACACACGGCATCCGCCCATCATCTTCCTCACAGGGTACGGCGACATCCGCGCCAGTGTCCGCGCCATGAAAGCCGGAGCGCTCGATTTTCTCACCAAGCCGTTCCGGTCAGAGGACCTGCTGCGACTGGTTCGCGCTGCACTGGAACTGGATTTTGAACGTCGCAACAGGCAGATTGAACTGGACGAGCTCGAACGCCGGTGCCGGTCACTGACGCCGCGGGAACGTGAGGTTCTGCCGCTGGTGGTCGGCGGACTTCTGAACAAGCAGGCCGCGGCCCATCTCGGTATCAGTGAAATCACGCTCCAGATTCATCGCACCAACGTGATGCGGAAAATGCAGGCGCCATCACTCGCGGATCTGGTGAGAATGGCAGACAGCCTGGAAATACCACTGCCCAATCTGGGCCGCCTGTCGCGACCGCCCATGAGATTCGGCGTGTCGACCGCGGCGGCAAGCATGGTCTAGGCGGCGAACGTCGCCGTATCTGGCAAACACAGCTCAGGCGGTGCTCGTTTCCGGCAGCGGATTCTCATCGAAGAGTCGGGCCACGAGCGCAGAATCCAGGTAAGCACGAACTTCCGTGATCCTGTCGGTCTCGAATCGACAAACCCAGCAATAGCGATTGTCGAAACCGGGCCCGTTGCGCGCGGTGGCAAGAGAGCGCAGTTCTACGACGGCACAATCGCCGCTCACCAGTGCATGTTCCACATTGAGTTGTGTACCTTGCGGAAGGACCTTATTGAGCTTGTCAAAGGTGTGCGCGCGAAACTCCGACTTGCTGCGGTAATGGCCTGCCAGTGGATGCGTACCCCTCCAACTCCTTGAACCTCTCTCGGACGCGATCAAGTGTGATGGTCATTGCAATTTACCTGCCTTACTGATTGGAACAATGCGATCCGCCGCGCCATTTGCCCCCCACTCCGAATCATCGGCTGGTAATCCAAATCTCGGACTACCACCGAGGTGGCTTGCGCACAGCGGTAGGCGAACGGCAGCCACTGCCGATACCGCGCGTAGGCGTCTTGAGACTCACGGTTTGGAGCAATTCCCGTAAGCCGTTCCATATCGTGATTCAGATCCAGGAACCTATCGACCCAGGCGTCTGCCGTTCGTGGCGCACGGTGGCGGGCGGCGGAAAAGTCCTCGAACGAAATCGGTATCGGGAGATCGCCCGGCCACTTCAACTGGCCCTGTAAGTAGTCGATGAACCGCTCGAATTGCGAAATCAGCCGGGTGAGAAGTGGTTGTCTGGCGACGGCGCTGTCCGATGGAACTCCCCAGCGCAATGCCCCCAGCGTTTCCCCGAAGGTGTAGAGCACATAAGGCAAGGAGAATTGATCTCGCCCGCTCTGGAAGAAATATGCGACATGATGCATGCGTAAACCGTCCGCATAGGACCAGAAACTGCCGCTGATCGCCTGCAGATAGCCGTCTAATCCCTGGCCGTCCGGAAAGTACGGTCCGAGATTGGACAGTGGGTTGCCTACTCCGTGTTCGGCGTCGGAGAAATTTGAAGAGAGTGTACGCAGGTCACGTATGACCTGATAGACACCGATGAGGAAGGTAAGAATCAACGTGATCAGCAGCGGCGCACTCAGCGTCTCCATGATCGTCAGCGTGCGCAGCCCGTCTGTTTGCGCATTGACCTGGGAGGTCCCAACGGTCGACAACTGCGCGGCGCTCAGATATAGGGCGCTGAAAAGGCCTGCCCCGATCCCCCTGCCGTCATATTCGAAGTTCTTTCCGGCCATCAAGCCGTAGTAGATGAACCCAAATCCCAAAATTACGAGCCCAAGCCAAGTGGTCACAACAAGCAGGATGTTGAGCCCGGTCACCTGGCGCAGCGCGAAGGGACGCCATTTTGGGGACAGGCGTCGAGTCACCACACGCAGACAGTACCACTGCATCCTGCACAATCGGGTAGCCAGGAATCCCGACTCGTCGTAGTTCAACACGACCAGGAACACGTCGACGAACGCAACGACCAACACTGCGAAGCCAAGAATGACCCATGCAACCCCCATGGTCAGGTCACAGGGTCAATCGGTGAGGGAGGCGTACCGCGGGCCTCTATCTCCTCCCCGGCGAGCAGACACAAGTCTTCACGAAAGTGACTGGCGAGGATCTGGACACCCACCGGGACGTTGCCGATAAGATCAGTCGCGACCGCCAGACCCGGGAGCCCCAGGGCCGGCGGAGCCCGCAGCGGGAGTTGAGCGTCCCACACACGCTGAAATCCCGCCTGGCCCTGCAGATCAAGCCCGTCGGGGAATGGCAACTCCCCCGAAACCGGGAGCAGTAGCACCGGAAACTTCGTGAAAAACAGGCGCCACTGGCGCTGCACGGTGGTACGAAGCACCATGGCGTGGCTGACAACGTCACATGGAAGTGACTCAGCCATACCCCGCACCGCGGCAACAACGGCAATTGCACCCGGATCACCGTCGCGCCCTGCCGCCTCAACGAGCCCCGCATAGCCGTCTCCGAGCCAGAGACGCATTTGCACGTCGGCCGCGTCGTGGATCGACGGGACATCCTCGATCTCGATCACCTTCCATCCCGCGTCGGTGAGCCGCCGCCCCGCATCCAGTACGGCCGTCTCGACTTCCCGGGCAATCCGCATTCCACCCGGACGAAGGCACATGGCCGCGACGAAGGGCACCGGGGGTCCGTCCAGCGGAACGGCCGACCACCACGGGTCACGCGGATCGGAAGCAGCCATCGCCTCGAGTCCGACCCGAAGATCCCCGATCCTGCGGCCGATGAGGCCCGTCGAGGACATCATCTGAGCGCCTATGGCGCGCTCCGGTGAGGAGGCGTTGTAGGCGGGAACTCGACCCAAGGTGGGTCGCAGCCCGTGGATTCCGCACGCATATGCGGGATATCGCAAGGAACCGCCTATATCGGTGCCAACCGCCAGCTGACCGATGCCCGCCGCCACCGCTGCGGCTCCGCCGCCGGTAGAACCACCCGGGGTGAGCATTGGATTGCGTGGATTTCGAGTCGCCCCATTCAGCCCGTTGCTCGTGAACCAACGCAGAGCGAACGTCGGTGCATTGCTGCGCCCGAGGAGTACCGCGCCGGCGCACACCAGATTTTCCACGGCCGGGCTATTCACTTTCGCAATCCAATCCTTCTGCAGCCGTGTGCCGTTCGTCGTTGGGAAACCGGCCATGTCGGTGTTGATCTTTACAGATACCGGCACACCGGCCAGCGGACCCGGATCCTCGCCGCGGGCCAGCCTCCGGTCCAGTCGGTCCGCCTGCTCCAGCACCAGCTCCGGGGTATGCGCAACGATTGCGTTGATCAGGGGATTGACGGCCTCAAGTCTTTGGAGCGCGACCTCTGCTGCTTCCCGGGCGCTGACCTTGCGGGTACGAATGAGTTGCGCCAACTCAGTTGCCGAAAGACGCCACAGTTCAGTGTCCTGCTTGGATGTGCCCGCGAGGTTCGTGGCCATTGGCTTACTCCTGAAGATTCGTTGCGAGCGGGTCGTGCGCGTTGATGATTGGATAATGCCCAGCCGCTGCATCATTGAATTGGATTCGCACGGCGCCTTTGTACATTGCGCTCCGGCGGTCGCCCTCTTCAGCGAGGGCTGAATATCCAAAGGCTGCGCGCAAATCCAATCCTGCAATGGATGTCGCGGGCAGCATTGGGTCGCGATGCGCAAATGCGCGTTTGATTCCCTTTTCAACTTCCACCCGTCAATGGAGTCCGCATGAACAAGCAGATTGTGTCGACCAACAAAGCCCCGGCCGCGGCTGGGATCTATTCGCAAGCCATCCGGGTTGGCAATACCATTTGGCTATCCGGCCAGATTCCCTTGGATCCGAAGACGAATAAGTTGGTTGAACGTGATGCCGAGACGCAGATCCGGCGGGTGTTTGAGAATCTCAAGGCAGTGGTCAGTGCTGCCGGCGCCACTTTCGACGACATCGTCAAGGTCAACGCATATCTGACAGACCTCTCGCATTCCGGGCTCCTCAACGAGGTCATGACCGAGTATTTCCGGGAGCCTTACCCGGCGCGCGGTACGGTCGGCGTGGCCGCACTCGCGGGCGGCGCGCTTGTCGAGGTGGAGTGCATTGCGGCGGTGTGAAGCGGCCGTCGACTCTGGGACATTAGCGAGGGATCAGTCATGCACGTAACGGCACTCCTGTTATCACGGCTGCAATTTGCCTTCACCATCTCTTTTCACATCATCTTTCCGTCTTTCACCATTGGTGTGGCGGCATGGCTGACCTTTCTTGAGGTGCTCTACCAGGCAACCGGTCGGCCAACGTACCGGACGGTTTTCGAGTTCTGGCTCAAGATCTTTGCCGTGGCATTTGGAATCGGAGTGGTGACCGGGATCGTCATGGCTTTTCAGTTCGGTACGAACTGGAGTGTTCTCGCGCGCCTATCCGGTCCGATTCAGGGGCCGCTCATCTCCTACGAGACCTTTACGGCCTTCTTCCTGGAGGCGAGCTTTTTTGGAATATTGCTGTTCGGCCGCACCCGTGTCCCACCATGGTTCTACCTGCTCTCGACTGCAATGGTGGCTTTGGGCACGACCCTGTCCGCTTATTGGATCATTGTGAATAACAGCTGGATGCAGGTTCCCACCGGGTACGTCGTTTCCCACGGGACGTATTTCCCGGTCGATTGGCCGCAGATTCTCTTTAATCCCGTCGCCCGCGTGCGCTTCCCTCATATGTTGTTCGCGTCCTATCTGACCGGGACATTCTGTGTGGCGGCCACGGGGGCCTGGTACGTACTGCGGCGCCAATTCAACGCCGAAAGCCGCGTGATGCTGCATATGGGCCTGTATCTTGCCGCCGTGCTCATTCCCGTACAGCTGTTCTTCGGCCACCTGGTCGGGGACTACGTGCACGATCGTCAGCCGGTGAAGTTCGCAGCCATCGAAGGTCGCTGGCACGACGAACAGCCGGCAAGTGAAGTCCTCATCGCTTTGCCGAATCCTGCCGCTGAAACCAACCGTTATGAGATCAAGGTTCCGGTTTTGGGCAGCGTGATTGGAAGCCTCAGCCTGAACTCCAAAGAGATTGGCCTGACTGACTTTCCGCGCGCGGACCGACCGCCGGTGATCATTCCTTTCCTCGCATTTAGGCTCATGGTCGGCTGCGGGATCGTCATGTTGCTGATCGCGTGGGTCGGGACGTACCTGAGCCGCAAGCAGCGCCTTGAACAGAACAGACCGCTCATGTGGCTCACTTTCCTGAGCTTTCCGCTGCCCTTCATCGCCATATTAACGGGCTGGTTCACCGCTGAGGTGGGACGGCAGCCGTGGACGATTTATGGAGTTCTGCGGACCGAGGACGCCGTCACGCCCATTCTGACAACGAGCGCAGCAATAATTTCGCTCGTGACCTATTGCTTCGTTTACACGCTAATAGGCACTTTTGGCGCCCTCTTTATCTATCGCTTGTTGCGCAAAGGGCCTGGCGGGCCGCTCACTGTGCCCCCGATCGCCGCCTTTCCCCGTCGGCCATTGGCGCTCGCCAATGAACCCATCCTCGAGAAATAGGTAGGAACCGCCATGATCGACTTCTGGGTATCGGTGCTTGCCTTGAGCATATTGCTCTACGTGCTGCTTGATGGGTTCGATTTAGGCGTTGGCATCCTCTACGGCCTGGCCAGGGAAAACCGCTACCGGCGCGCCATGATGAGTGCCATCGCACCCGTGTGGGATGGCAATGAGACCTGGCTGATCGTAACGGGCGTCGTACTTTGGGGTGCCTTTCCGGTCGTTTACGCAACGCTGTTTTCGGCGTTTTACCTGCCGCTGCTGTTCATGCTTGCTGGATTGATTCTCCGGGGGGTGTCTTTCGAGTTCCGCGACAAGGCGCGGCACTTGCCTTGGGTCTGGGATTTCGGCTTCGGCGGCGGATCATTCGTAGCGGCATTCATGCAAGGAACGATGGTCGGTGCCCTCGTTCAGGGGCTGCCGCTGGTAAATGGCAATTACGCGGGTGGCCCATTCAGCTGGCTGAGCCCGTTCTCCGTATTGTGCGGTGGCGGCCTGTGTCTGGGATATGCGCTTCTTGGAGCATGTTGGCTCGTGCGCAAATCGGACGGGGACATCCAGTCCACCGCCTTTCGACTGATCCCGGCTCTATCTCTCTCCTCGTTGGCCGTGCTTGCAGTGGTATTCCTCCTCGCTCTGACCGAGAACCTCCGGGTTCTCGACCGATGGATTGAACGTCCGTATCTGCTCGCCTTTCCACTGATCGGCATCGTTGCCGGCATCGCCCTGGCATCGAGCGTCAAACAGCGGCGTGAGAAAGCGCCCTTTATCCTGGTCGCCGTGACCTTCGCCGCGGCATTCGGCACGTTCGTCTTATCGTTCCTGCCCTACATGATTCCGTTTTCGATCACGATCAATGAGGCCGCGGCACCGCAGAGCACCCTGGCGTTCATGTTCTGGGGAGAAGGCCTCTTTGTCCTGCCGCTCATGCTGCTCTACACGGTCATCAGTTACCGAGTCTTCCGCGGTAAGACCGGTACCAGCCCGGCTTATCTTTAATGAGCCATCACGCCTTTCCGCTAGATACGACGGGGCGTCGCTACCGCATAGTTGCGTCGTGCGATGAAGTGTTTTGGTCCGTATGTGCAATGACCCAATCAAGGAGATTGCGACAATGAAAGGCAAGAGTATTGCGATCGGTGTGGGAATCTCGGTGGCACTCGGTGTCCTCGCTGCCGGAGCCGCAATTTCCGCTCAGGATAGGTACACCCTGAAAGTGCCGGGTGGGCTCGCGTTCTCCGAGTTCAGAGGGTACGAAGGCTGGCAGGTGGTCTCCATGAGTCAAAATGGTGGAAAGATGGCAGTGATCCTCGGGAACCCCGCGATGATCGACGCCTACAAATCCGGTATTCCTGGCAACGGCAAGCCATTCCCCGACGGGGCCAAATTGGCGAAGATCCACTGGCTCCCGAAAACGAATGAGGCTCAACCCGGTCCTCCCTTGGTCCCGAATATCCTCCACGACATTGATTTCATGGTGAAGGACAGCAAGAGATTTGCGGACGCCGGCGGATGGGGCTACGCAGTGTTTGAGTACGACCCCCCGAGCGATGCGTTCCGGCCCGGCACGTTGAGTGATCGGCCGCCGCAAGGAAACGACGCCAAGTGCGGCGCCGCGTGCCACACGATCGCGGCAAAGCGCGACTACGTCTTTACAGAGTATCCCAAGAGGTAGGGGTGAAGCGTGGCTTTAAGAATGCCGGCGGCGCCGCATATGGCAAGCCTAGCGGTCGTATTGATCGGGCTCGCACTGGCGTCCAGCGCGACACCGGTTGAGGCTCAGTCGACGCAGGTCAAGCGTGGCGCATACCTCGCGCGAGCCGGCGATTGCGTTTCCTGCCATACCGCAAGCGGCGGCCGACCCCTTGCCGGAGGTGGTCGGTTGGAGACGCCGTTTGGGTACATGTTGGCGCCGAACATAACACCCGACCCGGCAACCGGAATCGGGCTCTGGTCCACCGATGACTTCTACCGTGCACTGCACGCTGGCGTAAACCGCTCCGGGCAGGACTTGTATCCGACGATGCCCTACGACTTCTATACGAGAGTCACGCGCATCGATAGTGATGCAATCTTCGCCTATCTGCGAACCGTTACTCCGGTGACTAACGCCATCGATGTCAATCATTTGCATTTTCCATTCGACGAACGCTGGACGATGGGAGGCTGGCGGGAGCTCTATTTCAAGGAGGGAACGATTACCCCAAGCCCTGATAAGTCCCTCGCCTGGAATCGGGGTGCCTATCTTGTCGAGGGTTTGGGACATTGCAGCGCCTGTCATTCGCCTCGTAACTTGCTGGGCGCCATAGAAAAGAGCAAGGAATTCGAGGGCTCCATCATCGATGGATGGTTTGCGCTCAACCTTTCGGAGGATATAACCACGGGCCTGGGCAACTGGAGCGTGGACAACATCGCGACATACCTGAAGACGGGCGTGCTAGATGGCAAAACCACGGCGATCGGGCCTATGGCTGAAGTGGTGAACAACAGCCTGCAATACCTGACGGAATCCGATTTGCACGCCATGGCCGAATATCTAAAGGCGATCCCACCCGACTCACCCTTGCGGACCGGACGGCGCCGACCCGACGCCAGTCGGGTACAAGGTGCGAACCTCTACATCGACCATTGCGCGGGTTGCCATCAGTCAATGGGCCGTGGGATTCCAGATGTGTTCCCGCCTCTCGCAGGCAATGGCGTGATACTCGCCTCCGACCCCGCGAACGTACTCAAGGTTATCGTTCTTGGAATTCCTGCGCAAAACGGCCGTATCGCAATGCCGTCCTTTGCCGAGAGTATGAGCGACCAACAGATTGCAGCGCTCGCAAACTATGTGCGAACGAGTTGGGGCAATGGGGCCGCACCCGACGCAACCGGCCTCATGGTTGCGAGGCTGCGCATTCGGAAGTAGATGAACCGTGGTTTATGGGAGCACCACGGGTTCTACGCTTTGGCCCACCAAGCGTGATCTGGTCCGCCTCAAGGCGGCCGGAGTCGGCAACTGGGACGCCCTCATCCGAGAAGGCAAGGTTGAGCTCCAATCCCTGCCTCTCATCCTCGGTTCGATTATCAGGAGCGGCCGACGCTCTCGGCGCTGACGTTGTCGGATTCAAGCCCGGAGACGAGATGTACGGGGCCACAATTAAGCAATTCAGCGGGGCATACGCGGAATATGCGCGGAGAAACTCTATGGCATTCGATCCGCCTACTTCTACGTGAACGTCACTTCATCCCGGCGGCTCACTGAGCTGTTCAATAGGGGAACACTGGTGACGCACCTCGGTACTGTGCTGTCGCTAGAGGACGCTCGCGTCGCCCATGAACTCCTCCCCGACCGCCGGCATGGCCGAGGAATGATCGTACTCAGTATCGCTTCCAGGCTCTGTTGCAATCTCAAGCGGCGCGCCCACCACCTGATTTGCGGCGGTCTGGAACACGGGACATCATGTCGCCGTAAGTACTTGAAACTATTAGTGTAAACGGAAAGAATATCTCCTCCCCCGGCATTGTGGGTACCGGACCCTGCCCATGTGTAGATTCCACGGCTCGCAAAGAGCAATACGTGGCGCGGACTGCGAGGGCGGAAGCGCAGACAAGTGGGTCGATGGGTCCGCTCATCTGGAGGCGCGTGCTGTGGCTCGGCTTGCCATATTAATGGCGGTTGCACAATCAACCGCGGAGCAAAGCTTCAGGCCTCGGCAATCCACGAATGAGTGAATTGGCATGCACATTCAGCAGTGCCCCTCTATACTTGGCAGGCTTGGCACTACGAGGGGGGCTCCGCGCCGGCCGCGCTTTGAATGGAACCAACTGACACTTCGAATCCCGACTACTACCATCGAGTCGTTGATTGCCAGTGGGCCTGCCCGGCTCACACCGATGTTCCGGAGTACATCCGTCTGATCGCCCAGGGCCTCTTTACCGAGGCCTACATGGTGAATCGGCAGTCGAATGTCTTCCCGGGAATTCTCGGCCGCGTATGCGACCGCCCGTGCGAGCCGGCTTGTCGGCGGGCCCGCGTCGAGCAAAAGCCAGTCGCCATTTGCCGACTGAAGCGTGTCGCTGCCGATAACCGCGACGACATCACTCAATTTCTGCCGATGGTGCCGAAGCTCAAGAATGGCCGGCGTATCGCCTGCATCGGTGCGGGATGCGCATCGCTGACGGTCGCCAACGATCTGGTGCCACTGGGCTACGAGGTCACCATCTTCGAGCAGGCGAGCGAGCCCGGCGGCTTGATGCGCACCAATATCCCCTCCTTCCGCCTGCCGCAAGCCGTGCTGAATGAGGAGATCGCCATTATCACGGATCGGGGCGTGGATTTGCGGCTTGGCCACCCGATTCGCAGTATGCGCGAGCTGCTGCAGTCCGGAGGCTTCGACGCCGTATTCGTGGGATCAGGTGCGCCCAAAGGAAAGGAATTGAAATTGCCGGGCCGTGACAGCGGCGCTGCGAACATACACATCGGAATCGCCTGGTTGGAATCCGTTGCTTTCGGGCATATCGAGAAGATCGGTGAACGGGTGCTGATTATCGGTGTCGGTAACACAGCGATGGATTGCTGCCGTACCAGCCTCAGACTCGGCGCCAAGACCGTGAAAGTCATGGCGCGCAAGCCGCGCGGCTTCTTCAAGGCATCCGCCTGGGAACTGGACGACGCTGAGGAAGAAAGCGTCGAGATCGTGATCAACCGTTCCCCCAAGTCATTTGTGATCGAAAACGGCAAACTGACGGGAATGCTGTTTGACAAGATGGAGTACGACGTCGATGCGGCGGGCCGCATCACCGCGGAGCGGATGCTGGGAGAGGAATTCCTTCCTGCCGATGATGTCATCCTGGCGATCGGCCAGGAAAATGCCTTCCCGTGGATCGAGCGGGACCTGGGCATCGAGTTCGACAAGTGGGATGTCCCGCGGGTGAATGAGACCACCTTCCAATCGACCCGTGCCGGCGTATTTTTCGGGGGCGATGCGGCATTTGGTCCCAAGAACATCATTTGGGCCGTCGAGCACGGCCACCAGGCGGCGATCTCCATTCATCGTCACAGTCTGGGCGAATCGGTGGCCGAGCGAATGCAGCCAGGAGTGAATCTGCAGAGCCGCAAGATGGGCATGCACGAGTGGTCGTATGGCAACGATTACGCGCCGGTCGAGCGGCGTTTGATGCCCCACGTATCGCTCAAGGAGCGTTTCAAGAAGATCAACATCGAAGTGGAGCTGGGTTTCACGGCAGAGCAGGCTGCGCAGGAAGTGCAGCGTTGCCTGAATTGCGATGTCCAGACAGTCTTTTCCGCAAAGTTGTGCATCGAATGCGATGCCTGCCTCGATATTTGTCCGGTCGACTGTCTGACGATCACCGCAAACGGTACGGAAACCGATTTACGCTCGCGTCTGAAGGCACCGGCAAAGAATCTGCTGCAGCCGCTGTTGGTGTCGACGCCGTTGCCACAGACCGGACGTGTCATGGTCAAGGACGAGGACCTGTGTGTTCACTGTGGACTGTGCGCCGAGCGCTGTCCGACGGCCGCATGGGATATGCAGAAGTCATCCGTACATTGGCCCCAGGTGCGAGACCAGTCGTGCTCCGTGCAGGCAAAAACGCCAAAGATTGCCTGAGCGCGCCTGCGGCGAGTCACCGGATCATACAGGCAAGACATGTCATCCTCCCGCAGTAACGACCTTGCGATCAAGATCGCCACGGTCAACGGCACAGGCTCCGCGAGCGCCAACAGCCTGTTGATGAAATCCATTTTCCGAAGCGGCATCCCCGTGATGGGGAAGAACTACTTCCCATCCAACATCCAAGGACTCCCCACCTGGTACGAGATCCGGGTGTCCAGGCACGGCTATGTGGCCCGTTCCGGCCGTGTGGACATCATGATCGCGATGAATGCCGAGACCTATGCCAGGGATCTCAAAGAGGTTACGCCCGGTGGCTATCTGGTTTACGACTCCACCTGGCCGCGCCCGGAGCTCTTGAAGAGAGAGGATATAACCGTGATCGGCGTGCCCCTGGCGCGCATGTGCAATGAAAGCTTCAATGGCGTGCGCACGCGCATCCTGATGAAGAATATCTGCTACGCCGGGGTTCTGGCCGCGCTGCTTGACCTCGATGTGGAACGTATCCGCGAGCTGCTGGCCGAAACCTACGCGAAGAAGCCACAGCTCGTGGAAAGCAACATGAAGGCGATCCAACTCGGCTATGACTATGCAAAGCAGCATTTCGCCTGCCCGCTGCCGCTGCATGTGCAGAAGATGAATGCGACGGGCGGACATATCATGATCGACGGCAATACCGCCGCGGCACTTGGCGCCGTCTACGCCGGCGCCACCATCGGCGCGTGGTATCCGATCACCCCGTCGACCTCGGTTATGGACGCCTTCAAGTCCTTCTGCGAGCGCACCCGCGTCGATGCGCAAACGGGTCGCAAGAATTTCGCAATCATCCAGGCCGAGGACGAGCTGGCCGCCATCGGTATGGTGATCGGCGCCGCCTGGAACGGAGCCCGCGCCTTTACGGCCACCTCGGGTCCCGGTATCTCGCTGATGAACGAGTTCATCGGTCTGGCCTACTATGCGGAGGTGCCGACCGTCGTTTTCGACATTCAGCGTGTCGGACCGTCCACGGGCATGCCGACCCGCACGCAGCAATGCGACATCATGGAATGCGCTTACGCCTCGCACGGCGACACGCGTCATGTGTGTCTGTATCCGGCCAATCCCGAAGAATGTTTCTACATGGCCGCCCAGGCCTTTGATCTGGCGGAGCGATTGCAAACCCCGGTGTTCATGCTGTCCGATCTCGATATCGGCATGAACGACTGGATGTGCCGCGATCTGAAGTGGGATGAGAGCTATCGTCCCGATCGTGGCAAGGTCGCGGATCGGTCGCAAGTCGAGAAGCTCGAGAGATTCTATCGCTACTTCGACAAGGATGGCGACGGGATCGCGGCCCGGTCATTCCCCGGGGTTCATCCGAAGGCCGCGTACTTCACGCGCGGCTCCGGTCATTCGCAATACGGCACCTACACCGAAGACTCGGTTGAGTACCAGATCGTGCTCGATCGGCTGCTCAAGAAATGGGAGACCGCCAAGCAGCTGGTACCGCGGGCCGTCATCGATGCCACAGCCGGCAGTGATATCGGCATCGTGTCACTCGGAAGCTGCGAGGGCGCGATTCGCGAAGCGATGGATGTTCTAAAGGCCGCAGGGGTGGGTGTCGATTATATGCGGGTGCGGGGATTCCCGTTCGGTGAGGAAGTCGAGCGGTTTCTTGCCGCCCACCGGCTGATGTTTGTCGTGGAACAGAATCGCGACGCGCAGTTCAAGTCCTTGTTGACGCTCGAAAGCGCGGTCGAGAAGTCCCAATTGCGCTCACTGTTACATTACAGTGGCCTGCCGATTTCCTCCGACTTCATTGTGGAGGGCATCCTGGCGCAGGTGCGACCGCTTCGCAAAGCACAGGGCGTCGCGCTCGGTTAGGTGCCGGTATGACATACTTCCCCAAGCCCAAAGTCGCTCACCCATCGTTGCCGCCCAACGGGCTCGGCCTGACGCGCCGCGATTACGAGGGCGCGATGTCTACCTTGTGCGCAGGGTGCGGGCATGACTCGATCACCGCCGCGATCGTCGAAGCGTGCTGGAGTTTGTCCATCGAGCCGCAGAACCTGGTGAAGCTCTCCGGGATCGGCTGCTCGTCCAAGACCACCGCCTACTTCGTCAGCGGCAGTCACGGCTTCAACTCCGTTCACGGCCGCATGCCCTCGATTGCAATGGGTGCCAATGCCGCCAATCGACAGCTGAATTACCTGGGCGTGTCAGGCGACGGCGATACGCTCTCCATCGGCCTCGGGCAGTTCTGCCACGCCATACGCCGCAACCTCAATATGCTGTACATCATCGAGAATAATGGTGTATACGGCCTCACAAAAGGTCAATTCTCCGCTTCGGCCGATATCGGCTCGAAAGCGAAGAAAGGCGATGCCAACCTCCAGCCGCCCATGGACCCGGTGTTGTTGGCGATGACCTTGGGCGCCTCATTCGTCGCGCGAAGCTTCTCGGGAGACAAGGAACAGCTTGTGCCGCTCATTCAGGCGGGGTTCAAACATAATGGCTTTGCGCTGATTGATGTCCTGTCTCCCTGTGTCACGTTCAACGATCACGAGGGATCGACCAAGAGCTACGCCTACACCCGCGAGCACTACGAGCCGGCGGTCCACGCCGACTTCGTTCCGTTCGAGCGCGACATCAAGGTGAGTTACGGTGAGGGCGAGGCGCTTCCGGTGGTATTGCACGACGGCAGCCAGATTGTGTTGCGTAAGTGCCAAGCTGGCTACGACCCCACTGATCGGGCCGCCGCCAGTGCCTATATTCAGCAGCATATGAAACAGGGCGAGTACCTGACGGGGCTGCTGCACGTGGAGCCCTCGCAGGGGGAGTTCCACGAGCTCAATCGCACCCCCGATGAGCCCCTGAACAGCGTGCCCTACGAGAAGCTCTCTCCCGGATCGAAGGAATTGGAGAAGATTCTCAATCGCTATCGTTGACGCTCACTACACTGGCTGCGGTCGTTGTAAACGCCGGCGTTATTGATCAGGACATCGATCGGGACGCCCCGAAGCCTCGTCGCCAACGCAGCGACGTTGTCCACATCGGTCACGTCGAGCTTCTCGACGCGGACGTTCTTGTAATGGGCCGAAAGGTCCGCAAGAGCCTGCGGTGTCTCGGTACGGCGGTGAGTCGCGATCACCGTCCAGCCCTTGGCGGCGTATTGCGTGGCGAACTCAAGGCCGATTCCCGAGTTCGCGCCGGTGATCAGTACGGTGTCGGCGACGGCCCCCTTCGACGCTGCCACAAGCGCCAATGCGACCACAGTCGCCTGGTAAAAAGACTTAACTTTCATCAGTATTCCTTGTATCCATCCTTCTGCGCCTGGGGGCTGGACATATGCACTCCCGTATTCCAGCCAGGGCGAATGCCGTACGGCAGGGAAAGCAGCACCGCTTCCACCTGGCTGATCTGACCTGCCGCATTGATCTGGAAGATTTCGTGCGTGCCCCAGGTCCAAGGCCCCGTGTTCTTCACCGTGTTCGTGCGACCGTCCTTGAGCTTGTAGCTGCGCACCGTGGCATCGTGATCGAAAAAGCACCCCATGTAGACCAGGCCGCGCTCCTCGTCAATGACGAGAACGCGCCGGTTCCGTAAGCGGGTATCCTCCCGGTAGTAGCCCAGTCCAAACGCCACCTTGCACCCGAGACTCGCCGATGTCGGCACAGCCCCCGGTGTCGCGGCGCGGCCCGAGGTCTGGGTGCCGTTTTCCAGTCGCCTGCAATCGTCGGCAAATGGCGGCACCTTGTCGCCGGTATTATTTTCAAGACCGGTGTAGTAGCTGTTCGCGATGTTCGCGAGCTTTGCGCGCGACAGGCGTTTGTCTGGCGGCAGCGCCGTGGTGAACTGCTTGCGCGTCACATCGCCCAGTTCATCAACTCGGGGCATGCTGCTGGGCCCCCCACTGATGGTTGCACCAAGGCGCGGGGCAAAGGTCTCGATTTCAGTAATCTGTCCATTCACAACCTTCAGTCGCGTAGCGACCAGTACCGGAGCTCCGTTCTCCTGTGCCTTGAAGAAGAAGCCGATCTCCCCTTGCTTCGGATCGCTGACGAACAGGCGATATTTGCCAATGCTGTCGACTGTGCGCCACAGTCCATCCGGAAGAGGCAGTTCCACCGCATTTTCGGTGTACCGCGTGCCGCGAGCGATCGGCGCCTTCGCTGGATCGTGCGTCAGCATCGCGGCGAGATACTTCTCCGCCGTCGCTTCCAGGCATGTCCGATCACATTCCGGCACTGCCGCCGTGCCAATAGTGCCGCGAGCGACGAGCATTGCGCCACACACCAGCGATACGAAGCCGCCACGGGCTGCTTTACCAAGGTTCACGTGCATTTGCCCCTTATTTGAACTATGAGCGCCAACCGAACCGTCAGTGACTCGTCGCGGGCGTCTCAGGCGGCAGGTCAGGCCAGGTGGAAGTTTTCATCGAGCTGTCGCCGCGGAACATCGCCTCGATATGGCGGATCAAGCCATCCTGAATCTTGAATACCTCGAAAGCGACCGAGGCATTGTTGTTCGGGTACTCGGGGGGCGAGGTGAAGTTGGATACCGCCATCACGATCCCGCGCTCGACATCAGCAATGTAGATGCGCCGGTTCTTCACAATCCATTTTAGCCGCGGGTTCTCGAACTCACCCGCGCAGCTGCCGGCCGACTCGGGCTGGTTGACCGTAAGAACGGCGTCCTCGAGCCGCGAACATTCCGGATGCCATGGCGCATCCTGGTAGTTGAGCGTTCCGGAAACCACGTCGAAGTACTTATTTGCCGTCGCGATGAGCTCCGCCCGCGAAACCTGCTCGTCCGGCGGCAGCACGGCGTCGTAGATTCGATCGGCCTGCGTGAGCTTCGATGGTGGATTTCCGCGCAGCATGCCGTCGTGCGAGATCTCCTCGACCTCAGTAACCTGCCTGGCGACGACTTTGAGGCGCACCATGTAGAACCTGCTGGATGCGACCTTGATGCGGGAGGTGTCGTTGTCGAGCAGGCCTTCGGTATAGGCCTGGAGAAATTCAAGAAGACAACGGCGGTTGCAGTCCGGCTCCTGCGCCTTCTGTGTCGCCTCGGCGCCCGATTGGCCCAAGCCGGCAACCATAAGGACGCAGCCAAGCCAAGCAGCTACGCAATATGAACGAGAGACCATGAGACCACTCCTGTGTATGCCACAAGCCCAGGGGCGGCTTGAACTCACCCGTTCAGGGAAACACATTCCGGCTCTTGATCAGCCATTTGCCGTCAACGCGCACTACCTCATCCTCGCAGCGTCCCACCAGCGTGATCTTCGGCGATCCATTCGGAGGCTGCTCGGCAAGCGCCGTGAACCAGTAGGAATCGATATGCGCGTGGTCCTTGCTGCGAAACTCAATGTGCGAGTTGAAAATCGGATGGTACAACTTCGGTACCTTCTCACCCTTGGCCTGCGCCGCGGCGCGCGAGTCCTTCACTTCCTGGAGCAGTTTCCTGATCTCGGCGCGTCCCTTGTAGGTGTGGTCATGCTCACAGCAGATTGACCCATCCTCGGTGAAGAATGTCGGATAGGCTTCCACATCGATGTTGTCCAATGCCTGCACGTAGCGCCAGATCAGCACATCGATGTCGGCGCGGTCCTTGGCTTCGCGAATGACATCAGCGTCCGACGCCCGCGCCGACGGTACCGCCCCGAGCGCCAGCAGCGCGATTGCCAATGATCCGATCAGTGTCTTAAGCATTTGAATACTCCCAGTATGATGGCGCTCCGCGCAGCACTTAGGAACCCGGCCCCTCACCCCATCCCGAGTGCTGTTCGTGCAAGGCGGTGCGCGAAAACGCATCGATCTGCCGGATCAGCCCGTTCTGCACCTTGAAGAATTCAATCGCCAGGCCGAAGACGTTCTTCGGATACACCGGGGGCGTGCGCCCTTTGCTTTCCCCTACGCTGCCACCGGCGGTCCGAAACCATTGGCTTCGGTCTGCCCGTTTGCAATGCAACCCCATAGGGCGAAGCCAACGAAGACCGCGAGCGCGGCCAGAGGCACGGTAGCGTCAAGCTGAGCGCTCAGGGTGATTCGGTGCGCCCAAATCCCCATGGCTGCCACCGTCAGGACTGCAGGGACGAGCAGTAACCAGCCACTGTGCCCCATGTCGTGCAGGCGCCGCGCATGCAAAACGACGGCGGGGAACAGCAGTACCAGCAGATTCCATGGGGCGTAGGCATTCGGCCCGGTGTGCGCATAGAACCACACTACAAATACGAGCGGGATCAACGCAGCCGTGAACTGGCCGCGCGAAGTGCGGCCTTTGGAGTCCACGAACAGCGAATCCCAGATCATGCTGCGCCCTGTTTCGCCAAGCGTCAGCGCGACCCGCTGCAGCGCCCCCTTGTAGTATTCGAGGTAAGCCAGCATCAGAAGGCCGTTGAGGGCGAAAGCCGCGAGCGCCAACAGAAGGGTGAGAGGCTGGTGATCCAGGATCGACCAGTAAAGCGCACAGGTCGAGACGGGCATCACCACGCACAGCGCCGCCGGCACGATGAAGCCGGCGAGGATCAACGCCCCCGTGATGAGCTCGATCAACATGGCCACGTCCATTAAATGGGTGTGGACGAATGCGCCCATCAGCTCAATGGCGAGCGGCCCGTGGCCGGCTGGCGTCGGCCAGAGCGACAGGAAGAAATGGTTGACGCCGTTGGTCAGCATCCAGGCACCGAAGATCAGGCGACAGGCAAGCAAGATCTGCCTCGTGGCCGGGGTCCAGGCCCGCGGCTTTGCACGCACAGCGAACATCGACTGGTAGCAACGGATGAAGGCCACGCTCAGGAGCACATTGGAGGCCAACACCCTGCCTCCGGCGACCACACTGGATGAATTCCACCTCGCGAGCGGCGAATCCCACCAGAACACGCAAAAGGCCACAGGCATACACGCGAGGAGAATGGCCGGGGTGAAAAGTCCGAACAGGACACTGACCCCGGTGATGAGCTCCACCGCCTTGACGATATCGAACAGGTGGCTGTCGAGGAGGGCATATAGCATTTCATGCTGAAGGGGGATTGTGGTGTCCGCTCCCGGCTGTGGGTAAATATGATAGAAATGCTCCAGGCCCGCTGGAATCATCCACCCTGCATACCAGAATCGAATAAGCCAAATTGCGTACTTCATTGTGTTGCCCCCCCTACCGGAATCGTCTTGTTTTGGTCAGCGTCGCTCCCGCCGATTATAAGTTCCAAACCTAATTCCGGGTAGTTGATAATTCAACTGGCGGCTGATTGTCCGCGCGAACTTCCGGCCAGCTCCAGAACATTGGTGGCGAACCGGACAAATGACTTATTCGCTTGGTCAGACCCTCAGCAACGGATAGGTCTATGGCGAGTCGATCAGCCGCTTGTTTGCTGTGCCGCAGCAAAGTGTCCCCAATCATCCAGGCGGCGATTCAGGGATCATGGCTCCATGAATCGACCAGGGCGGAAGAGGTCTATCGGCTTGTCGGTAGTCTGCTTTGTCGCAAGATCCGCGAGCACTTCGCCAAAGACGCTCGCGAACTTGAAGCCGTGCCCCGAACAGGGCGATGCGATGACAATCTGTGGATGGCGCGGGTGAAGGCCGAGCACAAAGTGCCCATCGGGCGCCCGGGTATATATGCAGGTGGTTGTGCGGTAGGGATCACCGTCGGCCGCCGGGACATAGCGCTTCAGGACCCTTCCGAGGTACGCCTTCTCCTCATCAGAGGCGTCTGATCTCGGCGCACCCGGGCCAGGCAAATCGCCGCCGGACAGGTGGGATGCGACCTTCACACCCGTGCCGAACAGATCAGGGAAGCCGTATACCAGATCATCTTTGGTCTGAAGGAAGAAAACTGGCATTCGATCGGCTCGAACCCGCTCTTGATCGCTCGGTCGAAACCAAACCAGTGGTTGACGCGTCAGGAACAAATGGCCACGCAATTCAGGAATGAGCTCCGAGATCCAAGGTCCGGCACAAAGCACGACAGACCCTGCCTCAATGATTTCGCCGGATTCCAATTGAACTTCGACGTGGTCGGCGACCGGTTGTACGGTCCTCACGACCGCGTTCAGGCGAAACAGAGCGCCCAAGCCCCGTGCAGCGGAGAGAAACAACTGAATGGCCGTCTCGGGACGTAACACACCCCCGTCAGGCTGAAAGACACAGTCCCAGTCCGCAGGCAGTGAAAACGCGGGAAACCGGAGGTTGACCTCCGACGCGCGTAACACTTCATAAGGCAGGTTGTGCTGAATAGCCGACCGCACTGAGCCTTCCACTAACGGTGCGCCCTTGTAGCCGGCTTCAACTACCCCCGTGATGGTGAGAACTCGTTTGCCGGTATAGGACTCAAGCCTGCGCCAGTCTTCGAAGGCGAGCTGCAGCAGCGGCACATAGGCAGGGTCTTCGAAATACGACATCCGAATGACTCGGCTCTCGCCGTGCGAGGACCCGCGATCGTGCGGCGGCTCGAATCGATCTATGCCAATCACCCGCACTCCGCGCTGCGCCAAGGCATAGGTCGTGGCGCTCCCCATTGCACCCAAACCGACTACTGCAACGTCATACTTCATGTGGTCGCCGGACCCCTGCGAACAGCCCAGAACTGGCACGCGCCAATTTCCGAGAGATCGGCAAAGTATAGCGATGTCCTGACGTACAATTACCCCCCAATATGAGCGCCCTACGCAAACAGCGCGGGTTCGTAATCTTTGCCGTAATGGCGATAGTGGCACTACTGGTGGCTGTGCTTGCGGCCTGGTACCTGATCAACATCCCGGATCGGCCCCTCGACCCCGGCATCACCGACGCCTTGCAACGGGACCATGATTCGGTACCGCCGCAGGACAATCTGTTCTTTGCGCTCCTCGCTTTTGACTCGACCAACGCGGAAGATCTTTCCCGGCAGGGACAGGCGATCTACGCTGCGTACCTGGCGCGCCGGGCGGCCGATCCCAACTCGCGCGTCACATTCGACAATGCCATGGCGGTCGCGCGCCAGGCATTCGTCGGCAACCCGGGCGGCCTGTGCGGAGCCCGGGGGAAACCGGAAGACTGCGTCGAGCGCGCCGTGACGCATCCGGAAGGTCTACGCAAGTTGATCACTGACAACCGCCTGTTCGTAGAACACTACGATGGTGTGGCGGCCTTCAGGCGCCTGCAAAACCCGGTTCAGATCACCGTGAACTCACAGCTTGCGCCCTGGTGGCTGTTCATGTTGGGGAAGCGTCTGTTCCTGACCGACATCGTCTTGCAGGTCGGTGCCGGACATGTAGATCAGACAGTCGCGCGGCTGGGTTCCGATATCGCCTTTACGCGCCGCCTGCTTGCGCAACCGGACCTCCTGCTCATCGACAAGATGATTCTGGCGGCAAGCCTGATCGACAGTCTCGAGGTGGTGTCCGATCTGGTGCGTACGCAGCCCTTGAGCGACAGCCAGTATGCTCAGCTGAGCACGGCGCTGGCGCCACTGACCGACGATGAGCGTTCGCTCGCCGGACCCCTGACGCGGGACTTCGATGGCTTTGCGGCACTCATCAGGGATCTCAAGAACCCCAAGAAAGCCCGAGGACCGGTATCTTCGAGTCCTTCTGAGGGATCGGTGGTGGCGGGCGATTTGCCGCTTCACTTCATCAAATACAATCCCACCCTCAATGCGCAGTGGCGGGTCCTCACGGATAAGATCGCGCTCAGCCGCGGCAGCTGCACGAACTTCCTGTCGGGTGCGGCGGCATTCAAGAGCCACCGTGCCGCAACCCTCGGCGGTATTTTCTACAATCCGATCGGCAATATGCTGTCCGGAATCGAGGCACCGACCGGTATCGAGTACATGCAATCAATGTGCGATCTGGACGGGATCATTCGGATCGTGGAGCTGGAACTGCAGGCCCGGCAGCAGCATGTGAATGACGAACAGCTCGCGCAGTTCGCCTTGAACGGGGGCACTCGTTACGCCAATCCCTTCACGGGGCAGCCCATGCATGTTGACGGGGCCCGCAAGACCATCGATTTCCAGCCGTTGGCGTTACGTGATCGGGTCTTCTTGCCATGGCCCCTGGCAGCAGCGCCGTCAGGGGTGCCGGCCCCGCCTTAGCGTCATCCGAACTTGACTTGCCGGCGGCCGTTGCTGATGATCGGTTTGGGCAAGGCGACGCCGCGACAGTCGAGGGGCCGTGCCACCATTGTTCGTAATGCGCTATGTGTCTTCTGCAATCTGGAAGGATTTAGCATGGACGAGCCGCGCAACCGCATGATTCGTCGACGTGACCTGCTTCTTGCGGTGTCAGTCTCCGGCGTCGCAGCTGCCACGGGCGTGGCGTCGATCGGATCGACTGGCGCGGATGCCGTCGTTAGGCGCGACAAGCGCAAGCCACAGTACCAGGCGAACTCTGCTGAGGTTCAAACCTTCTACCGCGTCAATCGCTATCCGGTGAAATAACGTCCTCTATGCTCATCAGGAGACCAGACCGGCAGGCTCGTCGCGGCGGAGGCACTCCGGTGACCGGAGCCGGTCAACCCGCAGCTGGTCTTGATCGCCGCTCCTTTCTGCGCCGTTCGGGTCTCGTGGCCGGCGGCCTCGCCGGGCTCGGCGTGCTTCCGCTCGGCAGCGTGCGCGTGACAGAAGCCGGCGCGCCACCGCCACCCGGCGCCACAGTGACCCTCCGCAAGAACATCTGCACCCATTGCTCAGTGGGCTGCTCGGTCATCGCCAAGGTCGCGGATGGCGTCTGGATCGGCCAGGAACCGGATTTTGATAGCCCGATCAACCGCGGCTCGCATTGCTGCAAGGGCGCAGCGGTTCGTGACGATGTGGTGGGCGAACGACGGCTGCGCTATCCCATGAAACTCATCGATGGCCAATGGAATCGAATTTCCTGGAATCAGGCGATCGATGAGATCGGTGACAAGCTCCTCGAGATTAGAGCGAGATCCGGGCCGGAATCTGTCTACTGGCTCGGGTCGGCGAAATTCACCAATGAAGCCGCCTATCTCAACCGCAAGTTCGCCGCCTTCTGGGGAACCAACAATTCCGATCACCAGGCGCGGATCTGTCATTCCACCACTGTCACCGGTGTCGCCAATACCTGGGGCTACGGTGCCATGACCAATAGCTACAACGACATCCGCAACGCCAGGACCATCATGGTCATGGGCGGTAATCCGGCTGAGGCGCATCCGGTTTCGTTGCAGCACATTCTCGAGGGGAAGGAACTCAACCGCGCCAACATGATCGTCATCGATCCGCGGATGACGCGCACGGCGGCGCATGCGACCGAATATGTGCGCGTGCGCCCCGGTACGCATATTCCGACCATTTACGGCATGATCTGGCACATCCTCAAGAATGGCTGGGAGGACAAGGAGTTCATTCGCCAGCGGGTCTATGGCCTGGAGGATGTCCGCGCGGAGATTGAGAAGTGGACGCCCGATGAGGTGGAACGCGTCACCGGTTTGCCGGAGGCCCAGGTCAAACGGGTCGCGCAAATATTCTCCCAGGAGCGACCCGCCACGCTGATCTGGGCGATGGGTCAGACCCAGTTCACCACTGGGACCGCGAACGTCCGCGCCAGCTGCCTTCTCCTGCTCGTCACGGGCAACATGGGAGGCCTTGGGAGCGGCGCCAATATATTCCGCGGGCACACGAACGTTCAGGGCGCGACCGATCTGGGCCTTGATGTGACGACACTGCCGCTCTACTACGGTCTCTCCGAGGACGCTTGGCGGCACTGGTGCCGGGTGTGGGAGGTTGATTACGACTGGGTGCGCTCCCGCTTCGTCAGCAAAGCTTTCATGGAAACCCCCGGCATTCCCAGCACGCGCTGGTTCGATGCCACGCTGCTGCCAAAGGAGCAGGTCAGCCAACCGGACACCTTG
>Ga0302316_10000446_pt1 | contig 37136 bp, 38 predicted proteins | sample III_Palsa_N3_2_FD_200456 | JGI IMG/M metagenome (GOLD analysis project Ga0302316, IMG submission 200456) | Peat permafrost microbial communities from Stordalen Mire near Abisko, Sweden - III_Palsa_N3_2 | ecosystem: Environmental > Terrestrial > Soil > Palsa > Peat permafrost | place: Sweden...
CCCATGCCATGGCCGTCGGCACGCGCCGCGTTGCTGCCGCGGAAGAACGGCCTGAACAGGAATTCCAGTTCGCCATCGGGCACGCCAGGGCCACGGTCGCTGATGGACAGTTCGGCCACATTCTTCCCTTCGCGCACGGCAAGCTCCACGCTGCCGCCTTCCGGGCTGAACTTGATGGCGTTGGCGATCAGGTTATCCAGCGCGCGCTCCACCAGCAGCGCACTGCCAAGCACGGTAACTGGCTGGCTCGATACCAGGTGCAACTGTATCTTGCGCGCGCCAGCCTCCAGCTCGGCCCGCGCGATGCAGCCACGAATCAGTTCGAGCAGTTCCAGGCGCTCGCGGTTCATGCCAGGAATGCCGCCTTCCAGGCGCGACAGCGTCAGCATTTCCCCGGTCATGCGATCGAGCCGTCCGATCTCCTGTTCGGCTTGGCGGAAATACGAATCCGCCTCTGCCGCACTGCTGCTGCGCTGGGCAAAGTCGAGGATCAGATGCAGCCGCGCCAGCGGCGAGCGCAGCTCGTGCGAGAGATCCTGCAATACACCACGATCGTGCGCCACCAGCGCCTCGATGCGTTCGGCCATGGCATCGAAGTCGTAGGCGAGTTGCGCGATCTCATCGTGCGCCATGCCACCCTGGCGGCCAACCCGGGTCGAAAGCTCGCCGGCAGCCATGCGCCGCGTCGCGTCGCGCAACGCCTCGACCGGCTTGGCCACACTGCGCGCGACCCACCAGCCCAGCAATCCGATGCACAACAGGGACAACACCAGCTGGATGCTCAACAGGATGGTTTGCCGGGCCTGCGGGTTCAGCCTCGTATGCGTCCTGCTGAAGGCCACCAGTTGCCTGACCTGGCCGTCGTCGCCGGTGACCTGTTGCACCGCGACGTAGATGCCTGGCCATGGCTGCAGGACGATGTCCCGGTTCGCATCCAGCCAGCCCGGCAGAGAGCTTTCGATGGACGCATGCAGGTGGATCGGATACAACGCGGCTCCCTTTTCGTAAAGGGTCGCCTCGATGCCTTCGTGCCGCTGTTGCTCGGACCAGTCCGCCAAGGCCGCCGCGCCGCCACTTTCATAGGCCTGGTCGGCGCCTTGCGCCAGCGCCACCCAGTTGATTTCCCTGGCCGTGGTGTACTCGATGAAACCCCGCGTAAGCAGACCACCCAGCAGCAGCACCAGCAGGTTGGCCACGCAGAACCAGATCAGCAGGCGCCAGTACAACGAGCTCCTGAATGGATTCATGCCGCACCCACGAGCAGGACATAGCCTGCGCCACGCACTGACTCGATGCGCGGCGATTGTGCCGAGGCCTCCAACAGCTTGTGGCGCAGCCGGCTCACATGCACGTCGACGCTGCGATCGAAACGCTCCAGCTCGCGGCCAAGTGCGATACGCGTCAACGCGGCCTTGTCGACCAGCTCGCCGGCGCGCTGCGCCAGCGCCAGCAACAGCAGGAATTCGGCGCCGGTCAGCGACAACTCCTTCTCGTCGGCATACGCGCGCCTTTCGCCGGGTTGCAGACGCAACGTTCCCACCTGCAGCATTCCAGCCGCGACCGGCGTATTGCGCCGCAACTGCGCGCGCACCCGGGCCAGCAATTCACGTGGCAGGCAAGGCTTGGCAAGGTAATCGTCCGCGCCCAGTTCCAATCCGATCACCCGATCCACCGCTTCGCCGCGTGCGGAAAGCATGATGACCGGTAACCGGTACTGCAGCCGCAGCTCACGCAGGGTATCCAGACCGTCCCGGCCCGGCATCATCACGTCGAGGATCAACAGGTCCGGTCGCGTTGTCTGGTTCTGCAGTTGCGCCAAGGCCGTTTCGCTGTCGTGGGCGACATCCACGACAAAGCCTTCACGCTGCAGGTATTCAGCCAGCAGGCTGCACAGGGCGCGGTCATCGTCGACAATCAGGATTCTGGACATGGTGGCCGCTTGGTTTCCAATCATTCAAACCGTGTGCGAGCACTTACTCCACGGTCTTTACCCATCTTTACCCTTTGGCAAAGAACATAAACGCAAGATGGTCGTCTAATAGGTGCAAGACATCACCTCCCACAACGACCAAAGGTACTACCCATGCGCAAGAGCATCTCTCTAGGCCTGATTCTGGCGTCGGCCGTGGCCGTCACCACCTTCGCTGCCACGGCACAGACCGCCGGCGGGCACGGCGGCTGGCACTCCCACGGACATGGCCAACTGATGGCCCTGAGCAAACTCAATCTGACTGATGCCCAGCGTGCCAGCATCAAGCAGATCATGCAGACGAGCTTTGCCCAGAACAAGACACAACGCCAGGCACTCGGCCAGCAGCGCAGCGCGTTTGAATCGATGACCCCGGACCAGGTCGGCTACCAAGCCGCCGCCGCCAGTCTGGCACAGGCTGAAGGCAGTGCTGCCCAGGCACGCGTGCAGCAGCGCGCCGCCATCACTGCACAGGTCTACGCCGTACTGACCGCGCCGCAGAAGGCGCAGCTGGCCACCCTCAAGGCACAGCAGCAGGCCCGCAAGGCGCAGTGGCAGCAGTTCAAGGCACAGCATCCGGTGTCCTCGACCTCGCAGGCAACAAACTAAGCAGTTAGCGGCAGGGAGTTGCGCCAGCGGCAGGGCTGGCGCAACTTTTTAACTCGTGATGGCTGGTGGTCCAGTGAGCAGCCTGTTGCTCAGCGGTAACCCCAGTGGCCACCGACCCAGACATGCGTTGGGCCCCAGTATCCAGGCACCCAGACACGCGCCGGGTAACCGCGGGCTGGCACCACCACGCAACCGGTGAGGGAAGCGCTGCCGATCAGCAGCAGTGCGGAAACAAGCAGGATCGAGATGATGCGGCGCATGGGAACACTCCTGTTGGGGATGTGTCACCGAAAACGCGTGCGTCATTTCCGCGATGACCCGAGCGCTGGCCTGGCGATGGTTGGCGTTCATCTCGATCACTGGGAGCTGAACAGGAAAACTGTCAGTTTCAGCGCGCAGCCACCAGGCTCGCCCAATCAACCCAGCGCGAAACACTGAACAGAACCGTGGGTCAGCTACCGGCCAGTCGTGCCACCACGCTGCGGTAACGGGCGGCAATACGCTCCTCGTCACGATGACGGAAGTCACGCACCTGCCAGCGCCCACCGGCCATCACGTCACGCACCAGCGGCGTGTTGCCCGCGAACAGGAAGCTGTCGAGCATCGAACGCGCGTCGCGGGCAGCCAGCAGCGGCGAAGCTTCATCCAGCACGATCAGGTCGGCACGCGCGCCCTCGCGCAACTCACCGATCGGCAGACCGGACGCCTGTGCACCGCCATGCAACGCGGCACGCCACAGTGTCTCGCCCACGCTGTTACCTTCATGTCGCGCAGCGATGTTGCGATGGCGCGTAAGCAGGCGCTGGCCGTATTCCAGCCAGCGCAGCTCTTCCACCGGCGAGATCGAGATGTGCGAGTCCGAGCCGATGCCGAGTACGCCGCCTGCATCGAGGTAATCGGCCAGCGGAAACAGGCCGTCGCCGAGATTCGCTTCGGTCGTGGGACATAGCCCCGCCACTGCACCGCTGCGAGCAATCTGCGTGGCTTCCGCCTCGGTCAGGTGAGTCGCATGCACCAGGCACCAGCGCGCATCGACTTCAGCGTGATCGAACAGCCATTCCACCGGACGCGCGCCCCGTGTAGCGAGACAGTCCTGCACTTCGCCGATCTGTTCGGCGATATGGATATGGATCGGGCAGCTTTTTGCCATGTCGCTGGCGAGTACTTCGCGCATCGCCTGCTCCGGCACTGCGCGCAATGAATGCAAGGCGATGCCGACGTGCACGTCCTCACTCTCATATTGGCGCAGTTTTTCCAGCAGGCGCAGATAGCCGTCCACCGCATGACCGAAGCGGCGCTGCCGCGCAGCGAGCGCGCGACCGTCAAAGCCGCCACTGATGTACAGCACTGGCAGCAGGGTCAGCGCGATGCCAGCTTCATGTGCCGCCTCGATCAGTGCCAGCGACATCGTCTCCGGCTGCGCATACGGCATGCCGTCCGGCTGGTGATGCAGATACTGGAATTCGCAGACCTGGGTGTAGCCCGCCTTCAGCATCTCGACATAGAGCTGGGCGGCGATCGCCTTGAGTTCGTCCGGGCCGATCGCAGCGGCGAACGCGTACATGGTCTCGCGCCAGCTCCAGAAGCTGTCGTCGACCCTGCCCTTGCGTTCGGCCAGCCCGGCCATCGCACGCTGGAATGCATGCGAATGCAGGTTTGGCATACCGGGCAGTACCCACATACCCAGTGGTTCGACTGAAGTGGCCGCAGGCTTGACCAGACTTCCACCTGCATCGACGCCAAGCATGGCATCAGCTTGCCAGCCGCCGGGTTGCCAGAGCTGGCCGACCTTGAAGCTGCGGATGGCTGCGCTATCACTCATGGACTTGCTCCCGTTCTGATGCCGCGCAGTGTAACCGGGCTGATGACATCCTCTTCACTCGAGCCTCCGCCGCCCTATGCATAATCGTGTGATGGCCAAGAAGACGAATGAGCACACACCCAAACTGCTGCTGCGGCAGGCGACTCCTGCCGACGTGCCGGCCCTGGTGACACTCACCGGGCGAATCTACACCCTGGAATGGGGCCACTCGGCGGAGATGCTGCGCTCCCAGCAGACGCACTTCCCCGAAGGCCAGTTCGTGGTGGAGTACGAGGGCGTGATTGTCGGCTACTGCGCCACGTTCCGCATCGACGAAGCCACCGCGCTGGCTCCGCACACCTGGATGCAGATCACCGGGGGTGGCATGGGTTCGCGCCACAAGCCAGACGGCGACTGGCTGTACGGCATGGAAGTGGTGGTGCATCCGGATTACCGCGGCATGCGCATCGGCCAGCGGCTCTACCAGGCACGCAAGCGCCTGTGCATCGACCTGAAGCTGCGCGGCATCGTGTTCGGCGGACGCATACCAGGCCTGGCCAAGAACATGCAACGCTATGGAACTGCCGACGCATACGTGCAGGCGGTGGTGGAGGGCAAGCGGCGCGATCTCACCCTGAGTTTCCAGCTCAACAACGATTTCGAGGCGATCGGACTGCTGCGCGCCTATGTGCCGTCCGACTACGATTCGCTCGGCTATGCCGTGCACCTCGTCTGGCGCAATCCACGCCTGCTCGATCACCCGGACATGCCGTCGATCCCTTCGACGCAACGCCTGCCCGATTCGGTGCGGGTGGCCTCGGTGCAGTACCAGCAGCGGCGCATCAAGTCGTTCGAGGAGTTCGCCACCCAGGTCGAATATTTCACCGACATCGCCGCCGACTACAACGCCGATTTCGTCACCTTCCCCGAGCTGATCACGCTGCAGCTGCTGTCGATCGAGAACGAGGAGCTCTCGCCGTTCGACACGATCCGCAAGCTCAGCCAGTACACGCCGCAGGTGAAGGAGCTCTTCAGCCACCTGGCCGTGCATTACAACATCAACATCGTCGCCGGCTCGCATCCGACCGAGCAGCCGAACGGCGACATCCACAACGTCTGTTACGTGTGCCTGCGCGACGGTTCGATCCACGAGCGCGAGAAGCTGCATCCCACGCCGAGCGAACGCAATGTGTGGAACATCACCGGCGGCGACAGTGCAGCGACGGTGCTCACCGACTGCGGACCGATCGGCGTGATGATCTGCTACGACTCCGAATTCCCGGAAGTCGCCCGCCATCTCACCGACCAGGGCGCGCTGATCCTGTTCGTGCCGTTCTGCACCGACGTGCGCGAGGGTTACCTGCGCGTGCGCTACTGCTCGCAGGCACGGGCGATCGAGAACCAGTGCTACGTGGTGTTGTCGGGCAACGTCGGTAATCTGCCCGGCGTCAACAATTTCGACATCCAGTACGGCCAGAGCTGCATCCTCACGCCCAGCGACTTCCCGTTCGCACGCGACGGCATCGCCGCCGACTCCACGCCAAACATCGAGACCGTGCTGTTCGCCGACCTGCGGCTGGAAAGCCTGGCCCGTGCGCGCAACGCTGGCGCGGTGCAGAACCTGAAGGATCGCCGCTTCGACCTGTACGAGACACGCTGGCGGCCACGTTAGTTGACGGGTTGCCTGCCGATCGCGGCGCAGGGTCTGCGATAATGGGTGAATGACAGAGTCAACCCAGCCCGCTTCACCATCTTCGAATCCGCGCCTGCAGGCTCTGCTCGGTCACGAGTTCTTTGCTCCCCACCAGTGGAAACGGCGTCTTGCGCTGTGGGTCGGTGCGGTCGTGGTGGCGCTTGCGGCAATCCTGTTTGCCAGGGCCAGCGACTGGTCCTACCACCTGTTTCAGCGAATGCTGAGCTATGGCGCATGGATCCCGCTGATCGTCACGCCGATCGTGTTCGGCCTGCTCGCCTGGGTTACCGAGGGACGGCTGCGCGCCACCCGCGGCAGCGGTATCCCCCAGGTGATCGCTACCCTGCATATCGAAGACGAAGACTTCCGTGCCCGCATGCTGGCGCTGCCGATCGCGGTCGGCAAGATGGTGCTTACCCTGATCGCGCTGGCCGTCGGTGCTTCAATCGGTCGCGAGGGACCGACCGTGCATGTGGGTGCCGGCTTGTTCTACTCGCTTGGCCGCCGCTTTGGTTTCACCGAGCCCAAGGCAGCCTCGCGTTTCATTCTTGCCGGCGGCGCTTGCGGCATTGCTGCCGCCTTCAATACCCCACTGGCCGGCGTGGTGTTCGCGATCGAGGAGCTGGCCGGCACATTCGAACATCGTTTCAGCGGCCTGCTGCTGACTGCGGTGATCGTCGGTGGTGTGGTCTCGCTCGGCATCATGGGCAATTACTCCTACTTCGGCCAAGTGCAGGCCAGTCTACCCTTGGGCCATGCATGGCTGGCCGTGCTGCTCACTGGTGTCATCTGTGGCTTGCTGGGCGGCCTGTTCGCGCGGTTGATCCTGCTCAGTCGACAAGGGCCGCTGGCCTACATAGGTCGTCTGCGCTCGCATGCGCCAATAATGTTTGCCGCCGGTTGTGGTTTGGCACTGGCGCTTATCGGGCTGTTCTCGCACAACAATGTCTATGGCACTGGCTACGATCAGGCACGCGCCTTCGTGCAGGAAGCAGCCGTCACGCCGGGACAGACCTTCGGCATTGCCAAATTGCTAGCCAATGTCTTTTCCTACTGGGCTGGCATTCCCGGTGGCATTTTTTCGCCCGCGCTGGCGGTCGGCGCCGGACTTGGCCACAACATTGCTTACTTCCTGCCCAGCGTGCCGGCTGGCACCGTGGTGCTGTTGGGCATGAGTGCCTATCTCTCGGGGGTCACCGGCGCTCCACTGACCTCGGCGGTGATTGCGATGGAGCTGACCGACAACCAGGACATGGTTATACCGATCATGGCCGCCTGCCTGCTGGCACGTGCCGCGGCATCATTGTTCTGCCCGACTCCGGTCTACAAGGATTTCGCCGAGCGCATGGTGCAGGACTTCGAGCGGCAACAGGCCGCACATGCGGAAAGCACCGAGAAGGCCAGACTGGAAGCCGAGGCATTGCAGCACGTCGGCAATACCAGCGCCTTCGACGAACCCGCCGCTCCGCTGGATGACGTGGGCGATGAGCCCTCCAGCAAGCCATGAGCGCAAACACGGAGTCACCGGGGACATGAGCGAGCCACGCTGGGATCGGTTGCTGTTGAATGCCACCTTGGCCACCTTCGTTGGCGACGCCGCCTGTGGCTTGATCGAGCATGGAGCCATCGCGCTGCATCACGGTCGCATCGTCTGGATCGGTCACATCGATGCGCTGCCGGCGGCGCCGAACGAGCTAGCCGTGGCAGTGGAATCGCTGGATGCTGCGCTGGTCACGCCGGGACTGATCGACTGTCATACCCATCTGGTGTTCGGCGGCGATCGTGCGCAGGAATTCGACCTGCGCTTGAACGGCGCCAGCTATGAGGAGATTGCGCGTGCCGGCGGCGGCATCGTCTCCACCGTCAATGCCACCCGTGCCGCCAGCGAGGAGCAGCTGTTCGCGCAGTCGCTGCCGCGTGCACAGGCCCTGCTCGCCGATGGTGTGACCACGCTGGAGATCAAGTCCGGCTATGGTCTGGAGCTGGAAAGCGAGCGCCGCATGTTGCGGGTGGCGCGACGCCTCGGGCGGGAACTGGGCATCGCCGTACGCACCAGTTTTCTCGGGCTGCATGCGCTGCCACCGCAATACCAGGATCACCGCGCCGACTATGTGGCGCTGGTTTGCGACGAGATGCTGCCCGCGCTGGTTGCTGAAGGCCTGGTCGACGCGGTAGATGCGTTCTGCGAAGGCATCGGCTTCACCCGCGAGGAAACCCGTCGCCTGTTCGAATGCGCGAAGCAGCTGGGTCTGCCGGTGAAGCTGCATGCCGAGCAGCTGTCCGATCTCGATGGCGCCGCGCTGGTCGCCGAATACGGCGGCCTCTCCGCGGATCACCTCGAATACCTGAGTGAGTCGGGTATCAAGGCGATGGCTACCGCCGGCACCGTTGCCGTGCTGCTGCCAGGTGCGTTCTACGCGCTGCGCGAAACGAAACTGCCGCCGATCGCACTGCTGCGCGAACACCGTGTGCCGATCGCGATTGCCACCGACTGCAACCCCGGCACTTCGCCACTGCTGTCGCTACGGATGGCTGCAGGGATGGCTTGCACGCTATTCCGGCTGACGCCCGAAGAAGCGCTGCGCGGCGTCACCGTGAACGCTGCACGTGCGCTCGGCTGTCATGATCGCGGCACATTGGCCGTCGGCCAGCGTGCCGATCTGGTGGTCTGGAAGGCGAAGCGACCTGCCGAACTGTGCTACTGGATTGGTGGCTCGCTGGTGCGCGAAGTCTGCGTCGGCGGCGAATCAGTCACGAGCTGACGCTTCGATGCGCTGAACCAGCGCGTCGATAAATGCCGGCGGCAATTCAGCATGCACTGGCACCCGCCACCAGTTCGGCTGCGCGAAACGCTGGCATTTCACCGCATCCTTGTCGGTCATCAATACCGGCAGGTCATCGGCAAATGCCAGATCCGCGGCTGCGAACGGGTGATGGTCGGCAAATGCATGCTCGATGACTTCGATGCCCACCGCACGCAGGCTGTCGAAAAATCGCTGCGGGTTGCCGATCGCCGCCACCGCATGCACCTGCTGACCGCTGAAACTGGCCAGTGGTTGTCGCCGGCCGTCGCCCAGCGCCACGACATCGCCACCGCGCAGTTGCATCAAGTATTCGCCTGTCTCGGCGGCGACGCCATTGCAGACGCGCAGGTCTACCCGCTGCAGCCGGCTCATCGGTTCACGCAATGGGCCGGCTGGCAACAGCCTTCGATTGCCGAATCGGCGCATACCGTCGATCACGCAAATCTCCACATCGCGCGCCAACCGGTAATGCTGCAGGCCGTCGTCAGCTACCAGCACATTGCAGCCAGCATCGAGCAACAGCCGCGCAGCGGCGGGACGATCCCGCCCCACCGCCACCGGCGCGCCACCGGCGTGGATCAGGCAGGGCTCGTCACCGACGTGTGCCGGATCAGGCGCATCACCCAGCAACAGTGGTTCGCGCTGACTGCCGCCATGGCCGCGACTGACCACACCGGGACGGTAACCGCGCGCGCGCAGGGCTTCGACCATGGCGATGGTCAGCGGTGTCTTGCCAGTGCCGCCCACGCTGAGGTTACCGACCACCACGACCGGCACCGGCAGGCGCACGCTGCGCAGCACACCGGATCGATACAGCCAGCCACGCAGGCGGACCACGCCGCTGTACGGCACCATCAATGGCCACGTCCACCAGGGCGACCGTGCACCGGCGTACCAGGCTGATTCGAGTGTGTCGATCAGCGCCATGGTTGATCCTCAGTCGCCAGCCTGTTGATCGGCGTGATCGTGGAACTGCATCCGGTGCAACGCGGCGTATTGACCGCCGAGCGCCAAAAGTTCGGCATGCGTGCCGCGCTCGATGATGCGGCCCTGATCCATCACCGCGATCTGATCGGCACCCTCGACCGTGGACAGTCGATGCGCAATCACCAGCGTGGTGCGGTCTTTCATCAAACGCTGCAGCGCCTGCTGGATCAGTCGTTCCGATTCGGTATCCAGCGCGCTGGTGGCTTCGTCCAGCACCAGGATCGGTGCGTTCTTGAGGACCGCGCGGGCGATCGCGATGCGCTGGCGCTGACCGCCGGAGAGCATGTTGCCGCTCTGCCCGATCGGGGTATGAATGCCCTGTGGCATGCGCGCGATGAATTCCATCGCATTGGCCGCCTCGGCGGCCGCGACGATGTCCGCCTCGCTCGCGCCGGCCAGTTCGCCGTAGGCAATATTATTGGCCACCGTGTCGTCGAACAGCACCACGCTCTGTCCGACCCAGGCGATCTGCCGGCGCAGCGAGGCCAGTGTGTAGTCCTCGCAATCGTGATCGTCCAGCACGATGCGGCCGGTAGTCGGCGCGTAGAAACGCGGCAACAGGCTGACCAGGCTGCTTTTGCCGCTGCCGGAACGACCTACCAATGCAGTCACCGTGCCAGGGGCGCAATACAGATCCACGCCACGCAAGGCTTCGAAATCGTTGCGCGGATAGATCAGCCGGACATCCTCGAAACGCAGATCGCCTCGCGTACGCACCAGTTCGACGTTGCCGCGATCGACCTCCGCCGGCATGTCGATCACCTCGAACAGATCCTCGGCAGCGGAGACTCCGCGCTGGATGGTCGCCTGCACATTGGCGAGCCGCCTCAGTGACACCAGCATCGTACCCATCGCGGTCAGCACGGCCAGGAAGACACCGGGAGACACCTGGTTCAGCACGTGCGGTCGCGTAGCCAGGAACACCAACGTGGCCATGGCGCAGGCCGCCACAAACTGAATCGTGGAACTGGATGCTGCATTGGTCGCCGCAATCTTCAGATTGAGCCCGCGGGTACGCCGGGTGACGTGATCGAACCGGTTGCTTTCGTAAACCTGGCCGCCGTAGATGCGCACTTCGCGATGTGCCCCTACCGATTCCTCCACGGTTCCGGTCACTGAACCCATCGAACCCTGGATGCGCCGGCTGATCTGCCGGTAGCGCCGACTGACGATGGTGGCGATCAAGGCGATCGCAGGCGCCATGACCAGCAGGGACAGCGTGAGGTAGGCGCTGTTGTAAAGCATCACGCAGGACATGGCGATGACCGTGAACCCGTCGGTCACCGCGGTTTTGATCGAATCGGTGGCGGCCGATGCCACCTGCTCGCTGGTATAGGTGATACGGGAAATCTGCTGTCCCGATGGTTCGGCACCGAAAAATGCCGCAGGCAATCTCAGATAGGCGCCGAATACATCCTTCTGCATCGCCTGCACTACATGGCGGCCCATGTAGGAAATGCCGTAATTGCTGGCAAAAGTGCCGCAGGAACGCACAAAAAAAATGCCGATGATCCAGATCGGCATCCAGAAAATCAGATACGCGTCCTTCCTCACGAAGATGCCGTCGGTCATCGTCTGCAGCAACTGCGTGAACACTGCCATGCCGCCGCCGTCCAGCAGCATGCCGGTCAACGAGATCAGGCCCATCACCCAGTAGCGCCGGGTATAACCGAGCAGTCGCCGGTAGACCCGCCAGGTTTCCGCATCCCAGATCGTGGTCTTCTTTTCGCTCACTGATCCGCGCCCGGCTTGCTCGGCGTGGTGGCGATCGACAGCTTGGTGAAGCCGAGCTGGCCGAGTGCGTCCATCGCGGTCACCACGTCCTGGTTCGGCGTCATCGCATCGGCGCGGATCGTCACCGGACGGTCGCGATCATCGCCGGCGTTGCGCGCGATGGTCTGCTTGAGCGGTTCGATGCCCTCACCCATGACTTCATCGCTGCCTACGTAGAAGCGGCCATCACGGTCGATCATGATGGTCAGCGCCGGGGCATTCATGTCGCGATCCTGCGCGCTGGCCTTGGGCAGCGTTACCTGCAAGCGCGAGTGCTGCACGAAGGTGCTGGTCAGCACGAAGAACATCAGCAAGGTCAGCAGCACATCGATCAACGGGATCACGTTGATCTCGAAATCATCCCCACGGCGGTCATTGCTGATACGCATCGGTGCGCTCAGCCTGCGCTAGGCGCGGACGGGGCCGGCGTGCGACGCGCCCGTGTCGGGGCTGGTGACGCCGCGGCAGGCTGCGCCAGGGTGAGATCGTCAAGCAACGCGGTGGCCTGCTTTTCCATCTCCACGCAATAACCAGCCACGCGCGAGCGGAAATAGCGATGCAGCACATACGCCGGAATCGCCACGGTCAGGCCGGACGCGGTGCAGATCAGCGCCTCGCCGATGCCGCCAGCCATCTTGGCCGGATCGCCGATGCCGCCGGCCATCACTTCCATGAACATGCGGATCAGGCCGATCACCGTGCCAAACAGACCCAGCAGCGGGCCGATCAGCGCGATCGTGCCCAGTGTGTTGAGGTAGCGCTCCATCCGGTGGATCACGTGCCGCCCGGTGTCCTCGATGCGCTCCTTGATAATGTCGCGCGGCTGGTTGCGCACCGCCAGCGCCGAGGCCAGCAGCTCACCCAGCGGCGAACCGTTGGTCAGCGCTTCCAGGTGCGCCGGATACAGCTGGCCCGTGCGCGCCCACTCGCGTACCTCATCGCCCAGACCCGGCGGCAACACCGACTTGCGGCGCAGGGTCCAGCAACGCTCCAGTACGATCGCCAGCGCGATCGCCGAGCAGATCAGGATGGGCACCATCGCCCAACCGCCAGCCATCAGGATTTCCAGCACGTTTCGACCCCGTCTCACGACCTGTCAGGAAGCGCGCATGATAGCAGTCCCGCCCCGCCGTACTGCGGCACGCGTGGCATTCCCCCGGGATAGCCGACGATGTCAGCAGGTACTCACTCGCGCCACTTGTGGCAAACCATAAGTCACTCCCGCCAGTAGCGTGGCTGCCGCCAGCGCCAGCCCGGCTCACGCCGCGCCGGGGCATCGGCGGGAAATTCCAGCGGTATCGCCCCCTCCAGAGCAGTATTGAACACCGGCACGCCGGCGTCGGCATAGCGCGCCAGCACCTCCGGCTTCGGGTGTCCGAAGCGGTTGCGCCAGCCCGCTGAGACCAGTGCCAGTGGCGGCTGCAGCGCAGCGATGAAGGCCATGCTGGAGGAGGTCTTGCTGCCATGGTGTGGCACCAGCAGCACCGGTCGCGTTCCGGGATCGAGCGCGGCGGCCACCTGTGGCTCCACCTTCGAACTGATATCACCGGTCAGCAACAGGCGGCCGCCGCGCCCTTCGACCAGCAGCACGCAGGAGCTGTCGTTGTCACGTTCACCATTGCCTTCGGCCGGACTCAACACGCGGAAATGGACACCGTCCCATTGCCACGACTGCCCGGCGACGCACTGGCGCATCGGCAACTTCATCCGTGCCATCCGTACCGGTTCACCGGTATAGCGCAGCGCCTGCGGGAAGGCGGTCACGACTGCTTCGGCGCCGCCGGCATGGTCGTTGTCACCGTGGCTGATCATCAGCATGTCCAGCCGGTTGATGCCCAACGCATGGATCGATGGCACCACCGCTGCCTCACCAAGATCGAAACCCGACGGATAACGCGCGCCGGCGTCATACACCAGCGCATGCTCGCGGGTCCGCAACAGCACCGACAGGCCCTGCCCCACATCCAGCACCCATACCTGGAACGCACCATTGGCCGGCAGCTGGCGCGGTGGCCACAGCAACGGCAGGAACAGCAGCACGCCGAACCAGCGCAATGGCACGCCGCGCGGCAGGAACAGCCACAACGCTCCCAGCAACGCCAGCAGCAATGCCCATGGCTGCACCGCCGGCAGGAACCAGTGCGCACCGGGCCAAGTCGCCATCTGTTCCAGCAACCACCATTGCGCATGCGCCAGCTGCGCGGCCAGCCACAGCACCGGTGTGGCCAGCGGCGGGCACAGCCCAAGCATCAGCATGCCGAGCAAGGCACAGGGCACGATCACGAAACTGACAATCGGCACCGCGATCAGGTTGGACAACGCACCTACCAGCGAAGCCTCGCCGAAAAACCACAGAGTCAGCGGCAGCAGTGCCACCGTCATCACCAATTGGCCAGCCGAAAGCTCATGCACGAATGCGCGCAACCCGCGACCGCGTGTCTGCAGGCACAGCATCAGGAACGACACACCGACGAATGACAGCCAGAAGCCGGCTGCCAGCACGGCCAGCGGGTCGAACAACAGGATCGCGATCATCGCCAGTGCCAGCGACTGCCCGCCGCTGCTGCCGCGCCGGCTGCAACGTGCCAGCGCCACCACCGCGATCATCAGCAGCGTGCGCACCGTGGGCAAACCGAATCCGGCCAGCGCACTGTAGATGCCGGCCACCAGCAATGCAGCGGCGGCCCGTGCCTGCGGACGGGGCAACCACAATCCAAGCCGTGGCCACAGCCAATAGGCCAGCACGGCCAGCCACACACCGGACACCGCCGCCACGCCGACATGGAATCCGGAAATCGCGATCAGATGCGACACACCATTGGCACGCGCCACTTCCCAGTCGTGCTGATCCAGCCCGCGCGTATCACCGACCGAAAACGCCTGCAGCAACGTCGCATCGTGCGGGTCATGCACGCGCGCAGCAATACCGCGGGCAATCGCGTCGCGCACGCCATCGATGCACCAGCGCGGACCGGCAAGCTGTGCGTTGGCAGGATCGTCGCGCACATAGCCCGTGGCATGGATGCCCCGCTCGAGCGCCGAACGCTCGCTGTCAGCCACGCCCGGATTGAGCAGGCCGCGCGGCCGTCGTAATCGCAGCAGCAGATGCCAACGGGTACACGGCTGCAACAGCGGCGCATCGTCATACCAGGACACTGTCACGCGACCACGCAACGCGACGGATTTACCATCCAGCGTGGCCTGTTCCACCCACAGCGTGAAACGGCTGGCATCGTCACCAGCCTGCGGCAGGCTGATGATGTTGCCGATCACCGTGATGTCCTGCCCTTCCAGTGCTCGCGGCAACCGCGCTTCCATCGCCGTCGCACCATGCCACGCCGCCCAGGTGATGCCGAACAATGCGCACGCCAGCAAACGCCAGCGCGGCAAGCGCCAGGCCAGCAACAACGCTCCGAACAGCAGCAGGCCCATACACCAGCGTGGCGGCAAGCTCGGTAGCCATTGCACCAGCAGCACACCGGACAACAACGCCAGTGCGCAGGTGATTGCTGCTGCTCGTGCCATGCCGCGCGCCCCGTTCCATCCTGGATGAGGTCGAGCCTAGCGTGGCCTTTGCGGTATCGCGGATGAAAAGCGTGTAGGCACTCGCCGTATGTGTACGGCTATCACTGACGTTGCGATTCTCAGAACTTCTGGTTTTCCTGCAGCACGCCGTTGTGCAGCACCAGGGTTCGATCCATCTTTGCTGCCAGGCGCGTGTCGTGAGTGACCAGGACGAAACTGGTGCCGATCTCCCGGTTCAGCTCAAGCATCAAGGCATAGACCTGCGCCGCATTACCTTCGTCGAGGTTGCCGGTGGGCTCGTCTCCCAGCACGCAGGCCGGTTTGGTCACCAGCGCGCGCGCGACCGCGCAGCGCTGACGCTCGCCGCCGGACAGCTCCGATGGCTTGTGATGACCACGCGCGCCCAGACCCACCCGCTCCAGCAAGGCCGTCGCTTGCTGTTGCGCCTCGGCAATCGCGGTGCCGCGGATCAGCAACGGCATGCACACGTTCTCCAGCGCAGTGAACTCGGGCAACAGATGATGGAACTGATAGATGAAACCGAGCGAGCGGTTGCGCACACGACCGCGTTCGGCATCGGAGAGTTTGGACAGCACGCGGCCATCCACCTCCACCTCGCCGGCGGTCAGCGTATCCAGGCCGCCGATGATGTGCAGCAGCGTACTTTTACCCGAGCCGGAGGCACCGACGATTGCCATCGTCTCACCGCGCTTCAGGGTGAAGCTGACGTCGCTCAGCACCTCGGTGCGGAGGCCGCCCTCGTCATAGGTCTTGGCGACATGGCTGGCGCGCAGCACGTTTTCGCCGGCTTGATGGGTAGCGGTCGGATTCATGGCAATCTTATTCATAGCGCAGCGCCTGCGCCGGCTGCGTGCGCGAAGCGCGCCACGCGGGATAGATGGTGGCCAGCAGCGAGAACGAGAACGTCAGCAATGCAACCCAGCCAACGTCATGCCAGTCCAGCCGGCTCGGCACCTCGCTGATGTAATAGACATCCGGCGACAGGAAGGTAACGTGGAAGGTCTGCTCGATCCACTTGACGATGCCGGGCAGCCTCCACGAAAGCAGCGAACCGAGCCCTACGCCGAAACCGATCCCGACAAAACCCACCAGCACACCCTGCACCATGAACATGCCCATGATGCTGCGCGGCGTGGCGCCGAGCGTGCGCAGGATCGCGATGTCGGCCTGCTTGTCGGTGACCAGCATCATCAGCATCGAGATCAGGTTGATCACCGCCACCAGGATGATCAGCGAGAGGATGATGAACATCACCATCTTCTCCATCGACAGCGCGTGGAACAGGTTCGCGTTGGTGTCCATCCAGGTCTGTACCCGGTACACCTGCCCCAGCTTGTCGGCCAATTCGGTGGCGACCGGACGGGCGTTGAACAGGTCGTCCAGGCGCAGGCGGATACCCGTGGGGCCAGTCAGCGAATTGAGCTTCTCGGCAGAGCCCATGTTGATCAGCGCCAGGCCGGAATCGAATTGTTCCATGCCTACTTCGAACAGGCCCACCACATGGAAACTGCGCATGCGCGGCACGCCGCCCATCGGGGTGGCGCGCATTTCCTGCACGACCATGGTCACCGGGTCGCCCACGCCGACGCCGAGTGTCATCGCCAGGTCCTTGCCCAGCACGATGTTCCAGCTGCCTGGCGTGAGATCGGCAAGACTGCCTTCGACCATGTGCTGGCCGATCTCGTCGACCTTCGACTCCTGCGCCGGCTCGATGCCGCGCACCAGGGCACCGCTGGTGCGCTGGGCCATCAGCATCGCCTCGGTTTCCACGTACGGTGCGGCGCCCTGCACGTGCGGGTTCGCTTCGGCGATCTGCAGTGCACGCGGCCAGTCCTGCACGCTTTCGCCTACGCCGGAGACCGTGGCATGCGACACCGCGCCCAGGATGCGCGACTTCATCTGGTAGTCGAAGCCGTTCATCACCGACATCACCGTGATCAGCGCGATCACGCTGATCGCGATGCACACGATCGACACGGTGGAGATGAACGAGATGAACTGGTTGCGGCGCTTGGCACGCGTGTAGCGCAGGCCAACGAAAAGTTCGAGCGGTCGGAACATGGGCGGGTCGCTTGTGAGAATCGCAGGGCGGGCCGCCCGGACAGGCATTATCAGGTATTCGATGAGACCGCGCTGCAGTCGCGAAGTTGCCGGAGCGGCCAGATCATGGGGATCACAGCCGTGGCACGGCCTCACCCGCCTGTACCGCGGCAAGCCGCATGCGCAGGCGACGGCGGATATCCGCGTCACTATTGTCCGGTGCCAGCAGCAAGACCTGCACGCCCTGGCCGGCCGTATTCAGACGCAGCAGCACGAAACTGCCCAGTACCCGGTACGACGCCAGCACGGCAGGCACATCCTCGTGGCTGCTCAGGTGCAGAGTCCAGTCGTTGTCGGCGCCCCAGCCTGCAGCCGCAACCGACGAAACGGTCACCGTGCGCACGGACTGCCATGTCGCCAGCAACACGCCGGCGATCAACAGCAGCTTCAACCAAGGCGTCAGTGCACAGAGCACGACAGCCAGCACGACCAGGATGGCGACGACGATCAAGATCCGTCGCAGCAGTCGCGACGGTCGGTATTCAAAGCCGATGGCGGGCGCGGATGTCATCGATGATCACCTGCCAGTCAGCCCGCGACGGGCGCGCATGGCCCATCACCCAATCCCACAGATCCGGATCCTGCGCATCGAGCAGTTCGTCGAATGCCTGCTGCTGCGCTTCGTCGGCAGTGGCAAAGTGCTCGTCCAGCCAGCCACCGAACAAGGCGTCCAGCTCGCGGGTACCGCGACGGGTGCGCCAGCGCAGGCGCTTGATGCGGGCGTCGTTCAAAGTTCGCGCGACCTTTCGCGCTCCTCTTGCTGCTCACGTACGACATCGGTATGAATCTGCGGCAGCGTCCTATTCCAGTTGCCTGACATTCGTGCATATATCTTCGGCAATCGGCCAAGCACCACAACCACCATTACGCGCGGCAAATTGAAAACACCGATGCCGATGGAGAGCCACGCCATCCAGCGCGCAATCCCTAGGTCATCCTGGCGATGCGGCCATTGCTGCACGATCAAGAAAATGAACACCGCAGCCAAAATCGTGAAGACAAGCCTGGCTTTCCACGAGGCACGCGGTAAAGCAAGCAGGTTGAACATCGCAAGCATCCTTTCCGACGAGGGACTTGCCGCAGCTTACGCCGAACGCCGCTCCACCATCAGCTTCTTGATCTCGGCAATCGCCTTGGCCGGGTTGAGACCCTTCGGGCAAGTGCGCGTGCAGTTCATGATGGTGTGGCAGCGGTACAGCTTGAACGGGTCTTCCAGATCGTCGAGGCGATCGCCGGTGGCTTCATCGCGCGAGTCCACAATCCAGCGGTAGGCCTGCAGCAGGATCGCCGGGCCGAGATACTTGTCGCCATTCCACCAGTAGCTAGGGCAGCTGGTCGAACAGCACGCGCACAGGATGCACTCATACAGGCCGTCGAGCTTCTTGCGCTCTTCGGGCGACTGCAAGCGCTCGCGATCCGGCGCCGGGCTCTGTGTGCGCAGCCACGGCTTGATCGAGGCGAATTGTGCGTAGAAATGGGTCAGATCAGGCACCAGATCCTTCACCACCTGCATGTGCGGCAGCGGGTAGATCTTCACGTCGCCCGACGCACATTCCGAAATCGCCCGGGTGCAGGCCAGCGTATTGGTGCCATCGATGTTCATCGCACACGAACCGCAGATGCCTTCGCGACAGGAACGGCGCAGCGTCAGGGTGGGGTCGATCTCGTTCTTGATCTTCAGCAGCGCGTCCAGAACCATCGGCCCGCATGCAGCCAGATCGACCTCGTAGGTATCGATGCGCGGGTTCTGACCGTCATCCGGCGACCAGCGATAGATGCGGAAGGTGCGCGGCTTCTTCGCATCCTTGGCCGGGTAATGCTTGCCTGGCTGGATCTTGGAATTTTTCGGTAGCGAAAACTCTGCCATGTCCTGAACCCTTCAATCTTCTGCAGGAGGGGCTTCGGCCCCGACCATACAACTAATGATTTGATACCACTTGTGGCAAGCAATACTTGTATGACGCCACTCGTGGCAAGCAATACTTGTATGACGCCACTCGCGGCCGCAGCCGCTCCCGCAAGATCAGTAAACGCGTTTCGCCGGCGGAACCACCTTGACCTCATCGGTCAAGGTGTACATGTGCACCGGACGGAAGTCGAAGCTGCTCTTGCCGGCTTCGTCCACCTTCACCAGCGTGTGCTTCTGCCAGTGGACGTCATCGCGATCAGGGAAATCCTCGCGTGCATGACCACCACGACTCTCCGGCCGCTGCTCGGCCGAGTGCATGGTGGCGACGGCCTGATCCAGCAGGTTGGCCAGCTCCAGCGTCTCGATCAGGTCGGAGTTCCACACCATCGAGCGATCGCTGACGCGGACATCCTTGAACGACTCGCGCACGGCAGAAATCTTCTCGGAACCTTCCTTCAGCGTCGTACCGGTACGGAACACCGCCGCATCGCTCTGCATGATGCGCTGCATCTCCAGCCGGATCTGCGCAGTCGGCTTGCTGCCGTTCGCGTTGCGCAGGCCATCGAAACGGGCCAGTGCCTTGTCCAGCACGTTGGTCGGCAAATCCCGATGCGCCGTCTCCGGCTTGATCAGCTCGGCGCAGCGATGCGCCACCGCGCGACCGAACACCACCAGATCGAGCAGCGAGTTGGAGCCGAGGCGATTCGCACCGTGCACCGACACGCAGGCCGCCTCGCCGATCGCGAACAGGCCCGGCACGATCGCGTCGACATCGTCGCCCTTCTTCTGCACGACTTCGCCGTGGTAGTTGGTCGGGATGCCGCCCATGTTGTAATGCACCGTCGGGATGACCGGGATCGGCTCCTTGGTCACATCGACGCCGGCGAAGATGCGCGCCGACTCGGCGATGCCCGGCAGGCGCTCGTGGATGACGTCCGGACCGAGGTGCATCAGGTTGATGAAGATGTGGTCCTTGTGCTCGCCGACGCCGCGACCTTCGCGGATCTCCATCGTCATCGCGCGGCTGACCACGTCACGCGAGGCGAGATCCTTCGCGTTCGGCGCGTAGCGCTCCATGAAGCGCTCGCCCTCTGAGTTGGTGAGATAGCCACCTTCGCCACGTACGCCCTCGGTGATCAGGCAGCCCGCGCCGTATATGCCGGTCGGATGGAACTGCACGAACTCCATGTCCTGCAGTGCGAGGCCCGCACGCAGCACCATGCCACCACCGTCGCCGGTGCAGGTATGCGCCGAGGTGGCGCTGAAGTAGGCGCGACCGTAACCGCCGGTCGCCATCACCACCGCGTGACCGCGGAAGAAATGCAGGGTGCCTTCGTTCATGTCGAGCGCAAGTACACCGCGGCAGACACCTTCCGCGTCGAAGATCAGGTCGATCGCGAAGTATTCGATGAAGAACGTGGCGTCATGCGCCAGCGCCTGCTGGTACAGCGTGTGCAGGATCGCGTGACCCGTGCGATCGGCCGCGGCGCAGGTGCGCTGCGCGGTGCCCTTGCCGTAATGCGTTGTCATGCCACCGAACGGACGCTGGTAGATCTTGCCTTCCTCGGTACGCGAGAACGGCACGCCGTAGTGTTCCAGTTCGATGATCGAGGGAATCGCCTCGCGGCACATGTACTCGATCGCGTCCTGGTCACCAAGCCAGTCGGAACCCTTGACGGTGTCATAGAAGTGGAAGCGCCAGTCGTCCTCGCCCATGTTGCCGAGCGCGGCGGAGATGCCACCTTGCGCTGCCACCGTGTGCGAGCGCGTCGGGAATACCTTGGTGATGCAGGCAGCCTTGAGGCCCTTCTCGGCCAGGCCGAAGGTGGCGCGCAGGCCTGCGCCACCGGCGCCGACCACGATCACGTCATACAGGTGCTGCCGGACTTTATAGGTATCTGACTTGTAGCTTTCCATGAACTCTTGGCCTCGCGTCTTATGGGGTCAGCGCAATGCGCAGCACGGCCAGCACGCTCGCCAGCGCGCCCAGCACCGCGAGGAACTTGATCGCCACCAGCAGAACGACTTCCTTCCAGCGGGTATGCACGTAATCCTCGATCACCACCTGCAGGCCGAGCACGGCATGCCAGAACATGGTGAGCACGAACGCGATCAGCAGCAGCGCGTTCCACGGCTTCGCCACCGCCGCATGTGCAGTGGCGTAATCGGCATGCAGCAGGCACAGCACGGTGGCGACAAACCACACACCCAACAGCACCAGCGCGGCGGCGGTCACGCGCTGTGTCCACCAGTGGCCCACACCCGATTGAGACGAGCCCAGTCCAAGTGCGGTCTTAAGCGGGTTACGCAAATCCTTCGCGGTCATGCCGCACCTCCGGCCGTCAATACATAAGCCCACACCAGCACCGTGAGAACGATGCTGCCGGCCACCGACAGCCAGCTGGAGCGCACGAACTGGGGGATCGCGTAACCGGCACCGGCATCCTGGATCAGGTGACGGATGCCGTTGCACAGGTGGTAGAACAGCGCCCAGCTCCAGCCGAACAGCAGCACCATGCCGACCGGACTGCCGATGATGCCCTTGAACTGGTTGAAGCTGTCTTCACCCGCAGCCAGATGAAGCAAACCGAAAACCACCAGGAGGCTGCCAACAGCCAGGGCGATACCAGTAGCTCGATGGACGATGGAAGTCATCATCTGCACTTGCCGCTTGTAGATCTGGAGGTGCGGTGAGAGCGGTCGTTGCGTATCTGCCATGGCGGCTATCCTGTGTGGAATCGCTGATGTCCGTGCCACATGCCCCTGTCTTCCACACGCGACAACGATCGCCGCGGTGGTCGCTCAGAAGTCGATGCAGCGTCCATTCTTTTCCCAGTCGCCGTAGCGGGTGGGATCAGGCGCCGGTCGTTCCGCCGGCACCTTGTCCTGAACCGGCTTTAAGGGCACGGCAACTACTTCCGCTGGAACGGAAGCAGGTTGAGACTTGGTTGAGGAAGAGTTATCGGACATGGTCTTGTTAGCTGTCGAAGGTTAATACTTGCGGCAAAGCAGCACAACCTCGCCCATGCGCACACTACTTGTGCTTGGACCAGATCGCCCCAACCTCAACGCCCTATGCCGACACCTTATCCTGCGGAAACCCTGCTAATCGAAGGCACGGACGCAATCGCGTTTGCGCAAGCCCAGTTCAGCAGCAAGGTCAGTGCACTCACGACGGGCCATTGGCAGTTCAGCGCATGGCTCGATCCGCAAGGCCGTGTACGCGCACTGTTTCATCTGGTCAGGCTTGCCGATGATCGCCTGCTGCTGCTGTTGCGCGGCGGCAGTGCCGCAGGCATGGTCGATGCGCTGCAACGTTTCGTATTTCGCTCGAAGCTGACACTGACGGCATTGCCACCTCGCGTACTCGCCACCGGTCCCGCGCAGCCGATGCATGCGATCGACGATGCGGCAGAAGCACTTTCGCTCGGTTGCGGCACGCACAGCGTGCAGATCACTGCAACGAATCACGGCAATGATGCATGGCGCCTGTTGCAACTACGCGCGGGGTGGCCGTGGCTATCCGGAAAAGCATTGGACGCACTGCAGCCACCTGCACTGTCGCTACATCGTTTGCACGCCGTCGCCATCGACAAAGGCTGCTATCCAGGCCAGGAAATTGTTGCGCGACTGCACTATCGCGGCGGCCATAAACGACATCTGCATAGCGTCATCTTGTCGCATGCAGCGAATGCCGGTGAAGTGTTGCGCTCCGGTGAGCGTGAAGTAGGTTGCCTGCTCGATGTCATCAGCACAGACACAGCCATCGAGGCTCTGGTTGTATTGAGTGATGAAGTTGCGGCGCAGGCCAACGATGGACGTCTGAATACATTTGATGATGGCTTGGTTATGCATATCAACAACACATGGCCGGCATGAGTAATGCATAATCTTGGCGACAGATTTTTCCACAGCACTTGTCAACACAAGATGAGCATCAGTTAAACTTCATCACATCGGCACTTGCCAGCGGATTGATCCGCCACTAGGCTCCGTCGATTGAATATCGCGACATCCGGAACACGGGGTGTCGATGTACGCGACGAACCGGAAGAATCCGACATCGGCGCGACCCGGCAGCAGCATCCGCCGGATGGCATACCGCCTCGCATACACGAGCGCGGAGAAGTTGCAGGCAACACGGCCGACCAGGCTCGCGCATCGCCAAGGCAGCACTCAATCCAGATCGGCACAGACTCCGCCGCTCGATAACCCCGCCACAATCCCGTGGCAAAGCGTCCAGCCACAAGTTTCGGCTGCGGCGATCAATCCAGGTGGAACGGCCTGCCCGCCCGTCCACCGCAATGGCGCACAAAGCTTGCAGTCTGCTTTGCGCGTACAGCACGTTGGAGGCAGATCCATGAAACTTTCCATGCTGTTATGGCTGACATCACTGATGCCACAGCCTGTCGCAGACCACGCATGCCTTGCCACCACCGTATATCTGGAGGCTCGCAGCGAAACGACCATCGGCCAACTCGCCGTGGCAGAAGTTGCCCTGCGTCGCCGTGATCGCGGTCAGTGGGGTAATTCGGTGTGCCAGGTAGTAACCTCACCGCATCAGTTCGCAACTACCACCACGTCAGGTTCGTTCGAGATCGACAATCTGGATTCTTTTAGCAAGGCATGGGCAATTGCCGGACGATCACTCACCAACTGGCAGTTGCCGCTGGCGCAGCGCCACATGTTTGTACCGCATGCCGATCACTTTGCCACCACCGCAATCAGCCCGGCGTGGTCGCGCAATCGCCCCAGCGTCACGATCGGCGAACACGCGTTTTACGCGGTGAATTGATCAACGAAAGCCACGCAGTAACTCCAAAGAAAAAGGCCATCAATTGATGGCCTTTTCTGTTTTGGACGTCCATACATATGGACGTCTATTTTACAAACATATCAGCGCGCGTAAATCAAACCATCGCGAACCTCAACGTAGTCACCATTGCGCACGCCCGGATTGGGACGCTGAGTCACCGTGGCGTACTGCCCATTATCCAGTCGAACGACGATGCGCCAGGCCGTGCTGTTGGCGTTATCACTGCGCTGACCAACCTGGTTGCCGATGACGCCGCCAGCTACCGCACCGACCACGGTAGTAGCCGTACGGCCATCGCCCCTGCCGATCGTGCTGCCGAGCACGCCGCCAGCTACCGCACCGATGACCGCACCGAGCGTGCCGCCGTTGCCGTTGCCGCCGTTATTGAGGTAGACCTGCTGTACATCCTGCACCACACCACACTGGCAGCGAACAGGGCGGTTGCCGTAGCCGCCTGGCTGTCCCTGGTAACCATAACCACTGTTGTAAGGCTGGGTAACGCAGCCGGCCAGCGCAAGGCTGCTCGTCACCGCCGCTGCCAGGACAAACTTGCGTATCAATGCATTCATGATCACTTCCTTATTCAAGGGGACAACTCAACGAGCGTCGGATACCGCCACCACGCCTTCCTGCACCTGCACCCGGTCACCCGGGTCGTGATCCATGCGTACAGTACGGGTGACTCCGTTGTAAACATAACGCACGTCGTAACCAATGATCGAGCCGCCGGGAGTGCTTGCCGTGCTGCACGTGCGCTGCACCGAGGAAGTCACCTGACCCTGCTGATGACTGGCCTCGATGCGATTGCCGACATAACCACCACCGGCGGCTCCAGCCACGGTGGTCAACGTATTGCCCCTGCCGCCACCTACCATATGGCCAAGCAGGCCGCCTGCAACGGCACCGATCACCGTGCCAGCTATCCGGTGTTGATCCTTCGGCGGCGCGGTATGGGTAACCGTCTCATCGTGACAGACACGCCCGGCACGCACCGGATCGACGCTGACGACCTGAGCGTACCTGACGCCATTATCCGCGCCGGCAGCCGAATCGCCTGCCGCGCCTGACTGCACCGCCGCACCATTGGGCGCCGCAGCGGAAGCTGCTGCCGCAATATTGGATGTGCCGGCATCCGCACTACGATTGCAGGCCGCCAAGCTCATCGCGAGCGCCGCGGCGATGCCGACATTGAGTGCATTGACCATCAACCTGTTCATCACAACCATCTCCTCTGTTTATACATTGCGGTAATGCCGGTGCGGCGCGCCGTTATCGCAATTACCTGCGTCATCATTGAACCGCCCTGCAACTGAATCAGAGCTAGCTCACCCTCGTTACATTATCTTCACGCCTGGTTCGTGGAACTCTCGGCCACTGCACGGAATTGCTCATGCCCAAGCTCGTCGACAGCCATGTCCACCTCGATGACGATGCGTTCGCGCCCGATCGCGACGCCGTGATCGGGCGCGCCATCGACGCCGGCGTCGACACGATGATCCTGCCGGCGGTGGATGCCGCCAGCTGGCCACGGATCAAGGCGCTCTGTGCGAACCATCGCCAGCTGTTTCCGGCATACGGCCTGCATCCGATGTTTCTGGCGCAGCATGCACCCGAACATGTCGACGCACTGTCTGCATGGCTCGATGACGACCGTGTGATCGCCGTCGGTGAAATCGGGTTGGACTTCCATGTGGATGGACTCGATCACGATCTTCAGCGGCACTATTTCGTCAACCAGTTACGACTGGCGCGTGAACGCAGCCTTCCGGTGATCGTTCATGCACGCGCCGCGCTGGAAGAAGTGACACTGACCCTGCGTCGAACTGGCGGCCTGCGCGGCGTGGTGCACAGCTTCTCCGGCAGCGAGCAACAGGCACGGCATTTGTGGGACATGGGCTTTTGCATCGGTATTGGTGGCCCGGTGACCTACGAGCGCGCCCAGCGCCTGCGCCGCATCGTGGCGCAAATGCCGATCGAGTTCCTGCTGCTGGAAAGCGATGCACCGGACCAGCCGGATGCCGCCCATCGCGGCCAGCGCAACGAACCGGCGCGCATCGCGGAAGTACTTCGCTGTATCGCAACGCTGCGCGGTGAATCGGAGGCCGCGATTGCCGCAGCGACTACGGCCAACACGCGTCGCCTGTTCGACCTGGATCGGCGCAGCAACTAGCCCCGCCGTCATATTCCCCGACGACACTTGCTAACAACGGCTAGCCCTTGCTACATTTTACTTCATCAGTGAAATATGATTTGGTGAAATGGCTCAACTGACAAACTGCATCGCGATGATGAACGAAGGCATCGAACGGGTGAGCCAGATCATCCCGCAGATGCCCGCCGTCGAGGCGCGGCTGTGCCGGTTGATGTTGATGGTGGGCAGCAGTCTCGAAGAGGAACTCGAGTTCAAGCTGAAGCCACACAAGCTCAATCACAGCGACTTCCTCACCCTGATGATCCTGTACAGCCGTCCGGATGGCAGTTCCACGCCGGGCGAACTGTGTGAGTTCGCCACCCAGGGCGCCACCAACATGACGCGCATCACCAATGCGCTGGTCAAACGCGGGTTGATCACCCGCGGTGCCAGCGCGGAGGATCGCCGCCGGGTGCTGATTCGCATCACCGCCGCCGGGAAGCGCTTCGTGCAGAAGATGCTGCCCCCGATGTTCCCCCGCGTCAGCGCGATGTTTGCCGACTTCAGCGATGCCGACAAGCGCAACCTGAGTCGCCTGTTGGGCAAGCTCGCCCACAATCTCGATCAGCTGGATCCGGACACCCAGCCATGAAGGCCACGAAATGAAGAAGGTCCCGATGAGACATTTTCCGCTTCATCGCAGCGCCATCGCAGTGGCATCGACCCTGCTGCTGGCCGCCTGTGCGATACCGGCCAGGCTGAATCATCCGAACTTGCGCGACGACGTGCCGCTTGCCGGTTTGCAGGCCCCTGCCCGCGATGGCTGGCCGGATACCGATTGGTGGCGGGCTTATGGCGATCCACAGCTCGACCAGTTGATCGCCATCGCCATGAAGCAGTCGCCTGATCTGGAACAGGCGCAAAGTCGCGTGGTCAATGCCGAACAATCGGTGCGACTCGCCGCCGCCCAGGCAGGCCTCAACGTCAATGGCAATGCGCAGTTCGAACGTCAGCGCATGAGCAAAAACGGCATCCTCAGCCTGCTGCCGCCGAACATTCCGATTGACCCCTGGTATAACCAGACCGATCTTGGCCTGCAGGCGAAATACACCTTCGACTGGTGGGGCAAGAAGCGCTCGAGCATCGAGGCGGCACTCGATCAGGCGCATGCCGCCGAGGCGCAACGCAGTGCTGCTGCGCTGACGATCCAGAACGCCGTCGCCGATACCTATTTCGGTTGGCAGGGAGACCAGGCACGCCTCGTGCTCTCTACCCGGCTGGTCACGGCGCAGGAGAAGTTCGTGCGCATTGCCGAGTTGCGTGTAGCGCAGGGCGTGGACCTCGCCGATACCGCGCAGCAGGCCAAGGCACAGCTCGCCGCAGCGCGCGAGATGCGTGTTGCCCTGCAAGGCTCGGCCGCCATCCGCAAGGTGGCGCTGGCCTCACTGCTCGGCATTGCGCCGGCAGATCTGCCTGCCTTGCAGCCGCGACCACTACCTGAAGTGGACAGCGGCATTCCTGCTAACGCGCGACTCGACCTGATTGCACGCCGCCCTGACATTGCCGCCAGCCGCTGGCAGGTCGAAGCAGCATTGAAACAGGTCGACGTGGCGCGCGCGCAGTTCTTCCCGGACATCGGCATCAGTGCCATGGCCGGCTTGTCCAGCATCGACATGGGCAAGCTGCTCGAGGCCGGCAGCCGTACCTTTGCGCTGACTCCTGCGCTGCATCTGCCGATCTTCGAAGGCGGCCAGCTGAAGGCCAACTATGGCGTCAGCAAGGCCCAGCTCGCGGCTGCTGTGGCGGAATACAACAGCACCGTGGTCAGCGCCGCGCGCGACGTGGCCACCCAGGCACTCACCGCGCAACAGATCGCCGCACGGCGCAAGGAACAGTCCGCGCAGATCATCGCCAATGAGCGCCTGCTCGCCACCGCACAGGCACGCGCCCATCAGGGTGTACGTGATGCACGCGAGGGTCTCGCGGCGGCGGCACAGCTGATACAGCAACAAGACGATGCCGCCAGCCTGCAGGCCCAAGCCGTTTCCACGGACCTGGCCCTGATCAAGGCACTCGGCGGCGGCTACCACACTACCGGTGAGATCGGCAGCGCCAGCCCGACATCCCCTTCCCTTTCAAATCCGTCCGGAGACGACGCCGATGAGCGCCACTGAGTCCGACAAGACCGCCAACAAGACCGCTACCGACAACGACAGCGGCCTGGCAGCGAAGAACCCGGCCAAGCGCCGCAAGACCCTGTTGATCATGCTGCTGGTGTTCGTGGTCATCGGCGTGATCTGGTTCCTGCTGTGGACGCTGGTATTTTCCAGGCGCGAAACCACCGACAACGCCTATGTGGGCGGCAATCAGGTGGCGATCTCCGCCCAGGTGTCCGGTACCGTGGTGGCGATCCTTGCCGACGATACGCAGCACGTCGACGCCGGCCAGATCCTGGTCAAGCTGGACAGCACTGATGCCAGCGTTCGCCTGAGCCAGGCGCGCAGTGCGCTGGCACAGGCCGTACGACAGGTACGCCAGCAGACCGACTCTGCCAACGGCAGCGATGCCGCCGTCGCCGCACGTCAGATTGACCTGAAGAAAGCCGAAGCCGATCTCAAGCGGCGCCTGCCGCTGATCGCCGAACAGGCCGAGGCACCGGAAACCATTCAGCACCTGCGTGACGGTGTCGATCAGGCGCGTGCTGCCTTGACCTCTGCCCAGGCGCAGGCATCCGCTGAACATGCCTCGATCGAAGGCACGGACATCGCCAACAACCCGGCGGTGCTGCAGGCACGCGCGAATTTCCGCGCAGCATGGGTAGCGGCCCAGCGCAACGCAATCTTCGCGCCGGTTTCCGGCTATGTGGCGCAACGCAGCGTGCAGTTGGGCAACAGCGTGCAGGCAGGCCAGCAGTTGATGACCGTGCTGCCGCTCCACGACCTGTGGATCGATGCGAACTTCAAGGAAAGCCAGCTGCGCCATATCCGTATCGGCCAGCCGGCCAAGATCGAGACCGACATCTACGGCAGCAGCGTCGAATACCACGGCAAGGTGATCGGCCTGGGTGCCGGCACCGGCAGCGTGTTCTCGCTGCTGCCCGCGCAGAACGCCACCGGCAACTGGATCAAGGTGGTGCAGCGTGTGCCCGTGCGCATTGCGCTGGACAACCAGGAACTGGACAAGCATCCACTGCGTATCGGCCTTTCCAGCGACGTCACGATCGACATCACCGACGATCGGGGCGCCGTGCTGGCGCCGCAGACCGAGCATCCGGCTGTCGCCGAGACCACGGTCTACGACCAGATGGCCAGCAAGGCCGATGCCGAAGCCGATCAGGTGATCCGCGCCAACCTGAGCTCCTCCGGCAATACCGGCGGCAACCACTCGAACTGAGGCTGAGTCCGATCCCATGGCTGCCATTTCTTCCGACGCCGTACCCGCCGATGCCGCTCCCCTGAAGCCACTGCAGGGCGGCATGCTGGCCCTGATGACCGTCGCGATCGCATTCAGCACCTTCATGGAAGTGCTGGACATGACCATCGTCAACGTGGCCGTGCCGCATATCGCCGGCAGCCTGGCGGTGAGTCCGAGCGAGGGCACCTGGGCGATCAGTTCGTACTCGATGGCCAGCGCGATCATGCAGCCGCTCACCGGCTGGATCGCCAAGCGCTTCGGCGAAGTGCGCACCTTCGTCTTTTCGGTCTTCCTGTTCGTGGTGTTCTCGATGCTGTGCGGCCTGGCCACCAGCATGCCGATGCTGGTGATCGGCCGATTGATGCAGGGCGCCGGCTCCGGCCCGATGGTGGCGCTGTCGATGTCGCTGCTGCTGGGGAACTACCCGAAGAGCAAGCAGGGCATCGCCCTGGCAATCTGGGCGATGACGATCGTGATCGCTCCCGTGCTGGGGCCGATCCTTGGTGGCTGGATCACCGACAATTTCTCCTGGCCGTGGATTTTCTATATCAACCTGCCGGTCGGTATCGGTGCAGCCGTGACCACCTGGTTCCTGCTGCACAAGCGTGAATCAAAGACGGTGAAGGCACCGATCGATGTGATCGGCTTGGTGCTGCTGGTGGCAGGCATCGGCTGCATGCAGTTCATGCTGGACAACGGCAACGACAACGACTGGTTCGCCTCGCCGATGATCCTCACCCTGGGGCTGATCGCCGTGGTCTGCCTGAGCTTTCTGGTCGCCTGGGAGCTCAACGCGAAACATCCGGTGATCGACCTGACCCTGTTCAAGCGGCGCAATTTCACCATTGGCGTCAGTGCCATGTCATTCGGCATGCTGGCATTCTTCGCGATCAACGTGGTGTCGCCTCTGTGGCTGCAAACCACACTGGGCTTCACTGCCAGCTGGTCCGGCATGACCAGTGCCTGGGTCGGCGTGCTGGCATTCCTGTTGTCACCGGTGGTCGGCAGCATGCTGGGCAAGTTCGACCTGCGCGCGATGATCACGATGGCTTTCGTGATACTAGCGGGCACCTCGTTCTGGCTGTCGACCTACGACAGCAGCGCCTCCTACATCAGCATGGTCTGGCCGCGCCTGGTGATGGGTCTGGGTATTCCGCTCTTCTTCATTCCACTGAACCAGATCTACCTGTCCGGCCTGCCGGCGGACCAGATTGCCAGCGCTTCTGGCCTGGCCAACTTCTTTCGCACGCTCGGCTCCAGCGTCTCCACGGCCCTGACCGTGACGCTGTGGCAGCACCGCACCGAGTTCCATCACGCTTCGCTGACCGAAAACATAACCGCTGCCGCACCCGCGGCGACCGGATTCCTGCAGCAATTGAAAGCTGCCGGGATAGCTGGCCAGCGCGGCCTGACTGTGGTCGATCAGCTGATCAGCCGGGAAGCGGCCACGCTGGCGGTCAACGATGTGTTCTGGCTGTGCTCGGTCATCTTCATCCTGATGATCCCGCTGCTGTGGCTGGCCAAACCACCGTTCGGAAGTGCGGGCGGTCCCGGGGGCCATTGACCGAATGTTGCGTTTTGCTGCAGCCATCGGGCTGCAGCATGAATACCCGACCACGGCTGGTGCGGCGCAATATCTTCTGCTAGCGTTCGCCGCATGGCACAAACTAAACGCACCATCAAGAAGTACCCGAACCGGCGTCTCTACGACACGGAAATCTCCAGCTACATCACGCTGGAGGAAGTCCGCCAGCTGGTGCTGGACAACGAGAATTTCGAGGTCCGCGACGCCAAGAGCGGGGAGGATCTGACCCGCTCGGTCTTGCTGCAGATCATCTCCGAGCACGAGGACAAGGGGCAGCCGATGCTGTCGCCGCAGTTGCTCAGCCAGATCATCCGCTTCTATGGCGATTCGTTGCAGGGCTTCATGGGGCCCTACCTGGAGCGCAGCCTGCAGGTGTTCCTGGATCAGCAGACCCAGTTCCGCAGCCAGCTCAACAGCCTGATGGGGCAAACCCCATGGAACACGCTGAATGACCTGACCGAGCGCAACATGGCGGCATTCCAGGCGATGCAGCGGGGGCTGATCGACACTGCCGCCAAGGTCATCCCGACGCCGGCCGCAAGCAGCCGCGGCAGCAAGAAACCCGGCTGATACCAGCCCGTTGCAACGGCGCGTATTGACGCGCCGTTCGCCGACATCCCCTTCCGGTCGCTGCAGCACAGCATGTGCTGCCTTGCGACATGATCGAACCCAACGGACGAAAATCGCATGAGCCAGCCTGCACTTCAGCGTGTAGCCGTGGTCACCGGTGGCATCGGTGGACTCGGCACGGAAATCTGCCGCCAGCTGGCGCAGGCCGGCCGCAAGGTGGTCGCGGTAGACCTGGCCGCACGTGACGAGCGCATTGCAGCCTTCCGGCAAGAACTCGCCAGTTTCGATGGCGCCATCACGTTCGAGGCAGCCGATGTCAGCGACTTTGACAGCTGCCAGCAGCTGACCACGCGCATCGAGCAGCAGCACGGCAGCGTGGACATCCTGGTCAATGCCGCCGGCATCACGCGTGACGCCAGCCTGCGCAAGATGTCGCCGCAGCAATGGCATGAACTGATGCGGGTGAATCTCGACGGCGTGTTCAACATGTGCCGCAACGTCGTCGAAGGCATGACCGCACGCGGCTTCGGTCGCATCGTCAACATCAGTTCGGTGAACGGCCAGACCGGCCAGTTCGGCCAGACCAACTACTCCGCCGCCAAAGCTGGCGTGCACGGCTTCAGCATGGCGCTGGCCCGCGAGACCGCGCGCAAGGGCGTCACCGTCAATACCGTTTCGCCAGGTTATTGCGATACGCCAATGGTCGCTGCCGTATCCGCCGAGATCCGCCAGCAGATAATTGCCGACATCCCGGTCGGACGCCTCGGCACTCCGGCCGACATCGCCCGTGCGGTGAGCTTTCTCGGCGCCGACGATGCCGGCTACATCACGGGCGCCAACCTGCCGGTCAACGGCGGCTACTTCATGAGTTTCTGAGCGAGTCTCAGCACATCCTGGCACTGCCGGGATTGCAGTCACGCGCCGCTTGCGGAACAGTGGGCGGATTCCCTCCACGGATCGCAGCATGGCGCAGCAACCCATCACTCTTATCGGCGGCGGCCTGGTCGGCGCCCTGCTGGCGCAGCAGCTGGCCCAGCATGGTTTTGCCGTCGAGGTCTACGAGAAGCGCCCCGATCCCCGGCTGGCCGGTTTCCTGGGTGGCCGTTCGATCAACCTCGCGCTAGCCGAACGCGGCCTGCAGGCGTTGCGCACGGCCGGGCTTGCCGAAGACGTGTTGCAGCGTGCGGTGATGATGCGCGGTCGCATGGTGCACACCCGCGACGGTGACAGCGGCCTGCAACGCTACGGTGTCGACGACAGCGAGGTGATCTGGTCGGTCTCGCGCGGTGCGCTGAACATGCTGCTGCTGGATGCCGCCGAAGCAGCCGGCGTACGGTTTCATTTCGGCCAGTCGTTGATACATGCCGACTTCGACCAGCAACGCATCCGACTGGCCGATGCATCAGGTGTGGAACGTGACCTTTCGATCGGCATGCTGATCGGCGCCGATGGCGCCGGCTCAGCCGTACGCGCCACGATGAATGCACACAGTCCGCTGGGTGAGCGCATCGACTCGCTCGGCCACGGCTACAAGGAACTGGAGATTCCGCCAGCGGGCGAGCTACCGGCTGCCGTGCTGCAACTCAGTGGTGGTCATGACCAGTTCGCGCTGGAACCACATGCGCTGCATATCTGGCCGCGCGGCGGCTACATGTGCATCGCGCTGCCGAATACCGAAGGCAGCTTCACCGTCACCTTGTTCCTGCCTGCGCAAGGTGCGGCGCCGAGCTTTGCCACGCTGCCCGATGCAACCGCTGCCGCGGCCTTTTTCAACGAACAGTTTCCAGGCCTGCCGCCACTCATCCCGCGCTTCAGCGAGGACTACGCCAGCCACCCGGTCGGCACCCTCTCCACGCTCTATCTGGATCGCTGGCACATCGATGGCCGTGCGCTGCTGATCGGCGATGCCGCCCACGCGATCGTGCCTTTCCACGGCCAAGGCATGAACTGTGGCTTCGAGGACACCGTGGTACTGGCGAACCTGCTGGCTGCTGCGCCGAACGACAGCGCCGGAGTGTTCGCCGAATTCCAGCGCGTACGCCAGCCCAATGCCAACGCGATCGCCACGATGGCACTGGAGAACTACATCGAGATGCGCGACTCGGTCGCCGATCCACACTATCTGGCCAAACGCGAACTGGGTGCGCTGCTGGCCACGCGTGCGCCTGAGCACTACATGGCGCGCTATCGCATGGTCACGTTCACCCATTTGCCCTATGCCTACGCACTCGAACGCGGTCAGGCGCAGGACGCGCTGCTGGAGCAATTGCTGCACGGCGCGACCCGCGTGGCAGACGTCGATCTCGACATGGCGGCAAATCTGATCAGAGCCAGCTTGCCGCCGTTGCCACCGCTACGGCATGGATAAGGCACTGCTCGACGCGTTTCGCGACACCGACTACCTCGTCTGCCTCGACAAAGTGGATGTCGCTCCAGCGCATCCTGCGCCCGCTCTTTGGGTGTCCCCTCTTGGGGCGCCCGCGACACTGGCCCATCCATGGGCGGCGTGGGCCCGTATCCGCATCGACCAGCCGCTACCGGAGTCACTCCAGACCCTGGTCGGCACCCGCTCATGGGGTTTCATCACGGCATGGAATCCCCGCTCAGAAACGCGCCCGCCTGAGGACAACCTCGCCGCGCAACGCGAGCTGCTGACCGCGCTGCGCGCATGCCCGGAAGCGGCGATCTATCCGGCGATCGGGATCGGCCCCAGCGGCTGGAGCGAACCCAGCCTGTTCGTCGTCGGCCTGGAGACTGCCGCACTCGATGCGCTGTGCCATCGCCACGAACAGAACGCTTATGTGCACGGCCAAGGCGCGGCAGCTGCCAGCCTGCGTCTGCTGCGCTCCTGAACCAGCGGCAGCGCGCCGCATGGACAAGCCCCATCGGCATTGCGGACAATCGAGGTAATGACCGCCGCCCACACCCCCGTGCCCCTGCTCGAAGCGCGGGCCTTGAGCTTTCTTCGCCAGGACGAACCGGTGTTCGCGCCGCTGGATTTCCAGCTGCACGCGGGTGAACTGGCCCTGGTCGAGGGCGACAACGGCAGCGGCAAGACCACTTTGCTGCGCATCCTCGCCGGCCTGCTGCATGTTGGCGAAGGCGAACTGAACTGGCGCGGCCAACCCTTGCAGCGCGACACCTGCGCCGGCGAGATCCTGTTTCTCGGTCATCAGCTCGGTCTCAAGGCCGATCTCAGCCCACGCGAGAACCTGCAGATTGCCGCCGGCCTGTTCGGTTGCCGCGACGGCACCAGCGTGATTTCCGTGCTGGGGGAGATCGGCCTGAACGGCTACGAGGACGAACCGGTGCGCCGGCTATCCGCCGGCCAGAAGAAACGCGCAGCACTCGCGCGACTGCTGTTGTTGCCGGCCACGCTGTGGCTACTCGACGAACCCTACGCCAACCTCGACCGCACCGGCATCGCACTGGTCAATCAACTGCTGGAAACGCACACCACCACCGGTGGTGCGGCGCTGGTCACCAGTCACGGCGCAGTGAGTTTCCATGGCGGCGAACCCCGGCATATCCGGATGCACGCATGAGCCATCCGGGTCTACTCACCGCGTGTGCCGCGATGCTGCGGCGCGACCTCACCCTGGCCTGGCGCCGGCGCGGCGATATCGCGATGCCGGTACTGTACGCGCTGATCGTGACGATGCTGTTCCCGTTTGCGCTGGGGCCGGAGGACACCTTGCTGCAGCGGATCGCCGGCGGTGTGGTGCTGGTCACCGTGTTGCTGGCGATGCTGCTGGCGCTGGATGCGATGTTCTCCAGCGATATCGAGGATGGTTCGCTGGAACAGCTGGTGCTGGCGCCGCAGCCGCTGGCGCTGATGCTGGGCATGAAGATCCTCGCCCACTGGCTGACCACCGCACTGCCGCTGATCGTGATCGCGCCCTTGCTGGCCGCGATGCTGCACCTGCCCGGCGCGGTGATTCCGGTGCTGCTGCTGGCGCTGCTGCTGGCCACGCCCCTGCTCAGTCTGCTGGGCGCCGTGCTGGTGGCGCTGACGGCCGGCACCCGGCGCTCTGGTATGCTGCTCGCCTTGATGTTGCTGCCTTTGTGCGTGCCGGCCGTGATCTTCGCCGCGGGTGCCGTGGCGGCCGCTCAACAGGGACTGCCGTGGCTCGCGCCGATCGCCTGGCTCGGTGCCGCACTGGTGCTTGCCGTGGTGCTGGCGCCGTTGGCCTGCGCAGCTGCCCTTCGTATTGCTCTGGACGCTTGATTGGTCATGTCTAGCTGGATTCCCCTCTGGTTGCACAAACTTGGCTCGCCACCGACGTTCTACCGCTTTGCCGGCAGCTTGCGGCCGTGGGCGATGGCACTGGCCTTGCTGTTTGGCGCGATCGCGCTGTACGGCGGCCTGGTGCTGGCGCCGGCCGACTACCAGCAGGGTGATGCCTACCGGATCATCTTCATCCACGTGCCCAGCGCGTGGATGAGCATGTTCATCTATGCGGTGATGGGTGTGGCGGCGTTCATCGCGCTGGTATGGCGGCTCAAGCTGGCGGAAGTGGTGGCGATGGAATCGGCGCCGATCGGCGCGGCGTTCACCTTCATCACCCTGGTCACCGGCTCGCTGTGGGGCAAACCGATGTGGGGCACCTGGTGGACGTGGGATGCGCGGCTCACTTCCGAGCTGGTGCTGCTGTTCCTCTATCTCGGCGTGATCGGGCTGTACCACGCGTTCGAGGATCGCCGCCAGGGCGCGCGCGCCGCGGCGTTCCTGGCGATCATCGGCATCATCAACGTGCCGATCGTGCATTTCTCGGTGAACTGGTGGAACACCTTGCACCAGGGCAGCACCATCAACGTGTTCGGCCAGTCGAAGATTTCCTGGGACATGCTGTGGCCGCTGCTCAGCATGGTGCTGGCGACCAAGTTCTATTACATCGCCAGCCTGTTCCGCCGTGTGCGCACCGACCTGCTGGCGCTGGAAGGCGGCAAGGACTGGGTACGCAAGATCGCCGAAAGCGAGTCGCGCCAATGAGTGCCTTGCAGACGTTCCTGGCGATGGGCGGTTATGCCGTCTATGTGTGGCCGGCCTATGCGGTGTTCTTCATTGTGTTGATCGTCGACAGCATCGCTCCGCGACTGCGCCGTCGCCGCGTGCTGCGCGAACTTCGTGCACGCATTGCACGACAGAGTTCGCGACAGGATCGGGTGCGACAGGATCGCGCAGCCAGCAACCCCATTACCACTCCACCGTCTCTCTAAGAGACGACGGATCACGACATGCCCATGAATCCCACCCGCAAACGCCGGCTCACTATCGTCGTCCTGATTGTCGCCGCCGCCGCGCTGGCGGTCGGACTGGGCGTGTACGCGCTGCAGAACAACATGAATTACCTGCTCACGCCGAGCCAGGTGCAGTCGGGCCAGGCCGCCGATTACAAGACGTTCCGCCTTGGCGGCATGGTCAAGGC
>Ga0302316_10000447_pt1 | contig 37136 bp, 24 predicted proteins | sample III_Palsa_N3_2_FD_200456 | JGI IMG/M metagenome (GOLD analysis project Ga0302316, IMG submission 200456) | Peat permafrost microbial communities from Stordalen Mire near Abisko, Sweden - III_Palsa_N3_2 | ecosystem: Environmental > Terrestrial > Soil > Palsa > Peat permafrost | place: Sweden...
GAAAATTGGTGAACTCACCGCCCGCGATCCTATCCGGTCGATCCACGCATCAGCGACAGGGGCAATCATTTCTACCCGACAGCATCAAATAGAGGTCATAGGACTCGTGATCTGATTGCTTCGAGCTGCGGATCTGGCGCCGTCGGGTGACCCGTAGCCACACGCTCACCAGCGGCCAAACTATAAAACTATACTTTGCCATGGCGGCCAAACTATGGTTTAACGCGCACGATGCAAGCCGTTTTCGTATCCGGTCTCAGTTGATCTGGTATCCGTTCGTGTTCGGTTCGATATCAGAGAGCTCATCTACGCCGCCAGTTGTCAGCCGGATCAGGGTGCGGGACCATTCCACTTCGCGCTCGTGATGAAAAGCTGGTGCGATGAACATCGCTACGTACCGCGAAGTCGAAGTTCAACTCATCTGAGCTTATCCAAAGGTGACTTTCGCGACCTTGGTTTACCGTTCACTTTGAGGTTGCTGTATGGGCTTTCTCACTGATCTCGACGTCGGCGCAGGATGGAACTTGCTCGACTTGCAATTTCCTGCCGTCACCCAGATAGAGCAAGGAAACCTGGACCGAGCGTATGTGGCGGCAACCGCCCCAAGTGCGACGACAACGAACGCACCCAAAGCTCTGCAGGCGAAAATAAGGTTCAGGGTATTTTTGTTATCGCTTCTTATGCTCGGCTTGAACTTCATCTTGCCTGCAAGCGCGCAAGAAATAGGCCGAAAGCAGAACGACGTTACGGTGGGCGTAGTTCAGAGGGCGTTTGTCGATGAAGGTAGAAGCAACTGGCAAGGAACAGGGCCACGCCCTCTTGCAACGATCATCTGGTACCCAGCCGTGCCTGGAGCCAGGCTGAAGGCGCCCAATTTCGGGGCTCCTGAGCTCAAGCAATTTTTCGTCTCCTATCCTCTTGCGGAGGATGCCGCTCTCTCTGGTAAACAGAAAAAGTATCCACTCGTCGTACTCTCTCACGGCAATACCAGCTCCGCATTGTCACTTGACTGGCTTGGTTACTATCTGGCGTCGCACGGCTTCGTCGTTGCCGCCGTGAACCATCACGGCAACACATCGGCCGAGGCGGGAGGGCCGATCCCGCAGGGATTTGGAGCTCAATGGGAGCGTGCCAGAGATCTCTCGGTCCTGATCGATAGAATGCTTGGCGACCGGGTCTTTGGACCGCATATCGATGCAGATCGGATCGTTGCAGCAGGTCACTCTTCGGGAGGCGCCACCGTGCTCGAATTGGCCGGTGCCGTCTTCGATCCTGACCAAATAAAGACCTTTTGCGAGAGCCACACGGTTGACGATCCCAACTGCAATCTGCCCCCTGTCATTCAGGCTCAACTGTCTCGATTTGAGGCACTGAAAAAGACTGACGCCGTCGTGCAGGCTTCGGTAGAGCGTTCGCATCTACCCCATAGCGATCCGCGAGTGAAAGCTGTATTTGCGATGGCCCCGGCCCTTGGCGTGGGCGATACCGATGCAAGCCTGAAATCCATTCGGATTCCGGTTTATATCGTGGCTGGGCGAGCTGACAACGTTACGCCGCCAGCAACGAATGCCGAGCGAATCGCGAACCTGATCTCGACATCCACTCTCACTCTTCTACCGGGGATGGTGGGACACGCAACCTTTGGCAGCTTGTGCACGCCTGCAGGGATCAAGTCCCCGGATTGGGGAAGTTGGGTCTGCCACGACGAAGAGGGCGTCAATCGGGCGCGGGTGCATGAGCAGACCGAAGAGTTGGCGCTTCCCTTTTTCCAAAGTGTTCTCGCAGTGAAGTAGCGCTGTCTGCCGATGCACTACGCTCCAGGGCATGCTTTCACATCGAGCGCATCATCTATTTTCATCCCATATCACTAAAATATTCATACATATCTGTACGAAATGATAGGCCACGCCTAGACTGCGCCCACTACCGCAGCCCGAGTATTGGGCTGGGAGCTAAAGCCGCTCGATCCCCCGTTCAGGAGCAGCCACATGGGCGCGCAGCCCAAAGAGAAGCACTTCCGTATGCCCGATGGGCACACGGAAGTTGTATTCATTCCAGAGCACTCTCGCCGGTGGTTTGCGCTCGCGGTGTTGCTTATGGGTGCATTCCTGCCACCCCTCGATTTCAATGTCGTCAATTTGGCGTTGCCGGTAATCCGGCTGAATCTCGGCGCGACGTCGAGCGCGGTGCAGTTCATTATTTCGGCCTACGCTGCCACCTACGCGGTGTTCCTGATCACGGGCGGACGGCTCGGCGACCGGTTCGGTCGTAAGCGGATGTTTGTGCTTGGCGTGGTGGGTTTTACCGTCGCCTCCGTATTGTGCGGAATGGCATGGTCGCCGAACGTGCTGATCGCCGGCCGCATCCTGCAAGGTCTGATGGCGACCGCGATGGCGCCGCAAGTTCTGGCTTCAATTCGGGTGTTGTTTCCGCCAGCGGAACAGAGCCGGGCACTTGCGCTTTATGGCGCCACCTTTGGTCTGGCCAACATCTGCGGTCAGCTGCTCGGTGGCGTACTGGTTTCAGCCCATCCGTTTGGACTGCCCTGGCAAGCGATCTTCCTGATCAATGTACCGATCGGCATCGCTGCCCTCGTCGGCAGTGTTTTTTTCCTGAGTGACTCGCGGGAGGAACATGCGCAAGGACTCGACCTTGGCGGCGTCGTGCTGCTCTCGGTAACCCTGGGCATGCTGGTCTACCCGCTGGTCGAGGGTCGCGAGACCGGGTGGCCGTTGTGGATCATCGCCATGCTTGCGGTGTCGCCAATGACACTTTTCGCTTTCATCCGGTTCGAAAAGCGACTTGCGGATCGTGGCGGCTCACCGCTCGTGGATCTCTCGCTATTTCGCAACCACAGTTTCGTCGTGGGCATCGCGATGGCTGTGGCGTTCTACATGCAGTCTTCGTTTTTCCTGACCCTTTCCGTGTACCTGCAGAGTGGACTCCACATGACGCCGTTCGATGCCGGCGTCGCGACGCTGCCCTATGTTGGCGGGGGTTTCCTTGCGTCGTTGGCATCTTCGCACCTGATGCATCGCCTTGGCGTGCGCGCGTTGACACTGGGCTTCGCCCTTCAGGTGCTTGGTTTCGCCATCGTCATGCTGGCGGTCAGCCACACACTTCCCGCAGGCCTGAAGATCGGCCTGGCATGCGCAGGGCTGGGCTTCGGCACGGTGATGCCTTCGGTCATCAAGGCCGTCATCGGCGGTATTGACTCGCGCCACGCCGGATTGGCTTCAGGAGTTGCGATCTCCGCCTTGCAGATCGGCGCTTCGCTGGGCGTTGCGATCATCGGTGGAATTTTCTACAGCGCGCTCGGCACAGAACACAGTCTGGATGCCTATGCGCACGCGTTCACCTCGGCCCTGGGATGCAATGTTGTGCTGCTTGCGCTCGGTGGCGTGCTGTCGTTGTGGCTGCCTGGCGAAAAGCGCGCTGCCGAACCACTGCTACGGCTTGCCAGCGATCTTGAAACATGAGGCAAAGAAATGCTTCGTCCCACAACAAAGCTTCCGCCGGCGGAACACGTCATCATTTCGCGATCAGATGTAGCGATCACGGTTCCGGGCAAGCAGATCTCTACACGGGCCATGGCCGTGACCACGGCGAGACATCGCGGAAGTCATCGACACCACGCACTGTCTGCTGCGCCGTTTCGCGCCCATGCCGCTAACCCCCTGGAGTACGTTTAAATGTTGAGGATTGTGCGGCTGGCGTTAGACCGGCCCTATACGTTTGTCGTCCTCGCGATGTTGATCATGATCATCGGCCCGCTCGCGGCGCTGCGTACACCGACCGACATCTTCCCGGACATCCGCATTCCGGTGATTGCCGTGGTGTGGCAGTACACCGGCCTGCCGCCCGACCAGATGGCCGGACGCATCGCCTCACCGTTTGAGCGCGTGCTGACCACGACGGTCAATGACGTGGAGCACATCGAGGCCAAATCGATCGGTGGCTTCGGCATCATCAAGATCTTCTTCCAGCCCACGGTCAACATCGCTACGGCCAACGCGCAGGTCACCGCAGTGTCGCAGACGCTGCTCAAGCAGCTACCTCCGGGCATCACCCCGCCGCTGATCCTCAACTACAACGCCTCTACCGTGCCTATCCTGCAGCTCGCACTCTCGGGCAACGGCTTGAGCGAACAGAACCTGGGCGATCTTGGCCTGAACATCCTGCGGCCGCAGCTGGTGTCGGTGGCCGGTGCAGCAATTCCATACCCGTATGGCGGCAAGACGCGCCAGGTACAGATCGACGTGGACCCAGCCGCGCTGCAAGCGCGCGGCTTATCCGCGCAGGACGTTGCCAACGCATTGGCAGCGCAAAACCTGATCGTGCCGATAGGCACGCAGAAGGTCGGCACGTTCGAGTACACGCTGCAACTCAACAATGCACCATCGGATATCAATGCGCTGGGTGATCTGCCGGTCAAGACCGTCAATGGCACCACGGTGTATATCCGCGACGTAGCTCATGTGCTCGACGGCAGTCCGCCGCAAACCAACATCGTGCATGTAGACGGCCATCGCTCGGTGCTGCTCAGTGTGTTGAAGAACGGCTCGGCTTCGACGCTGGCGATCGTGAGCGGAATCAAGCAACGCCTCGCAGACAGCAAGGGCATTCTGCCAGACAACCTGAAAGTGGCACCGATCGGCGATCAGTCGCTGTTCGTGCGTGCGGCGATCAGCGGTGTGGCACGCGAGGGTGTGATCGCGGCGGCGCTGACCAGTTTGATGATTCTTCTATTTCTGGGCAGCTGGCGTTCGACCGTGATCATTGCGATCTCGATCCCACTGGCGATTCTGGGCGCGATCATCCTGCTATCGGTGTTTGGCGAAACGCTCAACATCATGACGCTGGGCGGCCTGGCACTCGCGGTCGGCATCCTGGTCGACGATGCCACGGTGACCATCGAAAATATCAACTGGCATCTGGAGCACGGCAAGGACACGGAGACGGCGATCATGGATGGCGCACGCCAGATCGTGACGCCGGCCTTCGTATCACTGTTGTGCATCTGCATCGTGTTCGTGCCGATGTTTTTCCTGGACGGCGTGGCACGCTTCCTGTTCGTGCCGATGGCAGAAGCCGTGATGTTCGCGATGATCTGCTCGTTCATCCTGTCGCGCACCCTGGTGCCGACCATGGCGAAGTTCCTGCTTAAGCCGCATGCGTCGCCTACGAACGAAGATGGCACGAGCGTCGCGCTGCCACCGTCGCGTAATCCGCTGGTGCGCTTCCAGCGTGCGTTCGAGGCGCGCTTCGAGAAGATTCGCGGCTCCTACCACGCGCTTCTCGAGCTGGCGCTGGGCCATCGCAAACCTTTCGTCATCGGCTTTCTCGCCTTCGTTGCGGTCTCGATGCTGTTGGTACCGTTTCTGGGACGTAACTTCTTTCCCGATGTGGACGGCGGGCAGATTCTGATGCACGTGCGCGCCCAGATCGGCACCCGCATGGAAGACACCTCCACGTTGTTCGCGAGCATCGAACAAAACGTCAAGCAGGTGATTCCCGCCGACGAGCTGGGCACGGTGGTCGACAACATCGGCCTGTCGAACAGCGGCATCAATACGACCTACAACAACACCGGCTTGATCGGTGAGCAGGATGGCGACATCCAGATCGCACTCAACGAAGGCCATCGCCCCACGGCCGAATATATACGCACATTGCGTGAGCGGTTACCGCGCGAATTCCCCGGCGTTACCTTCTCTTTTCCGCCGGCAGATATCGTGAGTCAGATCCTGAATTTCGGCGCGCCGGCACCGATCGACCTGCAGGTACGCGGCCCGAACCTGGCTGCCAACTTCGCGTATGCGAACAAGCTGCTCGATCAGATCAAGCACGTCTCCGGTGTGGTCGATGCCCGCATCCAGGAATCGCAGGCCAATCCGGGTTTCGACATCAACGTGGATCGCACCCAGGCGCAGCTGCTGGGAATCACGGAGCGCGACGTCACCAACAGCCTGGTGGTGAACCTGGCCGGCTCCAGTCAGGTGGCGCCCACGTTCTGGTTGAACCCGGCGAACGGCGTGTCCTATCCGATCGTAATGCAAACCCCGCAATATAATCTCGATACCTTGGCCGCCCTGCGCAATCTGCCGATCAACGGTGTCGGTGGCCAGGCGCAGATCCTGGGTGGCCTGGTCACGCTGAAGCGCCAGGCCAGCAACGCGGTCGTCGATCAGTACGACATTCAATCGGTGGTGCAAATTTATGCGGCCACCCAGGATCGCGATCTCGGTGCGGTGGCCGGCGACGTGCAGAAGATCATCGACAGCAACGCAAGCACTGTACCGAAGGGTTCGCACGTGGTGCTGCTCGGTCAGGTGCAGACGATGAACAGCGCGTTTTCAGGCCTGTTGTTCGGCCTGCTCGGCGCGGTGGTGCTGATCTATCTGCTGATCGTGATCAACTTCCAGTCGTGGAGTGATCCGTTCGTGATCATCACCGCGTTGCCCGCTGCACTGGCCGGCATCGTGTGGATGCTGTTCGCCACGCATACGCCGCTGTCCGTGCCCGCATTTACCGGCGCGATCATGTGCATGGGCGTGGCGACGGCCAACTCGATTCTGGTGGTGAGCTTCTGCCGCGAGCGGCTGGCCGAACACGGCGATGCCGCGATGGCTGCGCTTGAAGCCGGCTTTACACGTTTCCGTCCGGTCTGCATGACGGCACTGGCGATGATCATCGGCATGGCCCCCATGGCACTGGGACTTGGCGAGGGCGGCGAACAGAACGCCCCGCTGGGCCGCGCGGTGATCGGCGGCCTGCTGTTCGCCACCGGTGCCACCCTACTCTTCGTGCCCGTGGTGTTCAGCATGATCCATGCACGTCACAGCCATGCCCCCAGCCCGGCCGATGCTTCTGGAGAACCCGCTTATGTCGTCTGAAATCGCAACCACTTCTACTTCCACTACGAAGCTGTCTCGTCGAAGTTTGCGTATGGCCGCACTGGTCACGATTATCGTGTTGGTCGCCATCGTGGTGATCGGCTTGGTTACCCGCGTGACTCAAGCGCGAAGCCTGAAAACCTGGACCGAAACCCAGGCCGTACCCAGTGTCAGCGTCGTCTCGCCTGATCGCAGCACGGCGGAAGGCGTGCTGGATCTGCCGGGACGTATGGAAGCCTATACGCGCGCACCGATCTACGCGCAGGTCAGCGGTTATCTCAAGAACTGGAACGTGGACATCGGCGCACCGGTAAAGGCCGGTCAGTTGCTCGCCGAAATCCAGACACCGGAAATCGATCAGCAACTGCTGCAGGCCCGTGCGGATCTGGCCAGTACGAAAGCCAATGCCGAACTTGCCGGCATCACTGCGAAGCGCTGGCAGGCGATGCTCGGCAGTGACTCCGTGGCACAGCAGGACGTGGATGTGAAAACCGGCGACTACGCTGCAAAGGCGGCGCTGATGAATGCCGCGCAAGCCAATGTCGATCGCCTGCTGGCCACCAAGGCTTTCGCACGTATCGTGGCGCCGTTCGACGGCGTGGTGACAGCGCGCGACACTGACGTCGGCGCGTTGATCAATGTCGGTGGCGGCAGCGCGGCTGAGCTTTTCGTGGTTTCCGATATCCGCAAGCTGCGCGTCTACGTGCAAGTACCGCAGAGCTACGGCCCGGCGATCCGTCCAGGTAGCCGTGCAGCGCTGCAGGTGCCGGAGTATCCCGGCCACGATTTCGACGCCCAGGTCGTCGCGTTGGCCAATGCAGTCAATGCCAGTTCCGGCACGACGCTGGTGCAGTTGATGGTGGACAACACGGACGGCAAGCTGATGCCGGGCAGCTTTGTCCACGTGCGCTTTCCGTTGCCCTCCGACGCCGCTGCGCTGCGCATACCTGCCGACACGCTGATCTTCGACAACAACGGACTGCGTGTGGCGACGGTTGGCAGCGACGACAAGATAACTTTCAAGACGATCAGCATCCGGCACGACTACGGCAAGACGGTGGAAATCGGTTCTGGGCTGTCGGTCAATGATCGTGTCATCAGCAGTCCGCCCGATGGCATCAACGATGGCGATACCGTGAAGATCGCCAGCAGCGAGGCGACCACCAAGCCCAACAAGGACAGTGGCGTGAAGGTCGCAAAAGCCTCATGAAGAAGCGTGAATTCCTAATCGCCTTCAGCATCGCCCTGGCGCTTGGCGGTTGTTCGCTGGCACCGGCCTATAAGCCGCCGGCAACACCGGCAGCCACGCCATACCATGACGTGGGACCTTGGATTGCCGCGCAACCGTCCGATCAACTGCCGCGCGATCAATGGTGGCAGCTCTATGGCGACGCACAGCTGGATCAATTGCAAACGCGCCTGCTGGCGAACAACACCGACCTGGCCGTGGCATTGGCGCATTACACCCAGGCGCAGGCCTTCAGTGCAGAAGCGCGCTCGGGACTGTTTCCATCCATAGGTCTTGGCGCCGATGCTCAGCGCAATCGAGAATCGGATACCGCACCACTGCGTAGCGCGACGGCACCGGCCGACTACCACTCGTACACCGTCGGCGTCCAAGCCAGCTACGAAGTCGATCTGTGGGGTCGCGTGCGCAACACGGTCGAGGCGGGACGCGACGATGCACTGGCTGCAGCAGCCGATCTCGCTTCGGCGCAGCTCAGCCTGCAAGCGCAGCTCACGGACGACTACGTCCAGTTGCGCGGCCTTGATCAGCAGATCGGCTTACTGCAGCAAACCATCGAGGCGTATGAAAAAGCGCTGCAGCTGACGCACAACCTGCATGCCGGTGGCATCGTTTCCGGCCTGGACGTGTCGCGTGCACAGACGCAGCTTTCGGATGCGCGCTCGCAATGGTCGCAGACCATCGCTCAACGCGCGTTGATGCAGGACGCCATCGCGGTGCTGATCGGCGAGAACGCATCTACCTTCAACTTGCCTGCGCAGACGGCATCGATTTCGTTACCGGTGGTGCCGATCGGCGTTCCGTCCACCCTGCTGCAGCGTCGACCGGACATCGCTGCCGCCGAGCGCCGAGTGGCCGCAGCCAACGCACGCATCGGTGTGGCTCGTGCGGCATGGTTCCCATCGCTCACGCTGAATGCCCAAGGGGGTTATCAAAGTACCGGCTGGGCCAACCTGCTCACCGCGCCCAGTCGTATCTGGGCGATCGGTCCATCACTGTTGGTCGACGTGTTCGACGGCGGCTATCGCAAAGCTACCATCGTCGCCGCCAAGGCACAGACCGATGCAGCGGGCGCGACATATCGCGGCGTCGTATTGGGAGGATTCCAGCAGGTCCAGGACAACCTTACCCTGCTCGATCATCTCGGTACCGCTGGCAGCGACCAGAAGGATGCTTCCGATGCCGCACAACATGCGTTGGGTCTGGCGATGGACCAGTACAAGCATGGTGCCGTGAGCTATCTGGACGTAGTGCAGGCGCAGACCGTTGCTTTGCAGGAGCAGCGTGGCCTGCTCAGCCTGGACACGCAGCGTCTGCGCGCCAGCGTGCAATTGATTCGCGCACTTGGCGGTGGCTGGACACCGGCGCAACTGGCTCGCAAGTGACAGGCATTTGATCCGGCCTGCCGGTAGCTTCCCCGCATAAACTGTTTGCCCTGAGCGCGGCGCAGCGAAGTCGAAGGGTATGCGGGGGAAGTACCGGCGGGCTGGATCAATAAGCAGCCGGCATTAAGACGAAGTGGTCGCTCTCAGCGCGGCGACCAGAATACGGATGGCCTCCCGCGTGCGTGGCTCAGTCGTACGTGTGTACAACGCGATTTCGATGGGCGGTATCTCAGGCAAACCCAGCCGAGCACCTACGTCCACCGCCGAAGGCGGACAGGTACGACGCGTGAGCGGAGATACGGCGAGACCGGCGGATACCGCCGCACTGACCGCCGGAATACCGCCACCAACGAACACTTCGCTCCATGCAATACCGGCTTCTTCCAGCGCCTTGAGGGCAAGCCCGCGCACCGTGCAAGGTGAGGCCAGCGAGGCCAGTCGAAGTGGTTCGCCGGGAGTTTGCTCCCAATCGGAAATCGCATACCAGTGGTGGGGCTCGATGAAGAGCGTCTCGCCGTCGGGTCGCTCGGTATCGCGACAGACGATCACCGCGTCCAGTTCGTTGCTGTCGTAAGCGGCCAGCAAACTGCGTGACGAGCCGATACGCACTTCAAGTTGCAGCGAGCGATCACAGGCACCGACCTTGGCCAGCAGTGTCGGCAATTGCGTACCGCCGGCCTGATCGCCAATGCCAATACGCAGACTTATGCGTGCCGTGACATGACTGCTCAATGCCCGCTCATGTGCACTGAGCAGCTCACGTGCAGCATCGAGAAAGTTCATGCCCTCCGCCGATAGCCGTACTCGCCGCGGGGTGCGTTCAAGCAAGCGCCGACCAAGTCGGCCTTCCAGCCGTTTCAGCTTGAGGCTGACCGCCGACTGGGTGGTGTCAAGGGCCTCCGCGGCCCGCGTAAAGCTGGCGAGATCGGCTATCAGCACGAAGGCTTGCACAGCGTCCAGGTCGAGCGGACGCAGCGCCAATCCATTTTCAATAATCATGACTGCACTACTTATCCATGAGTTTTCTCATTCTATGGCAAGTTATGGTTGCAGGCCATACTGCTGCGAGGGGCCAGCGTCAGACGCCAACCCAACGCGGTCGCGCTAAAAACCGGCCAAAATCCGCTGGCACCCGCCATATGACGTCTCGACGGAATCAAGATTCGACAGCGCCGAAGTTCAAGTTGGCAGGGTTACGCCTGAAATTTCAGCGCAAATGACCCGCAGGCGATCTTGCAGCACCGAATCATGGGCCGGCGAATTCGGCTTTATCCGCTTGAGATGGTAGAAATATTTCCTATCTTGGTTGGCACCCCCGACATCCCGATTCCACCAAGAAATACATACCATCAGCCAGGACAAATCGATGATTGGATATAAAACCACTACCTTGGTCGCGACCGCTCTTCTACTCGTCGCTGGAGTGAACGTTTTGCGAGCGTCGGAAGCCGTCCCGGCCGCATTGCAGCCGCCCTCCGGATACGCCGTCGCTTTCACGGCAAAGGCCACGGGCGTCCAGATCTATACGAGCACAGCGGATGGTGGCATGGCGCCGAAATGGGCATTCGAGGCGCCTCTGGCTGAGTTGAACGGACTCAAGGGCATCATCTATCACTATGCGGGGCCTTCCTGGGAGGCGGCCGATGGAAGCAAGGTTGCCCGTGATATGGCTACGCCGGTTACAGCAGTGCCTGCGCAACGGGCTTCCACCGACATTCCATGGCTACTCGTAAAGGTCACGGCCGATCCTGCGGCCGGCGTATTGAACAAAGTCGTCTACGTGCAGCGGATCTCCACGCAGGGTGGCGTTGCACCTGCCAAGCCACCAATCAGGAGCGGTACAAAAGTCGGTGTGCCCTATACGGCGACCTATGTGTTCTACAAATCAAACTGACCACGATGGGCACGTTGCATCGGCGTGCCAGGCGGAGGCATTGCGTCGACGCTGTGTGTCTTTCCCTACCGACTCGTCGTCGTTACGTTTGAGGCTGTGCGACGATGATGGCCATACCCAGGAGAGCCACGCATGCCCCGGTGACATCCCAACGGGTTAGCACCGCGCCGTCGACAAATCGCAGCCAGAGCAACGCGACCGCGATATAGATACCGCCATAGGCGGCATACGTTCTGCCGGCTGCCGCAGGGTGCAATGTAAGTAGCCAGGAGAACAGGGCCAGCGAAACGGCTGCTGGCAGCAAGAGCCACATCGATTTGCCTTGTTTCAACACAAGCCATGGCAAGTAACAGCCGATGATCTCGGCCAGTGCCGTTATCACAAACAGCGACACTTGTTTGAAGAAGTCCAACATGTCTCTTCCAAGCCTGAGGTCACGACGACCTGACCATGGACATAGGATGCCTTAAATCTTCCGAAGATCGGCTGGCGCGCTGCGAATGCCGGCCACCGACCCGAAACGGACCTGGCACTGAACGGAAAACCGTCCCTCGGTAACCCGTATCGGTGATGGTCAGTAAGACGAGTGCGAAGTTAGGTACTCTTGTCTTCGATCCAGCCGGAGTAGAGCTATGGAAGATGGGATGAAAGCCTGTCCAGCGTGTGCCGAGCCGATCCAGGCCGCCGCACACAAATGTCGTTATTGCGGAACGGATCTGGATGCCTATGTTGCAACCAGAGAGGCGACGAAAGAACAGACACTGTTTTCGGGTCATCCCAAAGTGATCTATTCGTTCGGCCAGTACGTCATCGTGGTCATAACGCTTGGCATCGGCTTGCTGGTGTACTGGCTGTGAAGTCTATCGACCAAATTCACCGTGACCACCCAGCGCGTGCGCGTCGAACGTGGAATCCTGTCGAAGGTGCAGGACAACCTCGAGCTGTTCCGGGTGGATCACTTCGATTTATTGAAGCCGCTGGGCATGCGGATGCTTGGCCAGTGCACGGTCCACCTGCACACCTCCGATCAGGGAATGGCATCGGTCTATCTCTACGGCATACCTGACCTGGAAGCGTTGGCGGACAAGATGCGTGAATGCTCGCTGCGTGAACGTACCCGTCGTCGCGTGATGCCGGTTGAGCGCCTTTGAATAGAGCGAGGCAAATGGTCTGTTGATGTTTCGGACATCGAAACAGGGCAGTCATTCCTTCGCAGCTATTAAGCACGCATCACTGGAGGTGCTGTCAACGCAGTCCAAGCGCGGCGCGTGCACTAGCGCGGAAACGCCGGCTCAGGTCGAGTCGGGTGCCGTCGTGCAGCACCACCTCGGCGTGCCCCTGAAACAACGTGTGAACTTCGCGGACGCGTTCCACGTTCACGACAATGCTTCGATGGATGCGAAGAAAATGGTTCGGGTCGAGCGACTCTTGCAGATGACGCAGTGTTTCACGGTGCAGGAACCGCTTCCCTGTCACATGAATGTGCACATAGTTGCCGTCGGCGCGAATCCAGTCGATTTCCGCTACCGGAATCACACGGCTGTGTTCGCCCGCATGCACGCTGATACGTCGGATGTAGTTGCGGTCGCCATCGGCATAGGCAGACGTGCCGCCGTCCGAACGCTGGGCCTGAAGTCCGTGCCAATGCTTTTTAACGCGAAGCATGGCCTGATCAAAACGCGGTTGATCGATGGGCTTCAGCACATAGTCGATGGCATTGGCATCGAAGGCCTCCAGCGCATGCTCGGCGAACGCCGTCGCAAATACCACCAGCGGCAGGGACGCGGGTGGCAAGCTACGCAACAGGCGGAACCCATCGTCGCCCGGCATCTGGATATCGAGGAAAATCAGGTCGGGTTCAAGCGCGTCGATCGCCTGCAAGGCTTCCACAGCGTTACCACACTCGCCGACGACCTCGATGTCTGCATGAGCTGCCAGCGCCTGCCGCACGGCTAGCCGTGCAAGCACTTCGTCATCGACCAGGAGCGTGCGAATGCGCGGCATCATTGCGCGACACTCTCCACGAAGGGGAAGCGCAACTCCACGCGCGTGCCGCCGTTGATCATACCGATCAGATCCATGCTCGCGGCATCACCAAACAGGGCCCGTAGCCGTGCGCGGGTATTACTCAATCCAATGCCTTCAAGATGTCCCGTTTTCGGCAAACCCAGGCCATCGTCATCAACGCGCAGTCGCAGATGTGCACCGTCGCGTCGCGTAGATATATAGAGGTTTCCCCGATCGCTTTTCGCCAGCAATCCGTGGCGCAACGCGTTCTCGACCAGCGGCTGCAGGATCAGACTGGGTACCGACGCGTTGACGGTATCGCCGGCCACGTCCAGATGCGTCACGAGTCGATCCTGGAAGCGCACCTGCTGAATGCCCAGATAGCATTCGAGAAATTGCATTTCGCGCGACAGCGGCACTTGTTGCGCGTGACGCTCTTCCAAGGTGAGCCGCAGGAAGTCGCTAAGGCGCGCAATCATCAGCCTTGCCTGTGCGGGATCGGCCAGCGCGAGCGCCGATATGGCATTGAGCGTGTTGAATAGAAAATGAGGCTGCAATTGCATGCGCAATGTCTGCAGCTGCGATTGCGCCAACTGGGCTTCGAGCTGCGAATTGCGCAGCCGCTCGTCCTTCAGCGAACGCTGCGACACCATCCCTCGCAGCACCACCAGCAGCAACCAGTAGATGAGCGCGCTGAGATGGAACTGGAAGACCGCCTCGTCTTTCAGGAAGCCGGCGAAGGTCGTGATCTCGCTATGCGGATTGGGTCCGAGCCACCACCAATAGAGCGACAACATGGTGGCGCTCTGCGCTGCGGCAACCAGCAGGCTGCACGGCACGTGCAGCACCCAGAACCTGCGCCACCCATGCGCACCGAGCCAACCCAGCCAACTGATCAGTGGCGTCAGTGCCATCCACAGATAGAAATACAGCAAATACCACGACATCGTGCGGAGCCACGAAGCAGGATGCCCTTCACTCGCCGAGCTGATCACCGCACTGACCGCGTAAGAGGTCGCAACCAGCGTCCAGAACGCGAATGCGAGACTCCATGTTTTCAGTCGCTGCCGCGAAAAATAGTCGGTCATACCCTTCTCGCTTTTCTCTCACCCATGCCAGCCCTGTCCGAGCAATGATGAAGATGATCCACCTCGCCATGACATGCTGCACGGATACACAGTGTGCGCACTGCGCCATCGGTTTGGAAGTGCACACAGTAAGAGAAATTTCGTGAATCTCTGTGGATCAAGACGTCCATTCGGGACTCCGCGATAGCGGACACCGCTAAGCCCCGAAATTCGACCGCTCGTCCCAGACTCACGGCGTTCATCACAAAGAGAATGCGAACGCCACCGATGTATTCCAGCCTCAGTTCACGACACCCCCCGTGACACGACAGGAAAGCATCATGACCGTCTTCGATCAAAGTTTATCCAGCATTCGCGCAGTTCGTGCAGGTTGGTTGGTGTTCTCCATGGGCACCTGCCTGTTGATGAGTCCGGCAAGGGCCCAGGATTCCGGGCCGATCTCCGCTGCAGAAATGCAGCGAACCGAGGCGGGTGTGACCGCTACGGATAACCATTGGAGTCTTGCGGAATATACGGGCGATACTGCCTATCTCGACCAGATGCTGCTGCCGCCATACCAATCGGTCAATGTTGACGGCACCTCGCACTCCAAGGCACAGATCCTTGCAGGTGCCGCGAAGAACCACGGTACAGATATCGCCACGGCGAACGGCAAGGTTGCTTCTTACAGGAGCGCTCATCCTTACGGCACGATCACCACGATCCATGACAACACCGCTGTCGCGACCTTCTACGATCGGGCGCTGGGGCCACAGAAAGGAATCAAATCGTCAGACATCTTTGTCTACGCCGACGGGCGTTGGCACGCTATCTATTCGCAACATACCCAGGTGGGACAGGCTCACTAAGCCAACGCTCATAAACCTGCCGCGAGGCTGCGCCATGCTCATCTACTACATTGAACTGGCCTTGCGCAGCCTCACGCGCAGTCGCGGCCTGACTATGTTGATGGTGCTTTCCATCGGTTTCGGCGTCGCTGCATCGATGACCACTTTCGCCGTATTTCGCGCGGTATCGGGTAATCCGTTACCGGAGAAATCGACGCAATTGTTCACCGCGCAAATCGACAACCTTGGTCCCCAGAGCGGCAAAACAAAAGTTGACCTTCCCGATGCACTGACCTATATCGATGCGATGGCGCTGATGCAGGCGCATCAGGCCACCCGTCAGACAGCCATCTATCCAGTGGGATACACCATGATCCCGGATGAAGTCACGCGGATGCCGTTCGGCGTGAAGGGTTACGCGGCCTATGCCGATTTCTTTCCGATGTTTAACGTTCCATTTCGCTACGGCGGTGGCTGGAGCAAGGTCGAAGACACGCGACGCGCAAACGTGATCGTCATCAGCAGCCAGCTCAATAAAAAACTGTTTGATGACAGCAACAGTGTTGGCCGCACGCTCAATCTGGACGGCCACGTCTATCGTGTTGCCGGTGTCCTTGGTGATTGGAATCCACGACCCCGCTTCTACGACGTCAACAACAGCAACGGCTTTACCGAAGCGCCGCAATTCTTCCTCCCCTTTACGCGCGCCGTGGATCTTCAGACGGATACCGCTGGCGGCAACAACTGCCCTGCGCCACCGCCGCCAGGGTGGGAAGGCTGGCTGCATTCACCATGCGTCTGGGTGTCGTTCTGGGCCGAATTGCCGGATGCTGCCGCGCAGCAACGTTATCGACAATTCCTCACCGGCTATGCCAACGAGCAACAGCGCAGTGGGCGATTCAACTGGCACGCGAACGTGCGCCTGCACGACGTGATGCAATGGCTTGATCATGAACACGTGGTGCCGCCGGAGACCCGGGTTTCCCTGTTGGTGGCGATAAGTTTTCTGTTGGTGTGCCTGGTCAACACCGTTGGCCTGCTGCTGGCCAAGATCATGCGGCGCTCAGGTGAAATCGGTGTACGCCGTGCATTGGGCGCATCGCGCGGCGAAATCTATGGGCAATTCATGGTGGAGGCAACCATCGTTGGCGTCGCCGGCGGCGGGCTGGGCTTGTTGCTTACGGTGCTGGGGGTGTTTGGTGTCGGCCTGGTATTCGCACCGGATATAGCGCGCATGGCCTCGATCAACGCGAGTCTGGTGGGGCTGACTCTGCTGGTTGCTGTCGCGGCAACGGTAGTGGCGGCTTTCTACCCCGCCTGGCGGGCCGCGCACGTACAGCCGGCGTGGCAGCTGAAATGCAATTGAGGCCATGCTGATGCAGGTCAAGCCCATCCTCGCCTCGCTGCGCTGGCACAAGGCGGGCACGATCCTGATTGCCTTGCAGATTGCACTGACCCTGGCTGTCGTCTGCAACGCACTATTTATCGTGCAGCAACGCATGGCGCGGCTTTTGCGTCCCAGTGGCGTGGATGAAAGCAGCCTGTTGGTCATCCAGAATCAATGGGCCGGCAAACCGGCGACACCACAGATACCCGCGTTGTTGGCTGCCGACCTGGACACCCTGCGCCATGTGCCGGGTGTCGTCGACGCGTTTTCCAGCAACTCCTATCCGCTCAGCAGTACCAGCGGGTGGTCGATGGGTGTGCGCTACACGAGGGATCAGAAGACGCCAACGACGCCTTCGGCGATTTATTTTGCGGATCAGCATGCGCTGTCGACGATGGGTTTGCGGCTCGTCGACGGACGCAATTTCCGCGAAGACGAAATCACCGACCTGGACGCACGTGCCACCCTGGCGCCACCGATAGTGATCATTACCCGGGCACTCGCGGAAAAGCTGTTCCCGAAAGGCCAGGCGGTCGGCAAGACTCTTTGTATCGGCAACGCCGGACCGAGCACCATCATTGGTGTGGTCGAACGAATGCAGACGTTCTCCGGCAGCTTTGCCGACAGCTGGGTCGAGCGCTCCACGCTCGTGCCGTATCGGATACTGTCGGGCATCTCGACATACATCATTCGTGCGCGGCCGGGGCAACTGGATCAGGTGGTGCGCGCCGCACCGGCGGCCCTGTTCGCGGCTAACCGCCTGCGCTCCATCGACGCAAGCACTGGTGTCCAGACATTTGCTGAAATACGTGGAACGGCTTACAAGACCGATAGCGGCGTCGCGATCCTGATGGCGGTTATCTGCGCTTTGCTGCTGGCCGTGACTGCCGCAGGCATCGTCGGACTGACCAGTTTCTGGGTGAGCCAACGGCGCCGGCAAATCGGAGTACGCCGAGCACTGGGGGCTACCCGCAGCGATATCCTCAACTATTTTCTCACCGAAAACCTGATGATCAGCCTGGGTGGAGTGATCGTGGGCACGCTGCTGGCGATCGGCCTGAACATGGTAATGATCTCGCAGTTCGAGATGGCGCGATTGTCCCTGAGTTACGTCGTCATCGGTGTGGTGGCGGTGCTTTTGCTGGGCCAGGCATCCGTGCTTATGCCCGCCCTGCGTGCCTCGCGGGTATCACCAGTGGAGGCCACCCGCACCGTGTGAAGGATCAATCCGCGCGGCGCCCATGGCTTGAGCTTGAATGGAACCAGATCACGCATGCACCGCGTGTAGGCGGATGCCTACGCCACATCGGGTTACACGCCGCTTCAGTCCACTACCCCGTGCTAGCACTCTATGCACGCCCGGGAAGTCAGGACGATGCCGCGTCGCGAACGGCTGAACCGATGCACCGGGCACCCTCTTTTTTTGCACGAGGTATCGGTCATGCATCCACCGATTGTCTATTCGATCAAAGAGCAGCCCGCCGGCTTGTGGGGCGTCTGCTGCGGTGACAACGTACTGTACGAGGCGGAGCAGATCGGCGCCGCCATCAAACTCGCTCGTGAAGCAGCTCGCGACGAGTATCAGCGCACTGGCCAAAGTGTCACCGTTGAACTGCCCTGCGTGCTGCACAACATCTCGCTCGCTCACTACGCGCGTAGCGGTACAGGCTTGCCATAGTGGCGACTTGACTCGCGCGAACAGCTGCAAGGACTACGACGTATCGAGAAACTTCCGACGTGTCGCGGCTCGGCTTCCTCACTCGGGCACGCACCACTCTCTGCGGCTCGTGCGGCGCTCAAACCCCCAGTCGCGTGTCAGATCGTGTGCCTGCCCAACCAATCCGACAGCTGCATCAATACCTGGCTGCGCCCGGGCTCCGCCTCGTTGAACAGCTCGTGGTAGAGGGTGGAAAAATAACGCGTGGTCAACTGCCGTGTCGGCGCCGCCTTCTTTGACAACGCACGGCTGCCCGAGGGGTCGACCAGCTCATCGCTATCGGCCACCAACAGCAAAGTGGGGATGGTCAGCTTGGCGGCGTCGGCTATGCATGTTGGACCGGCACGAAAGATGAAATCCGCAAGCCGTGGCGTGATCCAGCCCGTGCGCAGCGGATCACGGCGATAGGCCACCACCACCTCAGGGTCGTGCGAAAGCTTGCCGAACTTCAGTCCATTGCGCAGTGGCAGATTCGGAGTGATGCGCACCAGCCGGCTGGCCAGCCTGCGCAGCCAGATGGGCTCCCACGTGCGCAGTGCCGGTGAAGACAGCAACAGCGCCGGCGGCGTGATGCGGCCGTCCAGCACGGTGCGCGCAGCGACCAGTCCGCCCATGCTGTGGCCAAGCAAGAGCGGCGCGTGCGGCAATCCATTCGCGTAGTGGATATACACCGTGGCCAGATCCTCCAGCAGATCGTCACCGTGCCGCAACGCGCCGCGCGGGCCGGGTGTTTGCCCGTGACCGCGCTGATCGTAACTGCGTACGGCATATCCGCGCTGATTGAACCATTGCGCCAGGCGCTGATAACGGCCGCAGTGTTCACCCAGCCCATGCACGATCAACACGGCGCCGCGTGCCTGCGCTGGCACCCAGTCGCGCAGGAACAGCTGCTGGCCATCGGCCATCGTCAGCCAGCTTGTGCTGCTGTCCCTGTCAGTATCTCGCGACGCCGCTGGTACCCGCTGTTTCACCCGCTTTCCTCTATCTATTGCACACGTTGGCTACCGATACCTGGTCGACGGGTGCTGCACAGGATAAGCGCAGGCAGCACCCACCGACGTCAGTGCTCGTCGACGTGCAGATTTTTCATGAGCAAGTCGAGCTTGGTTTTCATCGTTGCCTGCGGCTGAGTTCCGTCGACAGCGTAGAGCGCGCTGTAGAGCACTGAAGGCGTTGCGCCAGCTGACGCATTCACTGTCGCCGTAATATTCATCTCGTCGTTTGCGCTCTGGGCAATGCCATCGTATGGATGCCGTTCGTGAACAAGCTTGTTCCAATCGCTCTTGAACTCATCGTCAAGATCGGTGGAGGGCGCCACATGCCGCTTGATGTTGATCCGGTCCGGGTCGATGTCATTCACCGCCACTTGCACGTCACCTACGTCCCAGACCACCTTGCCATGGTCCTCGAAATAGCTGAATGCCAGCGTCAGCTTGCTGTCCTGTTCGATCTTCTGCAGCTCCGGCGCGAAGGAGAACGTCAGCCGCTTCGAGCCGTAACTGAAACGATGACCGTAGTCGAAATCGATCTTGAGATCCTTGAACGCCGCCGGCAGCAGTGCCGTGTTTTTCAGGTAGTCCTTCCACTGCGCCAGGGTGCCGTCGTAGGCCACGCTGATAAAGTCAGTGAGCGTGTTGAGATCAGCCGTACTGTCGTATTCATGCCCTGGCGGGGCAAACCGCAGCATCGTCACATAGCCGTCCGGCACCGGCAGAGAGAACGTAATTATCCGCACATTCATGTATGGCATCGGCCATACGCGCACCTGCCAGCGTCGCTGCCAGGCATCGACGTGGATCGTATCGCTGGTCGGCTGGCCCAGTGAGGTGATCTTCACCCGCTCACTGCCGACGCTGCGCTGCAGAAAACCAACCTTCGCCAGCTGTTGCATCAGCACCGCCGGGTTGCCATAGAGCTCGCTGGCCGGCAGGTTGTCGGGCTTGCGCAGATGAAACATGAAGTTGTGCCCGGCGATGCCGGGTATAACGTAGCCATTGGCAGCCAGTGGAGTTTTCTGCCCCGGCTTGGCCGAGTAGCCCCATTCGCCACTGCTGCTGCGCGTGATCAGCGCAGGAAAACTGTTACGCCAGGACACGCTGTGCAGCAGACGGCTGGAACCACTGCCGTGCGGGAACAGTTGGTCCGGCTCCTTGGTCAGCAGTGCCTTCAGCTGTGTATCGGTATACGCATCGAACAGCTTGCGAAAAGTGGCGCTGAAGTCGGCGAAGCTCAGCGGCAAGGCGAACTGCTGCTTGAAAGTGCCGTTCTGAACCGAATCGAAAATATCCAGCTGATAGGGCATCCGCGTATCCATCACGGCAAGATGCTCCGGGGCTTTCAGTATTTCGTTTATCGACAGCGCGTAGTTGAGGTTTTCGTTCGCCGATTTCATCAACACGATGCCGATCAGCTTGCCGTCTTTGTCCAGCAGCGGGCCACCGCTATTGCCCGGCGACGCGGCCGCCGAAAAGCGCATCCATTTCCAGCGGCCATCCTGGTCCTCCGGTGTGTCGGAGGTATACAGGCCGTCGCGAATCACCACGCCGGTGCCCAGCGCGTTGCCCACGGCATAGACCACTTCGTTCAATTCCGGGTGAGGGTTGACCTCCAGCGCTGCGGCGTTGGCGGGTTGCGTGGCCAGCGAGAAAACCACGAAGTCCTGCTGCAGCGAGTACTTCTCGATCTTGTCGATCGCATAGACGTGACCGCTGGCGTCACGTAGCGCAGGCGGTCCCCACAAGCTGCCGATACCGATCTGCAGCACGTGACCTGCCGTGACATAGCGATTGTTGCCGATGGCGAATGCGGTGCCGATCGAAAAGTATTTGTCAGTGCGCTCCTGGTAGGGCAGCAGTTCCAGCGGTAGTGGTTTTTCGTAAGTCAGTGGATCGTTGACCGGCTTGGCGGCAACCACCTCGAACGTGGCCGCCTGAATCTTCGGCAACACCGCCGGGTCCAGGCTGGCAGCGCGAACGACGCTGGTGCCGCACAGACCCACGAACAGGATCAACGCCAACCGACGGCACATCGACGTGGCGCCGGTTCTCCGCAGAAACACTTCCAGAACGTGCATGGGCATCCTTCACATGAAGGCCGTCGCCGGACTCCCCGTCGGGAATCCTGAGTAGCGACGGCCGCAGCTGAATATTGACATGGCGGCGCGATGCTTGCAGTGCCGTATTCGAGGTTCGGGCCGATGGCAGATTGACCGGGCGAAAGACGTCCCCATATATGATCACGTGACCCTCCGCTCGCCGCCGCACAGGCAACCACCGATGCGTCTGGACCTCTGCCCCCTGGACGATTTCCATCCGGCCGTCGCGGCCTGGTTTCGTCGTGCGTTCGCCACACCCACCGCGGCGCAGGCGGCGGCCTGGCCTTCGATCCGTGCCGGCAACCACACGCTGGTGGCGGCGCCCACGGGTTCGGGCAAGACGCTGACGGCATTTCTTGCGGCCATCGATGCGCTGGTCCGTGAAGGTGTGGCGAATGGCGGCGCACTGCCCGACGCCACCAGCGTGGTTTATGTGTCGCCGCTGAAGGCTCTTTCGAACGACATCCATATCAATCTCGAAGCGCCGCTGGAAGGCATCCGCGCCGAGCTGGAGATCCTGGGGTTGCCGGACGTTGCCATTCGCACGGCGGTGCGCACCGGCGACACTCCGCAAACCGAACGTACGCTTTTGCGCAAGCAGCCGCCGCACATTCTGGTGACCACGCCGGAATCGCTGTACGTGCTGCTGGGCTCGGCTTCCGGTCGGTCGATGCTGGCCGGCACGCGAACGGTGATCGTCGACGAAATTCACGCCATCGCCGGCAGCAAGCGCGGCTCGCATCTGGCGCTGTCGCTGGAACGGCTGGAGTCACTGTGTCAGCGCAAGTTGCTGCGGATCGGATTGTCGGCGACGCAAAAACCCATCGAGGAAGTCGCGCGGTTTCTGGTGGGTGCACAACCTGCCCTTCTCCCTCCGGGAGAAGGTGCCCGAAGGGCGGACGAGGGTCCGGGATCCCCAGGGCTCGCCGCTTCGCCCGAACCCTCACTCCAGCCCCTCTCCCAAAAGGAGAAGGGCTTACGCAACGATTGCACCATCATCGACGTCGGCCACACGCGTGCACGCGATCTTGCGATCGAGGTGCCACCGGTGCCGCTCGAAGCCGTGATGTCGAATGACTGCTGGGAGCTGGTCTATGACCGGCTGGCTGCGCTGGTGCAGTCTCATCGCACTACGTTGATCTTCGTCAACACGCGGCGGATGGCCGAACGCGCGGCGCGACATCTGTCCGAGCGGCTCGGCAAGGAAACCGTGGCAGCGCATCACGGCAGCCTGGCGAAGGAGCAACGCCTCGATGCCGAGCAACGGCTCAAGCGTGGCGAGTTGTCGGTACTGGTGGCGACCGCGTCGCTGGAATTAGGCATCGATATTGGTGAGGTCGATCTGGTCTGCCAGCTTGGTTCGCCACGTTCGATCGCTGCGTTTCTGCAACGTGCCGGCCGCTCCGGTCACAGCATCGAAGGCACGCCGAAAGCGCGGCTGTTTCCCGCCACTCGCGACGACCTGATCGAATGCACGGCGTTGCTGGACTGCGTGCGCCGTGGCGAACTGGATGCGTTGGTGATGCCGCCGCAACCACTGGACGTGCTGGCGCAGCAGATCGTCGCGGAGGTGGCCTGCGAGGAGTGGAACGAGGACGCCCTGTACGCGCTGGTGACCCGTGCCTATCCCTATCGAGATCTGACGCGCGTCGATTTCGATGCCGTGGTGCGCATGCTGGCAGAGGGTTTCACCACCCGGCTCGGCGCGCGCGCGGCGTACATCCACCGCGACGCGGTGCATCGCCAGCTGCGCGCGCGTCGCAGTGCACGCCTCACCGCGCTGACCTCCGGCGGCACTATTCCTGATACGGCCGACTACAAGGTCGTGCTGGAACCGCAGGCAATCATCGTGGGTACGGTGAACGAGGATTTCGCGGTTGAAAGCATGGCCGGCGACATTTTCCAGCTTGGCAACACCAGCTATCGCATCCAGCGCGTCGAGCGCGATCGACTGCGCGTGGAAGACGCGCACGGCGCGCCGCCGAGCATTCCGTTCTGGCTGGGCGAGGCACCGGGGCGCAGCAAGGAATTGTCGTTCGGCGTGTCGCGGCTGCGCGATGAAATCGCCGCATCACTTGACGCCGGTGGCATACCCGCTGCGCAGGCGTGGCTGCACGACCAACTCGGCTTGGGCGAGGCTGCCACGCAGCAACTGGTGGATTACCTGGCTCGGGCGAAGGCAGCGCTTGGCGTGCTGCCGACCCAGCACACACTGGTGCTGGAGCGCTTCTTCGACGAATCCGGCGGCACCCAGCTGGTGATCCACACGCCGTGGGGCAGCCGCATCAATCGCGCGTGGGGGCTAGCGCTACGAAAGCGCTTCTGCCGCCAATTCAATTTTGAACTGCAGGCCGCCGCGACCGAGGACGCGATCGTGCTTTCACTATCGACCAGCCATAGTTTTCCGCTGGAGGAAGTTGCGCGCTACCTGCACTCGAACACCGCCGAACACGTGCTGGTACAGGCCTTGCTCGATGCACCGCTGTTTCCCGCACGCTGGCGTTGGAACGCCGTGACTGCGCTGGCGCTACCGCGCTTCGCCGGCGGTAAGAAAGTGCCCCCGCCGCTGCAGCGGATGAAGAGCGAGGATTTACTCGCCGCCGTATTTCCGGACCAGGTCGCCTGCATCGAAAATATCGTCGGCGAGCGCGAAGTTCCCGACCATCCGCTGGTCAACCAGACCATGCACGACTGCCTGCGCGAAGCGATGGATGTGGATGGTCTGCTGCAGATTCTGCATGGACTGGAAGACGGCAAGATCAGTGTGGTGGCGCGTGACCTCACCACGCCTAGCCCGCTCGCCGCCGAAGTGTTGAATGCCGCGCCTTATGCGTTTCTCGACGATGCGCCGTTGGAAGAACGGCGTACCCAGGCCGTGCAGAACCGCCGCTGGAACGAGGGAAGCAGCGCCGACGATCTGGGCCAACTCGATCCCGCTGCAATCGCGGCAGTACGCGACGAAGCGTGGCCACAAGTGCGCGACGCGGATGAAATGCATGAGGCGCTGACCTTGCTGGGTTTTGTCACGGCCGATGAAGTGCTGGCGAATCACGGTTGGGATGAGCGATTGGCTGCGCTGGCCAATGCACAACGAGGCACATGCTTTTCCCCAACGCGGAGAGGAGGTCCGGTATGGACGTCTGCCGAGAACTTGCCGCTGTGGCAAGCGATACATTCCGATGCAGTGATGCAGCCAGCGATTGCCGCTCCCGCCGAGTACGCCGCACAAGCGTGGACCCGCGACGATGCCTTACTGGAACTGGTGCGGCGTCGCCTTGGCGGGCTCGGTCCGGTGACAGTGGAAGCGCTTGCCCAATCGCTCATGGTTGAAGCCGGCGACATCGAACTCGCACTGACCCGATTGCAATCCGAAGGCTATGTGATGCAGGGCCACTTCACCGCCGACACCGTTGACATCGAATGGTGCGAGCGGCACCTGCTGGCACGCATCCATCGCTATACGATCGGGCGTCTACGCCGCGAAATCGAGCCAGTCAGCCGCCGCCAGCTGATGCGTTTCCTGTTCGACTGGCAGCACGTTTCGGCAACGACCCGCCAAAGCGGGCCCGATGCACTCAGCGCCACGCTCGCCCAGCTCGAAGGCTTTGAGGCCGCGGCGGGTGCATGGGAATCGGAAATCCTGCCGATGCGCATCGAGGACTATTCGATCAACTGGCTGGATGAGCTGTGCCGCGCTGGACGAATCAGCTGGAGCCGCCTGCGTGCTGGCGGTGGCGGTGGTGGCGGACCGGTGCGGAGCACGCCCATCGTGTTGCTGCCACGGCGCGCCCTGGCCGTCTGGACGTCCATCGCCAACGGTTCCAACCAGCAGGAAATTCTGTTGTCGTCCCGTGCACAGGCGGTTGCTGACGCTTTGCAGGAAAGTGGCGCCCTGTTCTTCGACGAATTGCTCGATGCAACTCGTTTGCTGCGTACTGAACTGGAGGATGCTCTGGGCGAACTGGTCGCCGCCGGCAGGGTCAGTGCCGATAGTTTTGCGGGCCTGCGTGCATTGCTGCTGCCAGCGGCCAAGCGTGACGGCGGCCGTCATCGGCGCCTGCGACGTCATCTTCTCAACGACATCTCGGACGCCGGACGTTGGTCGCTGGCCCGCAACTCTGTTCTTTTCCCTTCTGGGGAGAAGATGCCCGAGAGGGCAGATGAGGGGCGGGTGCTCGCGGGGAAGCAGAACGAAGCAGGGCCGGAGGGAGCAACCCGCAGGATTGTCCCCTCACCCCAACCCCCTCCCCGCAGGGAAGAGGGGGCAGATGCCGACGCGATCGAACATATCGCGCGCACGTTGCTGCGCCGTTACGGTGTGGTTTTCTGGAAAATGCTGGAGCGTGAGGCACCGTGGCTGCCCTCGTGGCGCGAATTGCTGCGCGTGTATCACCGCCTGGAAGCGCGCGGGGAAATTCGCGGTGGCCGTTTTGTCGAAGGTCTCGTGGGCGAGCAGTTCGCGTTGCCGGAAGCAATCGCGCCACTGCGAGCCATACGTCAGCGCGCCGATAACGGCGAGCTGGTCTGTCTGAGTGGTTCGGATCCGTTGAATTTGGTCGGCACCGTGCTGGTGGGTGAAAAAGTGCCCGCTGTGTCCGGCTCGCGCGTGCTCTATCGCGATGGTGCACCAGTGGCCGCGCTGAGCGCCGGCAAGTTGATCCCGCTGATCGAATTGTCAGGCGCCGAAACCCAGATCGCGAAACATGCCTTGTTGCGACATGCTCCAGCCGCGCCCGACAAACTCGTCGCAGCGCACTAGCACTCGGAGGCCGGCCGATGGGATGTCTACCGCTGTTGCTGTTGTTTCCGCTGGGTTGCGGCGTAGGCTATCTCGTGGCCGGTCAAATCGGTGCGCTATGGGGTGCTGCTGTCGGCTTTCTGCTGGGGCTGCTGGCGATGGCGCTTTTCGTCAAGGCGTTGCGCGGACGTCGGTGATGGCACAGATCATCAGCCGCCGCTCAATGCATTCATTGAGCGAGGTGAGCCGACGCTATGTCGCGTTCATCATTTGCCGCCAGCGGGCAGCAACGCAGCGCGATCGATCGCGTAGAGCGGCCCGTCGATGGGCGCGGTGAAGATAAGACACAGCGTGTATTCGCCCTGCCGAGCCGGCAACGCGGCATCCAGCGCAACGTTGCGTGACGCCTGATCAGGATTCGGCAACGGCAAGGTAGCCAGCACTTGTCCATCGCAGCGATCCTGATGCACCACCAACTCACCGAACGGCGTGCTATGCGGCCGCGAAACCACCAGCTTGGCGTCGTGCGCCAAGGCAAAGTTACGTTCCAACCGCATGGCGTCGACATGAATCGCCCCGATGCCATCCAGACGCGTAGTGGGATACAGCTGGCAGGTGTCGAACACATTGATGCTGTAGACCGGGGCCAGCGAAGTGGCATCGGGCATCGGTTGCACGCGCAGGCGGAAATCGCTGCCCGGACAGTTGGTCATTTCGTTGCCGCTCACGCTGAGCAGGCTGGCCTTGTCCAACACACGCTGACGTGGCGGGGCCAGCACGCTGCCATCAGCGGCGAACGTTACCGCGCGCACGGTCACCGGCATTTTTACGACTACTGGCGTGTGATACAGGGGCGAATGGTTATCCGGTGCGCTGCCGTCGAGCGTGTAATGCAACGCGCCGGCGCCCACCTGATTGGACACGGTCACGTTTGCCTTCCCGCTGGCCAAGGCCGCATTGCGATCCAGCCCGATAACCGGCTCGAACGCGCTGTCCGCGTAACCAATACCTTGCGCGCGGTAACGTGCGAACTGCGCCGGCAGCCGGGCCAGGAATCCGTGCCAGTCGCGCGCCTTGGCCGTCGACCAGTCGACCTCGCTCAGTGCGTCCAGACGCGGAAACACGGCATGCTGCACATGCTCGATCGTCGGCATGTGTTCGGTCCACACATTGGCCTGCGCACCGAGCACGTGGCTGGCCTGGCTCGCATTGAGTTCTTTCGGCACCGGTTCAAATGCGTAGACGCTGGCCAGATCCTGCACCGGGCTGCGACCGGAGATTTCATCGGCACGATCGCTTTGCAGCTGATCGAAATACAGAGCGGGCGCGGGCGACAGCACCACGTCATGTCCTTGCCGCGCCGCCTTGACCGCACCCTCGCTGCCACGCCACGACATCACGGTGGCATCGGCGGGAACACCACCATCGAGGATCTCATCCCAGCCGACCAGGCGCCGCCCGTGCGTGGACAGATACTTGCCGATGCGACCGATGAACCAGCCCTGCAAGGCGTCTTCGTCTTTCAGGCCCAGCGCATGCAGCTTCGCCTGTGCCGCCGGCGATGCATGCCACTGATCCTTGACGGCCTCATCGCCACCGACGTGGATGTAGTGCGATGGAAATAGCGCCATCACTTCGTCGAGCACGTTGTCGATGAAGGCGAACGTGGCATCGTCGACGTTGTACAGATACGGATTGACGCCCCAATCGACCGACACGGCGGGACGTTTGCCGGTGATGCCGATTTTCGGATAAGAGGCCACCGCCGCTTGCGCATGACCCGGCATGTCGATCTCCGGCACTATCGTGATGTAACGCGCAGCAGCATAGGCAACGACCTGACGGATCTGATCCTGTGTGTAGAAACCACCGTAGCGCGCCGGTTCGCCTTCGTGTCCGGCGTCCGGCGGTGTGCGCCACGCGCCGATGCGTGTGAGTTCGGGATAACGCTTGATTTCTATGCGCCAGCCCTGGTCGTCCGTAAGATGCCAATGCAATACGTTGAGCTTGTGCTGCGCCATCTGGTCGAGCAACTTCTCCACGTCGCCAACCGACTGGAAGTGTCTTGCGGAGTCGAGCATCAAGCCGCGCCAGACAAAGCGCGGCTGATCGCGGATGTGCAGCGCCGGAATCACCACCGCGCCCTGCTGTGCATCAGGCGTCAGTAACTGCCACAGCGTGACGACGCCATGGAACAAGCCGGCGTCATCGCGTGCGGTGACACGAATACCTTGTGGCGTGACATCCAGCGCGTAACCTTCGCTGTTTGCCACGGGCGCCTTTGGATCACGCTGCAGGACAATCGCGTTAGGCGCAGCGGCGCCCTGCATCACGTGCAGATGCAGGCCACGCGTGCGACCGGCAAGCTCGGCCAGATAATCGGCGGTGTGTCTTGTCGAAGCATCGTGGTCAACGACCACGATCGGGGTTTTTTCATCGACCTGAAAGTTACCGACGGCTTGATCGAGCTGCGCCGGCAAAGGAATGAGTGATGTCGGTGCTGTCGTCGCCGACGCGATGGACGCGATGCCGCTCAGGGCCACGCAAAAGACTAGACGTACGATGTTCATGGCGTGTCTCCCCAGCGACCGACATTCGAAAAATTCAGAAGAGACGACTGATCCGGCCGCCTGCGCTGCAACTCACTACCCCGAAAAAAAAAGGGACCTGGCAAGGGTGCCAGGTCCGATGGGGAAGAAAAACCTAAATGACTACCTGATGTAAAACCTGAATTAGAACTTGAAGTGCACGCTGAGCATGTAGTCGCGGCCGGTCACATACTCTTCGGACAGCTGGGTCTTGCTACCCAGGTACGCGTAGTACTTCGAGTTCATCAAGTTCAACGCGCTGAGGGAGAGCGAGAAGTTCTTGTTGATCTGGTAACCGAGCGATGCATCCAACTCCTTGTAGCCGTCGATGTAAGTGGCCGGTGCACCTGCCACGTAACCGCCAGCCAGGTAGCTGCTGCGGTAGCTGTACGACAGGCTCGCGCTGTACGGACCCTGTTCGAAGTACGGCCCAACGCTGTAGGAGTCCTTCGAGTTGTACGGGAGTTTGCCGCCGCTTGCGGTAGAGGCGTTCGAGTAGGTGAAGTTAGCCTTGGCGCCGAAACCGGTATCGGAGAACGCCTGCTGATAGCTCAGCGTGCCGCCTTCCACCTTTGCGCGACCACCGTTGACCGGTGCCGTCACATCGTATTCGCAGACGCCAACAGCTGTGCACAGACCCGCCTCGACCTGCGAGTTGCCGGTATTTTGTGCATAACCCGGAATCGCCCAGGAACCGTTGATGCGATCCTGCGTGGTTGCCGCATTGACGATGTAGTTCAGCACGTCCTTGTAGAAGACCGACGCGGCCAGCACGGACTGATCGGTGAAGTACCACTCAGCCGACGCGTTGAAGTTCGCCGAACGGTACGGCTTCAGGTTCGGGTTGCCGGCGGTTGCCGTCAGCACCGTGTCGTTGGCTTCGAAGTACGGTGCGTACTGGTTGTACGGAGCGTAGGCCACCGTTTCCGAAGCTGCGGCACGCAGGATGAAGTCCGGCGTGACATTCCAGGCGATATTGAACGCCGGCAGCCAGTTGTTGAACGTCGTGGTCTGACCGATGTAGCCGAAGCCCGCGGGGAAAATACAGTCGAACGAGTCCGCCGAGGCGCAGTCGCCAGGAATGTTGTAGCCGTTGGAGTTGATCTCGGTGTGCACGAAACGCACGCCCAGGTTGCCGTGTACGTCATCGTTGCCGAAGTTCATCTGCGCATAGCCAGCGCTGTTCTGCTGCTGCACGTTGAAGGTGTTGTCCCAATAGACGTTCGCGTCCTTGCCCACACCGAAGCCCGGGGTGCTGAGGATGGCGTTCTTGATGGCGTTGAAGCCCAGCGTCTGCACATGGCTGACCATGCTGTTGGCGAGTCCAAGGCTGGACATACCGTCGAGGTCGGTCAGGCCGCCGTAGCCGATCTGGTTGAGTGTCAGCTGCTGCGGACCGGTATAGGCATTCTCGGTCTGGCTTTCCCAGTGGCTGGCATAGCGCACACCGACCAGCAACTCGTTGAAGAAGCCGTCGAAGTCCTTGGTGAAATCGAGCTGGGCGTACGAGTCCTTGGCCTTGTACAGGATGGTCTCTTCGTTGCCGCCCCAGCCATTGTCAGCCCAGAAGTTGGGGTTGTTGGCCGACAGCGGATCAGTGAACTGCGCGCCCTTGTTGAGCGACCAGTCGAAGCCACCACCGTAGTAGATTTCCTTGATGAAGGACGTCATCGGGTTGCGCGACGTGCTCACACCCAACTGGCCACCGAGCGTCCAGCCACCATCACCGGTGAACACACCCTGCCAGTCCGCACCCTTGGTGGTAACGGTGGAAGCGCGCGCGTAGTTATCCGTATAGGTAGCGGCCGTGCTGTTGCAGGTGGTGCTGTTGACGCACGGCGTGCCGACCTGGGTACCGCTGGTGATGATGCCGTTCGGGCCTTCCTGCAGCGAGGTGATGCCGGCGGGGTTGTGCGTCGCCCACGGATACATCGATTGGTTGACGTTGTTGAGGTTGTCCCTCATGTACATCAGGCCGAGCGTGCTGGTGAAGTTCTCGAACGGCTTCCACTGCAGGTTGATCGTGACATCGTCGCGCTTCTCGGTCTGCTGGAAGTTCGCCGCGCTGACCTGGTTCGGGATCTGGTCGGTGCCCTTGATGGTGCCCGCATTCAACTCGTTCTGAATCACGTTGTTGCCGGCAGCCAGTGCGGCGGTGTTGACGTCGGCTACGCTGGTGTAGCCGTAGTTCTCCTGACCTTCGCGGCTGGTGATCTGCTCGTAGTGCTGAGCGGAGACGTCGATGCCGAACGTCTTGTCATCGTTGTGCCAGCTGTAGAAAACCGAAGCGTCCGGACGCGAGTTGCCGACCATGTCGTTGTAGTTGAGGCCGACCGAACCGCTGACCGTGTTGGCCGGCACGTCGAGTGGCTTGACCGTGTTCATGAACACGCTACCACCGAGGCTACCTTCAGGCAGGCGTGCTTCGGGGCTGTGGTAGACCTGCAGCGAACCGAGAATTTCCGGCGGCAGCAGCGAGAAGTTGAAGCCACGGTTCGGGCTGTCGCCGAACAACCACAAAGCCTGCGCGACGGGATGGCCATCGAGGTAGCTCAGGTTGAGGCTCGGGTCCATGCCGTCGATGCTGACGCGCTGGGTCGCCGGGATGCTGCGGTCAAGCGTGACACCGGGAACCTGCTCCAGCGCTTCGGCAGCGTTGGTGGCGGGGAATTTGCCGATGTCCGTCGCGGTGATCGCATCGACGATCGCGTCGGCGTTGCGCTTGGTATCCAAAGATGCCTGCAAGCTGGCGCGGATGCCGGTCACGGTAATGCCAACCAGGTTGGTGGCATTTTTCGCGTTGGCCGCGTTGGTCTGCTGGACGGTCTGCGTGGTCGTCGTGGTCGTCGTCGACTGGGTGGTCTGGGCGACGGGTGCCGGCGTGCCCTGGGCGGTGGTGTCCTGGGCAAAGGCCGTAGCCGACACGCACAGGCTGGTGATGATGCTGGCGGCTAGCAATGTCTTGCGGTAATTCATGATGTCCTCCCCTCAGAGGTTGCTCGAATCAAGACCAAGGTGCGGTCGTGGATGTTGTGGTGGTTGGTTTGGCGCCGTGTCGCTGGATGGGTGGTCATCTCACGCTCCCTGCCGCTCGTCCAGAAACCAGCTTGCGGCACCAATGACACCAAGCTGGCCGTGCTCGATCAGTCGTACTGAAACCTGTTGCAGATAGGCGCGCATCACGCCCTTGTCGAAGTAGCGTGCGGTAAAGGTGCTGGCCAGCAGGAACGGCTGGATCTGCGGAAGAATGCCGCCAGCGAGATAGACCCCGCCGCAGGCTCCGTACAGCAGCACCAGATCGCCGACGAAGCTTCCAAGCAAACCGCAGAACACCTGCAGCGCTTCCACCGCCGCCGCATCGCGGCCGGCCAGTGCAGCGCCGGTGACTTCGGCCGGCGTCAGCAGGCAGACCGGCGTGCCATGCAGCTCGCACAGGGCGCGATAAAGCTTGAGCAGGCCCGGCCCGGACAACGCGTCCTCGAACGACACGTGCGAACGCTCGCGCTTGAACAGGCGCAGGATTTCAATCTCGCGTTCCGTACCGGGAGCCAGCGAGATCTGTCCCGCTTCAGTAGCCAGCACGTGCACGCGCGGCTTACCCGGCAGCAGTACCGCCGACCCCAGACCAGTGCCCGGCCCCATCACCAGGATCGGACCTTCCGTCGGCGGCTGGGTGGATTCAATGATCGGCCGTGCTTCGCTCGCATCGATGAATTGCGCGGCGTACGCGACGGCTTCGAAATCGTTGATCACGGCGAGTCGATTGATCGCCAGACCATCGCGGATGTCGCGGATCGATACCGGCCAGGGCAAATTCTCATTGATGATGGCGTCGTCGAGCACGTAACCGGCGCACGCCACCGCACAGCGCTCGAGGCGCTTGCGTGCCGACGCATGCGGCGTGTTGGCCAGTTGTTCGACAAAGTCATGCAACATCGCGGTGAGGCTGGGCCAGTCGGCGCAGCTATAGCGGTGGTAGTGCAGAACCGTGACTGGACGCTTGCCATCGATGCTGCCGACGACCAGGCCAATGCGCGCATGCGTACCGCCCACATCAGCCGCCAGGAACGGCTCGTTCGAAGCCGACCCGTTCGAAAACGACGCTGCCGCAGCGGTCGACGACCGCTCCGGAGCATGACGCTGGTTGGCGATTTCCCCCACTCCACTCTCCCTTGCCTTACTTGCCTTGACCCTGTGGCGCTAGTCGCTGCTGCCGGGTATGGCTTGATGAGGGCCGAGTCTGGGTTTCAAATGACAACGTTGTCAATATGAAATTTGGCTATTTTTCTAACATTCGATATGGCATCGCAACATAACTGTCATGACTGTTATCAAAGAGGATCGCGCGAGGGCGAGGATTGGCTTTGTATAAGGCCGCACGCCAACAATCCAGCGTGAAGGATTTGTCATGCTGCGCTGCCGCAAACTGGACGTGACATAGCCGTCTGGAAGGCCATTACGGGCGCCTTGTCGCACGTTTTTCAGCGCCAGTAATTGACAACGTTGCACTTTACGGCGATTAAGGAGACATTCCATTTGTCCGGTCAGTCTGCCGGCGCCGGCATGGCCGATCATCGGGGGAGAGCACATATGGCAACAACGCTGGCGGCAGCGCCATCCGACCGCACTTACCTGGGGCCGATACTCATCGTTGGCCTGCTGTTTTTCGTCTTCGGGTTCTTTACCTGGCTCAATGGTCCGCTGATCACGTTCGTCAAGCTGGCTTTCAACCTCAACGACGTCAACGCCTTTCTTGTGCCGATGTCGTTCTACTTTTCCTACTTTTTCCTGTCATTGCCGGCGGCCGCGGTGCTCAAGCGCACCGGCATGAAAAAGGGCATGGCGCTGGGCCTGTTCGTGATGGCGGTGGGCGCGGTGCTGTTTGCGCAGTGCGTGACGATGCGGGTGTATTACCCCGCCCTCACCGGCCTGTTCGTGATCGGCGCCGGCGTGTCGTTGCTACAGACCGCAGTGAATCCGTACATCAGCATTCTTGGTCCGATCGACAGCGCTGCGCAGCGCATTGCGTTCATGGGTATCTGCAACAAGGTCGCCGGCGCGGTAGCGCCGTTCGTATTCGGCGCCCTGGTGCTGAGCGACATCAATTCGCTGAATGCGCAGATCCAGGCCGCGCCCACGGCCGCCGCACGCAATGCATTGCTCGACACACTCACAGGCAAGATCCACACGCCGTACATGATCGTGGCTGGCCTGCTGGTTCTGGTGGCGATATGGGTGATGCGCTCTTCGCTGCCGGAAATCAAACCGTCCGGTGCCAATCATGTCGATGCCGAGCACGGCAACGCGCGCGGACTGCGCAGCTTTCCGCACCTGTGGCTGGGTGTGTTGTGCCTGTTCCTGTATGTCGGCGTCGAGGTGATGGCCGGTGATGCCATCGGCACTTACGGTCAGGGGTTCGGCCTGCCGCTGGATGCCACCAAACACTTCACCTCCTACACGCTGATCGCGATGCTGCTGGGTTACCTGGCCGGACTGGCGCTGATACCTCGCTTCATTTCGCAACAACGTTATCTGGCCATATCGGCGGTGCTTGGTGTGCTGTTCGCTATCGGTGCGTACGTCACCCGCGACTATCTCTCGGTCGGGTTTGTAGCCGCGCTGGGCTTTGCCAATGCGATGATGTGGCCGGCGATTTTTCCGCTTGCGATCAAGGGCCTTGGCAGCCTTACCGAGCGCGGCTCGGCACTGCTGATCATGGCCATCGTTGGCGGCGCGATCGTGCCGCAACTGTTCGTGCACCTGAAGCAGGTCATCGATTTCCAGCTCGCATTCACGCTGCTGATGGTGCCCTGCTACCTGTACATCCTGTACTACGGACTGGCCGGTCACCGGGTGGGGAAGGCGCATGCCGAATGAGGCACGGTTCGCTCCGAACGGGACCATCGGTTAGGATGCGCATGGAGCTGCGCGTTTTTCTGCAGCCTTTTCGGCACGACGGCGCGGCCGGCGCTTTACATCACGATGAATGAGGTTCCGCGGTTGCGCAGTGCCACTATCAAAGATGTCGCGGAGCGAGCGGGCGTCTCACTGAAGACGGTTTCTCGCGTTATCAACAATGAGCCGTCGGTGCATGCCCGCACCCGTGCCAAAGTGCAACGCGAGATCGATGCACTCGGCTATCAGCCTGACCCCTCCGCGCGCAGCCTGCGCAGCACCCGTGCTTACGCGCTGGGTCTGGTCTACGACAACCCAAATGCGCACTACATCATCAACCTGCAGCGCGGCGTGCTGTCGGTATGTCGCAGCAGTGGCTTCGGCTTGCAGATCCATCCCTGCGATTCATCCTCACCGCAGCTGGCCGAAGAATTGTGCGAACTGGTGCGTCGCTCGCGACTGGCCGGCCTGGTGCTGGCGCCGCCGATGTCCGAGCAGCCTGATCTCATTCGCACACTCAGCGAAGCGCAGATCCCGTTCATGCGGATTATTTCGGCGCGCAAGGATCCGCAGGATGGTTTCCCTTGCGTCTACGTGGATGATCGCGACGCTGCCTACGCCATCACCGAACACCTGATCCAGCTCGGCCATCAGCGCATCGGTTTTCTATGGGGCGGCAGCGAACATCGATCCAGCCCCGAGCGTTATCAGGGTTATGAAGATGCCTTGAAGGATTACGGCATCGCGCTGGATCGCAAACTGATCCTGCCCGGCGACTACACCTTCGACGACGGCTTCCGCGGCGCACGCAAACTGCTCGCGTTGAAAGACCGACCCACCGCGATCTTCGGATCGAACGACGAGATTGCCGCCGGTGTACTGGCGGCGGCACATTCGGACGGAATCAATGTTCCGTTCGATCTATCGATCGCCGGCTTCGAGGACAGCCCGTTCTCCAAGCAGTCCTGGCCGGCATTGACCACCGCGCGGCAGGCCACCGAGGAGATCGCCCGCCACGCGGCGCAGCGCCTGATCGGTGATCTGCAACGCGACGCGAACGGCGAACCGGCGCACCTCGGCAACGAGGGCTTCAGTCCGGAGTTGGTGGTTCGCGGCTCGACTGCACCGCGTCACACCACACCGCCCAAGCGCTGAGCGCCTGGGCGGCTTGCAACTGCCTTACTTTTTGACGTTGTCGGTCTGCTCGATGAAGCGGGCGACGTTGTCGTGCAACTGCTTCAGCGACGCCTCGTGGGCGTACACCATGTGCCCGGACGGGTACCACGAATAGCTGATGTTGCTATTGAGGTTGGCCTGGATCGGCATATGGTGCATTTCGTAATCGGCAGCGAAGAACGGCGTGGCCAGATCGAAGTAACCGCCATTCAAGTACACCTTGAGATTGGGGTTGGTCTTCATCGCGGTAGCCAGATCCGGCATCACATTGGTCGAGGACTGCAGTGCCTCGCCATCCACGCCCGGCGCCTTGTGCGAGAAATCCCAATGATCGATGTCGGCGTACTCGCGATACTGCTGGCCATCACCGAACTTCAAATCCTTGCGCACGTAGTCGTTGAATGCCGCGATATAGGCTGAGCTGATCGACGACGATTGCGGGTCATACTCGGAATCCTTCGCCATCGGGTCCAGCGCCGGACCGGCAAAGCGGCTGTCCAGGCGACCGGTCGTGGTGTCGTCGTCGGCCTGCAATTCATGCTCGAACATGCCGCCGCTCACACGCAGATTCGCCTTCAGCAGATACGCGACCGGCAGGCCGGTGTATTGGTGCAGCTTCTCCGCCACGACCTGTTTTTGCGCATCGCTCAAGCGTGAACCGGCCATCATCGCCTGCGCGTAATCGCCCAGCGCGTACTGCTTCACTTCTTCAAGAAATGGCTCGAGCGCCGGCGGTTGCTGCGGCAGCTTGTGGTGATAGAACGCCGTGGCGGCGAACGTGGGCAGCGCGAGTTCGTACGGCAGATCGATGCCCGGGTTGAACTGCGGGCCATCGATGCTGGTGTCGAAGCTGAGGATCTGCGAGAGCAGGATCACACCGTTCAAGTCGACGCTGTTCTCGTTCTCCAGGATATTCGAGAGCACCGCCGAACGGGTCGTGCCGTAGCTTTCGCCGAACAGGTATTTCGGCGAATTCCAGCGACCGTACTTCGACAGGAATTGCGTGATGAACTGTGCAAACGCGTGACCGTCACCGTCCACACTGTAGATCGCCTTGCGTCGATCCTTCATCTGCTCGTCGCGCTTGCTCTTGTCATCGTCAGCTGCAATCAGACGGCTGAAACCCGCGCCGGGCGCGTCGATGAAAACCACATCCGTAGCATCCAGCAGGCTGTAATCATTGTTGACCAGGCCATAC